>MDTA01094037.1_pt1 | contig 10119 bp, 7 predicted proteins | sample 811151 | NCBI WGS metagenome assembly MDTA01 (sample SAMN05326648, study PRJNA326480) | marine metagenome | isolation source: seawater | place: Indian Ocean: South | collected 2010 | reverse complement strand
GAGCCGACACGGATTTCCGCTGCTGAGCCAACTCCCCGCTCAGAGTTGGCAGCACGGGATTGCGATGCGATCAGCAGCTGGATACAGCGCGTCTTTGGCGTGGGTTGTGAACCGGAGGTCAAACCGGGAGCCGCGCGCTCCGAGCCGCGGTTTGGCGACGAAGAAGATGTGGAAGGAGGTCAATGATGCCTTCAGGGTTATGGCGCCTGGCGACGGGTTGCCTGGTAATGTTTGCGATTGCCGGATGCCGGGTAGGGCCGTTTGTGTTGGCCGAATCGGGTCCGGCGCCGCCGAAGGTAGTGGTTAAAAAAGCGCCACCCAAGCCCGCGCCAGACTCGGACACACCGATCAAGACAACCGATTCGATCATCTATCCGCAGTCGAAAAAGTTTGCCAAAGCGCCGCCGCCGAGCCCGCTGGGGGCGGTGGACGTTACCGTGCCGCCGTCAGCTTTGCCGGCCGGCGAAGCCGCCATGACAGAGCAGCCCGCGGCACAGCCGGGGCCGCCACCCAAGCCACTCGCCGCGCAGCCGTCCCAATCAGTCAACTCGGAACCGGAAAAGACAATCGTGGATGCGCCCGTACCACAGCCGCGGGCCGCGGTTGTTACAGCCCCGACGCACGTTGCGGCCGCGGCCCCAGGCCGGTTCAGCAATCCCGCGATCGCGACATTGCACCGCAAGGCGATGGACGCCATCAGCCGTGGCGAACTCAACGAGGCAGATTTGCTGTACGAACAGGCGCTACGCATCGAGCCACGCAACGGGTGGTTGCTCCATGCACTCGCAGCAGTGCGTATCGCGCTCAAGAAACCACAAAGCGCGCGCGGACTGATTGCGCGATCGCACGCAGTTGCGGGTGACGATGTAGAACTGGTCGAAGCTAACCAGACATTACTTGCCAGCTTGTTGCGCTAACTGCGCGACAGTAAGAAATGGCTTTACCGGTTGCCGGGAACATGCGATACGCCACTTCTGTGCGCAGCCGATACCGCGACAATGTTCGTCAGAGTAAGTGATACGGCCTGGCTGAAGCGTTTGTTGATAGCTGTGGTCCACATTGCGGCCGTATCGCTAGCCGTCGGCTTTCTTTTACCGGCGAGTTACGCAAGTTGAGCGATCCATTGTCAGACACGCATGGTCAGAAACGCGTCGCCAGCCGATGGGCACGTCCAAGTTCGCGACCTGCTACGCTGGCCGGGCTGGGCCTCCCGGCTTGAAGAGATCCGAGGGTCGATACTCAGGTCACGACACAACAATGGTCCAGTATGTGACATGCGACCTTGCGCTAAATCCGGGGCGCGCTATTCAGCGGCCTCCGCGCGGCTTGCCGGCAACGCGCCGCCATGGCGCAGAAGTTCACCGGAGTAGGTTTCGGTCTGCTGGTCGTCCTCAATCGTGACCTGACCATTCACCAGCACATATTTGTAACCACTCGCGCGCTGAATCCGGCGCCACTCGTTCCCGGGCAGGTCGTGTACAACCTCGGGCTCCAGCACGGCCAGATTGTCATAGTCGTAGACGACGATATCCGCAGGTGCGCCAATCGTCAGCGTACCCCGTCCGCGGAAGCCAGCGACCTGTGCCGGTAAGGCACTCAGCCGCCAGTGTGCGTCCTCCAGTGTCAACATCTGGTTGTCGCGCACAATCTTGACGAGGGTCTCGGTCGGGTACCGTCCGGCGGTCAGGAATTTGGTGTGGGCACCGCCATCGGAGACGCCAAACAGCACATACGGGTCTTCCACAATTTCCTGCAGATACTCGAGGTTGCCGTTTGGTGGCGCGGCGAAAAATTCTGTCTCGAGGTTCTCATCGACTGCGAGGTCGAGCATTACGTCAACCGGGTGTTTACCCATTGCTTGACCTGCCATTTCCAACGTGTGGTCTTTCCAGCGATTGTTGTGAGCGAGTTTGGTGTGGCCAATAACGATCTGCGGCAATGGGCCTGTTGCGGTCTGCGGCAGTCGCTGCTTGAGTGCCTCGCGTCTAGCCGGGTCTTTTAGTTTTTGTAAGCGCTCTTCCAATGTGCCCGTCGTCGCTTCACACCAGGCTTCAACATCGTCGAACAGATTCCAGTCTTCAAACGTGAAAGTGAAGCCCGCGTCGGTTGTGAGACCCTGTCCGATCACGCGAATGCCGCGCTCGTAGCAACTGCGTAGCCATCTCAAGGTATGACGATGGATATGCGGGCGGTCGTCAAATGCCTGTACTACATTCATCAGCACCGGCCTGCCCGAGATGGTGGCCAGTTCCTCGTAGAAGCGACGGTCGTGCTCGTTGTCACCCGAAACCAGCAGCATCTGGATGAAGCCTTCGTTGCGTTCTGCCAGGACGCTCGCGAGCAATCGGCAGGTATCGTCATGCATGACGTCCGTGGGCATCGGCGTGCCGTCAAAGTCGCGCTGCACCGCCGCTGGCCCTGTTGGCAGCATGCGTTGCGCTGACCAACCGCAGGCCCCCGCGTCCATGCATACGTGGATAAGTCTGCGCAACTCCTCGTGCTCTGCGTCCGTTGGCTTACGGCCGGCCTTCGCATCGTCAAAACCCATCACCCAGATGAGGAGTGGACTGAGCGGGATGTAGGGCAGAATGTTCAACGCCTTGGGCGCTTGTTCTACCGCGTCCAGAAACTCCGGGAATGTGGTCCAGTTCCAGGGCAGGCCAGCTTTCATCGTTTCGAGCGGAATGGCCTCAACGCGAGTCATCGACAACATTGCCCGCTCACGGGCTTCCGGAGCAACGGGGGCGAAGCCGAAACCACAGTTACCGATGGCGACAGACGTGATGCCGTGCCAGCCGGAAAGCGTGCAGTAAGGGTCCCAGAACAGCTGCGCGTCGTAATGCGTGTGCAGGTCCACGAACCCCGGGGCGACATGGTAACCATCCGCGTCCAGTACTCGCTCGCCAAGGCCAGGCTCAAGATAGCCCAAGGCGCTGATGACGCCATCACGGATGCCAATGTCCGCGCGAAAACGCGGCGCGCGGGTGCCGTCAAACACGAGGCCATTCTTGATGATGATGTCGTATAGATGAGAGCCCATGTGCGTCCGCTCCACGGATTTGCCGATAACGTGGTGGAGTGTAAAGCCGGCCGCATCTTGACGCCTAAGCGTCAGGCGTATGGGAGCTATAGGCAGAAAGGGAACTGGCGTATGGAGTGAAAGCCACCGGGCTCGGGGCAATAAAAAAGCCGATGCGGGTCAAACCGGCATCGGCCTTTGAGATACAACACCACTGAAGTCGCCTGGCAGTCGGGAGCGACTTTCGCTTGTGGGCTTAAACCCTTGGGTTGTGTGGTAGCGGGGGCAAGATTCGAACTTGCGACCTTCGGGTTATGAGCCCGACGAGCTGCCAGACTGCTCCACCCCGCAGCAGAAGGTCACGCACTATAATGGCGTCATTAAATTTACGCAAGAGGCCCGTGCAAACTGCCGTTAAAAATTCGCTTGGTTTGCAGACGCAATAGTTCCGCTAAATGTTTGGAATTTCGATTCAAATTTGACCCGCCGTCGCGTTATACTTACCCGCTGACTTATGTTCGCTCAATATTCGCGGAGTGGGCCTCGTGCCCACTTTTTATTTGAGTGCTCGTTTTGTTTGAGGACTCGGAGGCTCGCCATGCGCAGCGCGTTGGAGATGAATCTAGGCGCGCTACTCGGGCCGACGATCGAGGCGCTCGGTTATGAACTTGTCGGCGTTGAGATGACCGGTGGAGGTGGCACGTTGCGCGTGTACATCGACCGCGAAGAGGGTATCTCTGTGGATGACTGCGCACGCGCGAGTCGAGAGGTGAGCGCAGTGCTAGATGTGGAGGACCCCATCAGGGGGACCTATACGTTGGAAGTATCGTCGCCAGGCGTCGATCGGCCATTGTTTTCAGAGGCTGACTTTAAGCGCTTTGTGGGCAGCCAGGTGCGCCTGCAAATGAGCACACCGCGTCCAGTGGACGGGCGGCGGCGGTTTGACGGACGGCTGGTGGAAGTAACCGGCGGCGAATTGGTTGTCGCCGATGAAGACGCGGAGCATCGCCTGGCTTTCGCCGACGTAGCGAAAGCGAGGTTGGTGGGGGAAATTTAACCCCGAGTCGGGGCGACAGCTCCGCTGCGTGGTGCCAGCTGGTAGCGAGCGGAGGGCCATGAGTCGAGAGATTGGGCTGGTAACGCGTTTGCGCGGAACTGGTCGGACGGCGATGGCCGTCATGTAGCCAAAATATGGGTCGGATACGACGGAATGAACAAAGAAATTCTGATGGTTGTCGAGGTGGTCTCCAATGAGAAGGGGGTCGCCGCGGAAATTATCTTCGAGGCGATCGAAGCCGCGCTCGCGAGCGCAACCAAGAAACGCCATCTGGAAGACATAGACGTTCGTGTCGCTATCGACCGCTCAACCGGGGACTACGACACATTTCGCCGCTGGCAGATTGTACCGGACGAGGGAATTCCGGTTGAGGCAGGAGATGAGTCCGAAGCGGACGCTGCGGACGAACCGGAACTCGAGGCACCAGACCCGGCCCGGCATGTACGCTTTTCCGACGCACAGGATAAACACCCTGCGGCAGCCCTGTGGTCATACATCGAAGAGCCGATGAAGTCCGAGGAATTTGGACGTATCGCCGCGCAGACAGCCAAACAAGTCATCGTGCAGAAGGTCCGCGAGGCGGAGCGTGCCCAGGTTGTCGATGCGTACAAGGACCGTGTTGGCGAGCTGATCACGGGGCTTGTGAAACGTCTGGAGCGCGGCAACGTCATTCTGGATCTCGGCGGCAATGCCGAGGCGGTGGTGCTGAGAGAGGAAATGATCCCGCGGGAGGCGATGCGTCCCGGGGATCGGGTCAGGGGGTATCTGCGCGACGTTCGCTCTGAGCCTCGTGGACCGCAGCTGTTTGTGAGCCGCACGGCCCCGGAGCTTTTGATTGAGCTGTTCAAGCTGGAAGTGCCTGAAATAGGCGAAGGCGTGATCGAAATCATGGGCGCTGCACGCGACCCGGGTTCGCGCGCGAAGATTGGCGTGCGGACACGTGAAGCACGCATCGACCCGGTAGGCGCCTGTGTAGGTATGCGTGGTTCTCGGGTGCAGGCTGTCTCGAATGAACTGGCGGGTGAGCGCGTCGACATCATCTTGTGGGACGAGAACGTCGCACAATACGTAATCAATGCGATGTCGCCGGCCGAAGTTGTCTCCATTGTTGTTGACGAGGAGTCCGGCTCAATGGACGTGGCGGTTGCCGAAGAGCAGTTGTCGCAGGCCATTGGTCGCGGCGGACAGAATGTGCGTCTGGCCAGCCAACTCTCCCAATGGGAGTTGAACGTCATGACGGAAGCTCAGGCCGACGAGAAGAGCGAAGCCGAAACCGAGGTATTGTTGCAGGTGTTTATGGAGCAGCTCGATGTAGACGAGGAGGTCGCAACGATCCTGTGCCAGGAAGGCTTCACGAGCATCGACGACGTGGCCTATGTTGCGCCGGAAGAAATGGCGCAGATTGAAGAATTTGACGCGGAAGTGGTTGAGGAACTGCAGGCTCGTGCCCGCGATGTCCTTTTGACCAACGCCATTGCCACGGAAGAAGGCCTTGATGGTACGCCAGCGGAAGACTTGTGGGATGTCGACGGTATGACGGACGAACTTGCGCACAAGCTGGCTGCGGCGAGCGTCACGACGCGCGAGGATCTGGCGGAGCAGTCGGTGGATGAACTGCTGGAGATCGCCGCTGAGCTGGACTCGGAATTTGCCGGGAGCCTGATTATGTCGGCGCGCGCGGTTTGGTTTGAGAACGACGAAGCCTGATACGAGTAGGGCGAGGTAAGTACATGTCGCAAGTTACGGTCAGGCAGCTGGCGGAAAATGTTGGAACGCCAGTGGAACGCTTGCTCGACCAGTTGCATGAAGCCGGGTTGCCGCATCGTGGGGCTGATGAGCCCATAAACGATGACGACAAGGCGCAGCTTTTGAGTCATTTGCGCTCGCGGCGCGGTTCTTCTCAAGAGACCACCGAAGAGCGGCCAAAGAAGATCTCGATCAAGCGACGTCAGGTCAGCGAGATCAAGGTGCCGTCCGGCGTTGGCAGAAAGAAGACCGTTACGGTGGTACGCAAACGCGGCCGCAGTGTCCGCAAAGACGAGCCGGCGGCGGCAGATGCAACTACGGCAAAGGTCACCACGTTGGCATCTCCGGTCCGTGAGTCAACTGACCGCGAACGCATGGATGCCGCCAAAAGGGACCTGGCCGAGCAGGCAAAACGACGCCAGCTCGAGGTCGAGGAGCAGAATCGACGCGAAGCGGAGTCCAAGGCACTGGATGAGGCGCGGCGCAAAGCTGAAGAGCCCGCGCGGCGTAAGGCTGAGGCGGAGGCGCGCGCCAAAGCTAAACGCGAACAGGAAGACGAAGAAGCTCGGCTCGTGGAAGAGGAGCGCGCGAGGGCTGAAGCCGAAGCCGCCGCAGCTGTGGCAGCGGACGAAGCGCGCCGCGCTCAGGAAGAGGAGCAGCGTCGTCGCGAGGCGGAAAGAGCTGAGGCCGAACGCGCGCAACGCGAAGCGGAGGCGCGCCGCGCCAATCAGAAAGAAGAGGAGCGCGAAGCGCGTTTTGGGCGCAAGGAGTTGCACGTCGCTGCAGACAAGCGCGGTCGTCGCGGTAAGAAGACCACATCAAAAGGGCGTGGTCGCCCCGGTTCTAGTGACGCGGCGCCTAAGCACGCATTCGAGAAGCCGACCGCGCCCATTGTGCGCGATGTTTCGATCCCAGAGACCATTACGGTAGGCGAGCTGGCGCAACGTATGTCGGTCAAGGCTCCCGCGGTCATCAAGGTCATGATGAATCTCGGCTCGATGGTGACTATCAACCAGGTGATCGATCAGGAAACGGCGGCTGTTGTTGTTGAGGAGATGGGACACAAGGCCACCCTGATCAACGAAAACGCACTCGAGGAAGAGGTGTTGCAATCCGACAGCGAAGGTCGGGATCTGGAAGCACGCGCGCCCGTTGTCACAATCATGGGCCACGTTGATCATGGCAAAACCTCGCTGCTGGACTATATCCGGGAGTCGAAGGTCGCGTCGGGCGAGGCCGGTGGCATCACCCAGCACATTGGTGCCTACCGCGTCGAGACTGACAAAGGCGCCATCGCTTTTCTGGATACGCCCGGACATGCCGCGTTTACTGCGATGCGCGCACGAGGTGCAAAAGCTACGGACCTCGTCATCCTGGTTGTGGCTGCGGATGACGGCGTGATGCCGCAGACTGAAGAAGCCATCCAGCACGCGCGTGCGGCTGAGGTGCCTCTGGTGGTTGCCGTCAACAAGATGGACAAAGAGGACGCCAATCCCGACCGTGTCAAACAGGAGCTGTCCAACCACGAAGTGGTGCCGGAAGAGTGGGGCGGCGACACGCAATGTATCGGTGTGTCCGCGATCACTGGCCAAGGCGTAGACGAACTACTGGATGCGATTGAACTACAAGCTGAGCTGCTGGAATTGAAAGCGGCGCACAGCGGCCCAGCGTCGGGTGTGGTTGTTGAATCCAGGCTAGACAAAGGTCGTGGACCGGTTGCGACCATCCTGGTGCAGAACGGCACCCTTAAACGCGGCGATATGCTGCTGGCCGGCCAGGAGTATGGACGCGTGCGCGGGATGTTCAACGAGCGCGGCGAAGCCGTCCAGGAGGCGGGTCCGTCGACGCCCGTTGAGGTGCTTGGTTTGTCTGCGCCGCCGGTTGCTGGGGATGAGTCCCTGGTTGTAACCGACGAACGCAAGGCGCGCGATGTTGCTGAACATCGTCAGGCCAAAGACCGCGAGCGCAAGTTTGCGTTCCAGCAGGCCTCCAGTCTCGACCAGGTGTTCAACAAGCTGAAAGAGCAAAGCAGCGTTACATTGAACGTTGTGGTGAAGGCTGACGTCCACGGCTCGGCCGAGGCCTTGCGTGATGCGTTGTCCCGCATTAGCGGTGAGGATGCGAAGGTGAACGTCGTGACAGCCGCCACGGGTGGCATCAGTGAGACTGACGTCAACCTGGCGATCGCGTCGAACGCGACGATTATCGGGTTTAACGTCCGCGCGGATGCCAGTGCCAGGCGCTTGATTGAGGCTGAAGGAGTTGATCTCAACTACTTCAGCGTGATCTACGACGTCATTGATACGGTCAAGAGCTCGCTGCTTGGCATGATGAAGCCCGAGACAAAAGAGCAGATCGTCGGTATCGCGGAGGTCAAAGACGTTTTCCGGGCTCGCAAGTTTGGCGCAATCGCCGGTTGCATCGTCAGCGAAGGGGTCGTTAAGCGCAGCAATCCGATTCGTGTTCTGCGCGACAATGTCGTGATCTACGAAGGCGAGCTGGAGTCCCTGCGACGCTTCCAGGACGACGTCCAAGAGGTCCGCTCCGGCACCGAATGTGGCATTGGCGTCCGCGACTACAATGACGTGAAGCCTGGCGATCAAATTGAGGTGTTCGAGCGCGTCGAGGTACAGCGGACGCTGTGAGCAGCTGTGTGACCCACGGCTTGTAGTTCGTATGCCCGAGAATTTCACTCGCGCGCGGCGTGTTGGTGACCAGATTCGGCGTGACCTTGCCGAGCTCATCTCACGTGAAGTCGCTGACCCAAGGGTGCGCGGTGCACTGGTCAGTGACGTTGAGGTCAGCCGGGACCTGGCTCATGCCAACGTCTACGTCATCTGTCCGGCTGACAACGACAGCGCGGCGTGCCTGGAAGGACTATGCCGTGCCAATGGCTTTTTGCGCCGACGTTTGGCCAAGTCTGTCCGTATGCGCCAAGTGCCACATTTACATTTTCATTTGGATACAACGTTAGACCGCGCGGCACATTTGGATGCGTTGATTGCCGAGGCTTTGCCCAAATCAGAGTCGATGGCGAAGACGGATGCAGACTCTGGCGACGCGCCGGTTAACGATAGACCCAAGCTGTAAGGACGACGAATGAGTCGACGCCGCAGACGTGGCCGACCGGTAAACGGCGTATTGCCGCTGGACAAGCCGGTTGGCATCGGATCCAATGAGGTCTTGCAGAAGGTCAAGCACCTCTTCTTCGCACAGAAGGCTGGACATACGGGCAGCCTGGACAAGCTCGCCTGTGGCTTGTTGCCGATCTGCTTTGGCGAGGCGACAAAACTGTCTGCGTTTCTGTTAAACGCTGACAAGCGCTACCAGTCACGACTGCGACTTGGGGTCCGCACCTCAACAGCGGATGCCGAAGGCGAAGTGATCGATGAGCGCCCAGTGCCACCTTTGACTGAGGACGCTATTGAAACCGTATTAGCGCAATTTCGCGGTGACATCATGCAGGTGCCGCCGATGTATTCGGCGTTGAAACACAAGGGTGAGCGTCTTTACAAGTTGGCGCACCGCGGCGAGGTTGTGGACCGCGAACCTCGACCCGTCACGGTCCATGGCCTCACGCTCGATGGGTTTGGCGGCGACTATCTCGACATCAACGTGAGCTGTTCGAAAGGGACTTACATCCGCACGCTTGGCGAAGACATTGGCGAGGCACTCGGTTGTGGCGCGAGCGTGCTGACGTTGCGGCGCACTGGAGCCGGGCCATTTGATGAAAGTCAGATGGTCAGTGTTGAGGATGTTGAGGCGGCAGCCGCGGAGCGCGACGCGGACCGTTTGTTGCTGGCACCGGAGGATGGGTTGCCCGATTGGCCTGAGGTCGGACTCACCGATGATCTCTGTTTTTACGTCCGCAAAGGTCAACCGGTTATGATTCCGAGGTCCCCGACGGAGGGCTGGGTCAAAATGTTTGGTCCGGAGCGAAGTTTTGTTGGTGTCGGAGAGGTGCTGGACGACGGACGTATCGCGCCGCGACGTATCCTGGCAACCACTCGATGAATACGTTCCATTGGTGAACTCGTCTGCATGGATTCGCAATTGACTGCAGCCATGCTTGAGCACGTCAACCAATTATGTGGCCGCGTGTATCAAACTTGTGGACCAAAATCCGCACAGGATATAATGGGCGGTTAATATGTATCTTACGCGTGACTGCTGCTGTTGGTGGTTTTCGCGTCAGTATTCCTTACAACAGCACGAGAAAACTTACGAATGAGCTTAACTGTCGAAGACAAGTCAAAAATAGTGTCGGAATACCAGCGTTCGCCTGGCGACACCGGGT
>MDTA01229347.1_pt1 | contig 10120 bp, 5 predicted proteins | sample 811151 | NCBI WGS metagenome assembly MDTA01 (sample SAMN05326648, study PRJNA326480) | marine metagenome | isolation source: seawater | place: Indian Ocean: South | collected 2010 | reverse complement strand
TTCATTCTTCTTATCTTCTTTATCGTCACCACTGTATTTGTTGAAGAGACTGGTGTTGAAGTAGATAAACCGCAGGCCGCTTCAGCTATTGACTTAGAAAAAAACAGTATCCTGTTAGCTATAACTGGGGAGGGTAACGTCGTCTATGGTGGTCGAGATATCGGCATTAGTGGCGTTCGTGCTGTCGTTCGTCGACAACTTCAGGATGACAACATGCCAGTTATCGTGCAGGCTGATAAGGTAGTTCCTACCGATCTCACCGTTCGGGTGATTGACGAAGCTAAGCTGGCCGGAGCGTCTAAGGTAAGCCTTGCCACAGGAGACTAACCCTTAGTTAAGCATAATTCTATGGCGCAGGCCTTCTATACGTCCCCCCGTCTCCGTCAGGGTCCTGGTATTCGAATGCTCGCAATGTTTGTAGCATTACTTTTTTCTTCGGGGCTTGGGGTGATGCTCTGGGTCACTCAGAAACTTTCTAATCTTGGGAAGCAGGATACTACTATTCGTTCAGTTGATGTTGCCTTACCTCCTCCCCCTCCCCCTGTCATAGACGAGCCTCCTCCGCCAGATGAGCCACCCCCGCCACCTCCAAAACTTGATACCCCTCCCCCTCAGCTAAATCTCGCGCAACTGGAGCTTAGCCTTAGTCCAGGAATGGGTGGTGCCTTTGCTGGAGCCTTTGGTGTATCTCAGTTTAAGACCAAGGATAAGATGCTTCAAGAGATGAGAGCATTCAAGCTTTCTGAGCTAGATCAGAAGCCTCGTTTACTTCGAAAGGGTAGTGTGCGTTACCCATATCAACTTAAAAAACAAAAAGTTGAGGGCAAGGTGCGTCTTCTTCTTTTAATCAACGAGAGCGGGTCTGTGACAGTAGAAAAAGTCCTCTCCTCTGACCACCCAGATTTTACCGCTGCTGCTCGCTCTGCCTTAGAGAAGTCAAAATTTGAATCGCCGATGAAAAACGGTAAGAAGGTAAGAGCCCAGTACCTGATCACCGTTCCCTTCCGGCTTAACTGAGCCAACTATTATGAAAAAAATCCCGCTCAAATTTTCTAAATCAGCGTTACTTCTAATTCACCTGAGTACAGCTGCATCTCTTCTAGAGGCGCAGGTCTACCCCCTATCAGAAAACACGTGGGAAAACCCAGAGTTTGTTAAGCGCTTTCTCGGTAGTTACGGAATCGATTCCCAAGTCGAGCCTAAGATCTCTGATGACGAATTGGTAATACTTCAGTCTGTCGCAGAATACGCATCCCAAGATAAAATGGACGATGCAATAGATGTTTTAAAGGAGAACTTAGACTTTGAATCATCGAGTGCTGCTCTGGATTACACTCTAGGAAACTTACTTTTCCAGTCAGAAAAAGTATCCGCAGCTATCGAACAATATACCAACGCAATTCGAAAGTTTCCCCGCTTTCGTCGAGCTTACAAAAACCTCGGACTGGTTCAGGTGCAGGAGGGTCGTTATTCAGACGCCGCGACCCTCTTGGTTAAGACAATCGAGCTCGGGGCTGAGGGCGATGATGTCTACGGCTTACTGGGTTACTGCTATCTAAATCTTGAAAGATACTCAAGTGCCCTAGATGCCTATTCACGCGCTCTCCTTTTCAAACCAGAAAGCAAGGACTGGAAGCAGGGGAAGGCTCAGTGTCTATTTGCCATGGAGGCATATACTAGCGCCATTTCATTATTTGACGAGCTAATCTTAGACAAGCCTGACCGTCCTGACTATTGGCTTTTGCAGGCCAATGCTTACATGGCAACCGATAAGACTTCTGAAGCTGCTAGCAACTTAGAGGTTGTGCGCCGCATGAACAAGGCTGGCCCTGAGACCTTGCTATTACTTGGTGATCTGCACATGAGCCAAGATGCTCCTGAGCTTGCGGCTTCAATATATAAAGAGGCTCTCAAGGCGGATAAGGCGCCAAAATTCAAACAGGGTCTTAGAGCCGGCCAGATCTTGGCTAGCTATGCACGTTGGCAAGAGGCCTCTGACTACCTTTCGATCCTAAAGCCTCTCTACAAAGATGGACTTTCCGATACAAATCAAACCGAGTTGCTCAATTTAGAGGCGCAGGTCAAGATGGGTCTCGGCGATAAGGAACAGGCCGCAAGAATACTGGAGCAGGTTATAATTAAAGATCCTCTAAACGGTAGGGCTTTGCTTCAATTAGGACAGTTTCATTCAGAAAAAGATGAGGGGACCAAGGCATCTATATATTACGAAGATGCCGCTCGTGTTGAGAAATATCGGGTAGAGGCTTTGACTCTACATGCACAGTTGCTGGTTAGGGCTAAGGACTACTCCTCTGCACTAAATAAGCTTGAAGAAGCACAGAGGCTTAAGCCCCGTGAAAGCGTGGGCCGATACCTAGATGAGGTCCGAAAGGCTGCGGAGTTTAAAGCTGCTTCTAAGGATTGAGGACGTGAGCTCTGCCACCCATTGGTTAAATCTCGTGCAGAAGTACTTTTTGAGGTTCTGTATTTTATTGAGCTTTCTTCTTACCAAGAGTTTATTGGGCGAGAATGAGGCCGGGGTGGTCATTGGAGAGGTTTTTGATGAGGATACAAAGGGGCCTCTGGGGGGTGTCTCTGTCGCAGTCGAAAAAACACAATTGGAAACAAAGACTGATGTTGACGGACGATTTCGAATAGAAAATGTACCTGTAGGGGAGCAGGTTCTGTTGTTTTTTAAGGCAGGCTACACTCGTCACCGTGTAACTGAAGTTCAAATCCTTTCGGAACAGATCGTTAAGCAAGATCTTGTAATGGCCCAGGACTATGCGGATCTGGAAGAGCTTGATGACTTTGTAATAACTGCCTCAGATGCTATGGATATTGCCATTGAGCTTCTCAAGGAGCGACAAAAAGAAAGTTCTTTTGTGGATTCTATCGGGAAGGAAATGTTTAGTAAGATTGGGGCAGGGGATGCAGCCAGTGCACTTACAAAGGTCACCGGTGTAACAATTCAAGGTGGAAAGTACGCCGTGGTTCGAGGTTTAGGTGGTCGTTACAGTAACACTACCCTAAATGGGGTTCTTTTGCCCAGTCCTGACCCAGATAAGAAGGCGGTGCACATGGATCTCTTCCCGACTGGGCTATTGGAGAGCATAGTGACTGCTAAGACGTTCACTCCAGATATGCCTGGAGACTTTTCTGGAGGCAGTGTTAATTTGCGCACGAAATCGATGCCAGAGGCCATGTCTTTTTCTTCTTCTATTTCCATTGGCTACAATCCTGATGCAAACTTCATAGATGACTTTCTCGGTGAACGCGGCGGTCAAGATGACTGGATGGGAATGGATGACGGAACTCGCCAATTACCAGAGTTTGTTCGCAACCTGAAAGCTAGCGATTGGCCTTATCGGCCAGGTCGTCAAAACTCTGACAATCACGTGTTTTTCCAGAAGGTTACTGATTCATTTTCAAAAAGTGTCGTGCCCGGACATCTTCAATCCAAGCTTAATCACGGATTTAGTGCAAATTTTCAGAATCGTTGGGACTTGAATGGGAAAATCCCATTTGGAGTTGTAGGAAGTCTTTCATACTCCCGTGACTACAAGCACTATTCTGGGGGAATTGCTCAGCGCATGGCCGTGACTGACAGCGGTCAGGAGTCTGTTTCTGCAAAATATTTTCCAATGCAAGGGGGCGAACAAGACTGGGGGCCTGCCTCCTCCATTGGTGACAATCAGTCCATTGACGAGGTCACTTGGGGAGGGTTAGCAGAAGCGAACTTAGAGCTAAGTAAATACAGTAAACTAAAAATAAGTCTCCTTCATAATCAGGCAACCGAAGACAAGTCCCGAGTCATGGAGGGCTTTGAAGTTGGACGGTCATCAAGCAACTCAGAGACCCTTTTTTCCCGAGATTACTATGATGAACGTGTTCGTATCACTGCTCTACACTATATTGAGCGTTCACTTGGCTCTGTGCATGGAAAAGGTATCCACGAATTCCCAGAATTTAATGATTCTAAAATCGAATGGAATTGGGCTGCATCAAGCACAACTCAATCCGAGCCTGATGTTCGCTTTGTAAATGCTTTTTTTTCGTTCCTAGAAGAGGAAACTTCATTTCCAAAGCAAGGTGTAGAACCACGACGTATATTTCGTGATTTGACTGAAATAAGCAGGAGTTTTGATGTCTCTCTCGCGATGCCCTTCCAAATAGATCCTTTTGAGAGTAATGAGGTCAAATTTGGTTTTCTTGGTAGCAGCAAGAAGCGTGAGTTCGAAGAAACGGTTTTTCAGTATTTCCGAATCAATGGTACTTCCATGAGAAGTTGGCCAGGTAATGACTTCAACTATTCATTTCTAAGCGAGCCAGAGAGTGTCACCAATCCGCGCATGTCTTCGTATGACTATGCATTTATTTTGAACCCATTTGATGCCACTGATTACAACGGTACTGAAGAAATTGAATCAATCTTCTTAATGGGCGATTCACAATTGAGTAAGAATTGGAGGGCGATATACGGAGTCAGGTGGGAAGAGTCTATGCAGGATATAGAGAGAACAAAAGGCGGTACTCGTTTAGCTTTTCCAACAGACTCTGAAGGAGCAATTAATGAAAGGGTTGCTATGCCTGCCCTTAGCCTTGTGTTCTCGCCCACTGAAAATACAAATTGGAGATTTGCGGCCTCTAGGACCGTTGCTAGGCCAACCTTTAGAGAGTTGGCTCCATACTTAAGCTACCCTTATATCGGTGGCGATAATTACCAGGGCAATCCAGACCTCTCGATGACAAAAATTCGAAATTATGACCTTCGTTGGGAAACCTTCCCTTCAGAAGGTGAGATCTATGCCATCAGCCTCTTCTACAAGGAGATGAGAGATGTTATCGTCAATCAAGTCCGAATCTTTTCTGATAATCGCTACGTTTCCCCTACAAATTCTGAAAATGGAACCGTTTACGGTTTAGAGCTTGAGGCAAAGAAAAACTTAGGATCCTTGAGTTCTTCTCTAGATAACCTTTTTCTCAACACAAACTTTACGTACACAAACGCTCAAATCGACTTTCCAACGGGAATGCGTCAAGAAATGTTGGATGATCGAATTTCCGAGGAATTCATCCCCGCAACTCGTCGACTAACTGGCCAACCTGAATATCTTTTTAATCTGGGTCTTTCATACGAGCGCCCTGACTTGGGGTGGAATACTCATATCAACTACGGATACGTCTCATCAAAACTTGAGTCCATTTCTGCAGGACGAACACCTGATGTCTTTGAGGGTGAGCGTCATAACCTTGATCTAATTACATCTAAAAAACTTTCTGAGCGCTGGCAGTTAAAATTCTCTGCAAAAAACCTCTTAGATACCCCCATCGAAAAGTTTTATGACACGCCAGATCAGTTTCTCTACTCCAGTTATCGTGTAGGCCAGATTTACTCTATCGGCTTGAGTTACGATTTCGAATAATCTGTTACCCTCCACCGTATTGTCACCACTTTTAAAGCCCCTAACCTCAAGGGCTGTAACGTCTCTGTTGCTTTTGGGACCGCAATAAAGTCACGCAAATGTAACACTAAGTTCCCGATTCTGTCGCAAGGGTTTTGCAATCTGTCTGTTTTCGGTCTCCTCAATCAATTCAAAACTCTAAAGATGAAATTTAAGGAATTAACCTCTCTTGCCATCATAACCTGTTTTTCGACACCACTTCTCGGTGGGCTTGTCGACTCCAAGTTGCCCAGCTACTCTAAGGTATTCGGTGTTTCTGGTACTCTCAATGCTGTGGGTTCTGATACACTAAACAACATGATGGCTCTATGGGCTGAATCTTTCCAGGCCGTTTATCCAAATGTAAAGATTCAGATTGAGGGCAAAGGCTCCTCCACCGCCCCTCCTGCTCTCATCCAGGGTACTTCCCAGTTAGGACCTATGAGTCGTGCAATGAAGGACTCTGAGATAGATAAATTTGAAAAGAAGTTTGGTTACAAACCTACACAAGTAAGTGTTGCGATCGATGCCCTTGCAGTATTCGCCAACAAGGACAACCCTCTTGAGGGTCTCTCCCTTAAGCAAATCGATCAAGCTTTCTCAAGTACCTACAAGCGGGCTGGACAAGCGGTTAAGACTTGGGGTGAGCTCGGAGCAACTGGGGGTTGGACATCAAAGCCTGTTAGTCTTTACGGTCGTAACAGTGCTTCTGGTACATATGGTTTCTTTAAAAAGGTTGCACTTCTGAGCGGAGACTTTTCGACAAATGTTAAGGAACAACCTGGCTCCTCTGCAGTTGTGCAGGGAGTTTCAAGTGATTTGGGTGGGTTAGGCTATTCCGGCATTGGTTACAAGACTTCTGGAGTAAAGGCACTTAAACTCTCTGATGATGAAGGTGGCTACTTTGAACCTACCGCTGAAAATTGTCTTACTGGTGACTACCCGCTTGCTCGTACACTCTTCATATACTGCAATCGTGCACCCAATAAAAAATTAGACAAACTGACACTTGAGTTTCTCAAATTCGCCCTTTCAAAACAGGGCCAGGAAATTGTGGCAAAAGATGGTTATTACCCCTTGCCGGCTGAGATTGCCTCCAAAATCCGATCAATCATAGAATGATCGTTTTGATTCATCACACACTTACTTACCGGCTTGCAGCGCGGACAGGATAACTGTCCGCGCTTCCATCTTCTGGAAAAAAAGTCACTGCAAATATCCATTTATCGTAACCCAGTGTTAGGTTCGTATGTCAATTATCACCGACCCTCCCCCTGATCCTAACCGTTTTGAAGTCAGCAAGTCCACGTTGCTGGCGGATACTTTTATGAATCAGTTCATCCGCATTGGGGGAGTTGGTATCATTGTCGCGATCTTTTGCATATTTCTTTTCATTCTCGTACAAATCCTCCCACTATTTCAGAGTGCGGATATAAGCGAGGATGTAACTATCACCACTCAGGCCGAAAGCTTTGATTTTGCTGGCATAGATGAGTGGAGTGAACTGCCATTTCTGGGTAATCTTGATGGGGAATTCCATTTCTATCGTGTGAATCGAGACTTTAAGGCTCGGGGTGCAGTGAACACATCACATTTATCCGAGCCATTCATTCTTGATGCTGGATTCAATCCTGAGGAAAGCTACAGCACAGTAATTTATGATCCTGCTTCCTCGAAAGCAATTTTCGGAGGTAAGGAAGGAAAGTGTCGACTTGTATCATTGCTCTATGAGCCAACATTCGATGAAGATGGCAACCGCAAGATAAATGTTGATCTTGAGACCGAAGCACCTTTTTCGCTTGGTCTTGAAGACGCCCCAGTACTGCAAATTGACTTCTACGATGTCCCTGGTGAACGCATCGTGGCTGCTATCCAAATGGGTCCGGATGGAAGGGAACTTCACTTGGTTCGCTACAAAGCAAAAAAGACCCTCTTCGGTACTGGTGCGCTCAAATTAGAAAACTCTTACAATTTGACTAACGACCTGCAATCTGAGCCACAGAAAGTACTCATAAACGGTCTAGGTACCGCAGTTCTTGTCACTGATACTGCTGGGCGCCTCTATTTTTTCACCAAATCAGGAGGTGAGATCACTCTCACGCAAACTCTTGAGCCTTTTGGCGAAGGCGAAGGTTCTGTCTCCTCGGTTGACTGGCTGCTCGGCCGGGTTACTGCTGTACTTGTCTCTACTGAAGGTACTACCCGAATCTTTAGTATGTCGATGGATGAGAAATTAGGAATGTTACAATACCATCCCATCCAAGATATTCGCCAACTTGAGGGTCCCATAGACTTTTTCGCAGCAAGCCAACGTAACCGAGCTTTTCTGCATGGACGAGGGCGTGATGTCTACTTGGAATATGCCACCACAGGCAAGACTCGATGGGAGGCTAAGCTAGAGTTTGAACCTGTCGAAGCTGTCATTGGACCCAAATACGACCGTTTAATGTTTGTCTCTAGCTCATGTGACATTCATTTGTACAACTTAGACGACCCGCACCCTGAGTCAGGCTTGAAAGCCTTTTTTGGTAAGATTTGGTACGATGGCAAGTCAGAGCCAGAATATCTTTGGCAGTCTACTGGTTCGGGTTCCAGCTTTGAACCCAAACTTTCCATGGTGCCTTTGTTATTGGGTTCTTTCAAAGGCACTTTTTATGCTTTGATATTTGCCGTTCCTATTGCAGTGCTTGCGGCTGCCTACACATCACAGTTTCTGCAGCCCTCGGTAGCAAAGATAGTTAAGCCTGCGATGGAAATTATGGCCTCTCTGCCATCTGTAGTACTGGGCTTTCTTGCCGCGCTTTGGTTGGCGCCGATCTTGGAGACGCGAGTTCCGTCTGTACTTATGGCTGCCATAGTTGTACCGGCAGTGGCGCTGCTTGCTGGATGGGGTTGGAGCCAACTCCCAATTGAGAAACGCATGCTCATTCGTCCCGGGCAGGAATTTTTTGGGCTTTTGCCTTTATTGCTTATCGCAGCTTGGATTGGATGGAGTCTTGGACCTTGGGTAGAACAGATACTTTTTCGCATAAAAGACCCTGTAACTGGTCAGATGATTTCAGACTTCCGAGTTTGGTGGCCTGAAGTCACGGGTCTGCCTTTTGAGCAGAGGAACTCTGTTGTAGTAGGATTTGCTATGGGGTTTGCTGTGATCCCCATCATATTTACCATTTCGGAGGATGCACTAAGTAATGTACCAAACTATCTTCGAAGTGCTTCATATGCCCTAGGTGCCAGCAGATGGCAAACCGCTTGGCGTGTAGTTTTGCCTACTGCATCGGCTGGAATATTTTCCGCTGTGATGATCGGACTCGGTCGGGCTGTGGGTGAGACGATGATTGTCGTAATGGCTACTGGTAACACGCCAATCATGGACCTTAATCCCTTTTCTGGAATGCGCACGTTAGCGGCGAATATCGCAGTCGAACTACCTGAAGCTCCGCATCATAGCACCTTGTATAGAGCTTTGTTTTTGGGAGCGATGCTCCTTTTCATACTCACCTTTGCAATCAATACGGTTGCCGAAATCACTCGGCAGAAGTTAAGGGAGAAATTTAAGACCGTTAGCTAAAGATAACTTGCTGTGCATACCAATTCCAAAGAAAAACCATCTGGCGAACCGATGGTATGGCTGACGTCCATGGGTCTGGTTGTTGGGGTTACTATGGTGGTGTATTTACTTTGGGTTATCTTCACAAACGGTATTGCCGTCTTCTGGCCTAAACCTGTCTACGAAGTGCATCTCTCTGAAGATAGCCCTTCAATGATATCAAACTCTACAACCTTCTATGGTTCAATTACAATGGACCGCGAAAAACTTTCTGCTTCTATTAATGGAGTAGCTCAGAATTTTTCATCTCGGGAGTACCAGTTTTTTACAGGCAATAAGGATTTGCATGGCTTCATGTATAAATTTATCTCAGCTGATCAAGTAGTTGAGATGAAGCCGCGAATCGGCATTCTTGTTGGTGAGCGTCTAGAGTATGGTAGTGCTTTATTTACTCCTGTTCGAATGGAGTTCGCAGAAGGCGAGGTAATGCAGGCATCGAACCCTATTTTTACAGAACAATTACACAAGCTCGTGAAGGAAGGCAATAAACGCCGAGAAGAGTATACATCTATCGAAAAAAAACATATCGGCCGTATCAATGCCGAGATGGAAAAGACGCGAATCCGTCTTATGGCATTAGAAAATGCCCATGGAGATAACTTCATTGAGCATCCTGAGGCCCAAAAGCGAATCGCTCGCCAAGAACAACTTCAAAAAGACTACGCTGTCTTAGAGGATAAGGCAACCAAGTTACGTGACGAACAAGAGAAAACCATACTCGTTTATCGCACGGGGTCTGGGGAAGAAAGCAGCTTACCAGTAGCGCACTTCACAGATATCTATGCTCCCAATCAGTTTGGCTTTTTTGACAAGGTCTACTTTTTCGTTCGTAAGTTTTGGGGATTCATGAGTGAGAATCCTAGAGAGGCCAACATGGAAGGTGGAATTTTCCCTGCCATATTCGGTACATTTGTCATGACCGTTTTAATGAGCATGGCCGTGATGCCATTTGGTGTGGTAGCGGCTATTTATTTGCGCGAATATGCAAAACAGGGTCTCATGGTACGATCCGTGCGCATTGCAGTCAATAATTTGGCTGGTGTACCTTCAATTGTATTTGGCGTAT
>MDTA01038090.1_pt1 | contig 10120 bp, 10 predicted proteins | sample 811151 | NCBI WGS metagenome assembly MDTA01 (sample SAMN05326648, study PRJNA326480) | marine metagenome | isolation source: seawater | place: Indian Ocean: South | collected 2010 | reverse complement strand
TGCCTGGTGATTATTGCGAAGGGGCCATACCCGATCCCATTCCGAACTCGGAAGTCAAGTCCTTCAGCGCCGATGGTACTTCGTCTTAAGACGTGGAAGAGTAGGACTTTGCCAGGCTAAAAAAATAACACAAATACAATAAATAATTTTAATTAGTAGCTTAGTATTTCCCTAGATATTTTCTCAAATTTTGACTTGAGTTTCCTAATTTGAGCAAATTATTTTTTTTTTTCAATTTATATCTAAAAATACCATCCTTTAATTTTGTAGTTTCAATGCTTGGATATAAATCTGAAGAATAAAAATCAGTTGTAAAGTTATCACTAATATGAATAGCCTCAACATCTCTCTCTAAATACTCAGTGACTGCACCAGAAGCACCTATGAAAATACATAATTTGGATTTTCTAAAAAGAACGTCCTTTTTTTTTTCTATCTTTTTAATTTGAGAAATGAAACTTTTTATCTCAGAAAAATTTTTTGTAATAGGGTGAGGCTGTATTTTAAATTTCTTTATATCAATATGATGATGATAATAAATATATTTAAGGTTATCCAAAATATCTTTTTGATTAGAAACAGAGTAAGGAAGAAATATTTTATTTGTAATCTTTTTTTTTTGCTTTTTAAATCTAATTGAAGGTCGTATTATTACTTTAGATTTTTTCCAACCCAGAAATCTTGTGTAGCAATACTCTTGATCTTTACCATTTAAAATAATTTTATCTGGGCATCCATTTTTATAAATTGACTGTGCTGGAAAAGCTTCAGGCGGAGAATGGATATATCCTAAAGTATTTATTTTCTTTGAAAATTTTTTTGCACTTAAAAAAAATAAATTTTGGAAAGGTTGAGCTTCGTAAGGCATAAAAATAAGTCTAATTTTTTTGTTTAAAAACTTTTTAAAAAAAAAATTCGATTTATCTGCAAAAATAGAAAAGGAAGACAAAAGTTGAAGATTAAATACTATAGAAATAAATTTTCTGAAAAAAAGATTATAAAATATATTTTTAAGTAAAAATAAAAGATTAATTTTTTTAGAAATAAATGGTGACAAAATAATAATGTTATTTTTAAAAAATTTTGGAATTTCTTTATCCAAGTATATCACAAACCATAAGTTTTTTTTTATACTACTAGAATTAGAATTAAGAATATTATCGTAAAATGATCCGTTCCTTGAAAAATTTTTTTTAAAACCCCAAGTCACAATTATACTTTTATAATTTTTAATTAATTTTTTTGGATAATACAACTTCATATTTTTATAATAAGAAGAGTACAAAATGTCTTTTGTTATAATTTTCAGAGCCAAAAAAAAGTTTATCTTTTTTTTAGAAAAATAATGAATAAAGAAAAAACCTATATTTTTTGCGTATGTATTAAAAAATAATTTGTAGTTTGATTGATCATTTATAAAAAAACTTTTAATTTTTCTTAAGATTATAATTTTTTGTTTTTGGTCACTCATTAATTGTGTTTAAAGTGCTAAAAATAATTTTTTTCACTTTTTTCAAATTTCGAAGTTCGTCTATAATTGGTTTTCTATTTCTATCAATCCTGATGTATCTAGGGTATTTTGAAATTCTCTTTTTATCTAAAAATAAATTTTTGTAAATTTTTTCAAAAAATTTTTTTTTCGAAACATTGTAGATTTTTATTTCTTTGGTTAAGCCGTATTTCTTAAATAAATTATTAGTATAATCACATAATTTTGGACTCACTTTTCCATATTTCATTTCACAGAGAATTCCTAAAGCCACAGCTTCTCCATGATTAATTTGATATTTGTTTTTTAAAGAACTTGCCATTTCTATAGCGTGAGCAAAAGTGTGTCCAAAGTTTAAACAAAGCCTTTGATTTTTTTCTCTAATATCATTTACGAAGAATTTTATTTTCGATTTAAGAACTCTTGAACAAATATCTTGAAGAGTAATAAAGTCTCTTTTCATAATTTTATTAAACTTTACATTCAATATCTTTAAAATTTTGAAATCATCGATAATTCCGCATTTAATTGCTTCTGCAAAACCTGACCTATATTCTCTGTCAGGAATAGTTTGTAAAATTTCATAAGATATATAAACAGTTAAAGGGTGATAATAAGTTCCTAAAAGATTGATTTTATTGTCAAAATTGACAGCAGTTTTGCCACCGATACAACTATCTAAAATAGATGTCATGGTCGATGGAATATGGAAATAAATTATACCTCTCATATAAATTGCTGCAGCAAATGAAGAAACATCACCAACGACTCCTCCACCTATTGAGACAATAATAGAATTTTTCGTAAAATTTTTTTCACTTAAAATATTTATTATCTTAAATAATAAGTCAGTATCTTTATTATGCTTACCGCCAACAACCGGAAGATTGTAAGAGTCATTATTTAATGATTTAAATTTTTTTTTAAACTTTTTAATCATTTTCGGGTTAATATTTTTGTCATATATGAATAGTATTTTTGGATTATGTTTAATACTTTTGATATCGTTTTTTAAATCATCTGCAGTTTTTTTTGAAAAAATTACTTTATGTAAAACTTTATTAATTTTGTAGTTTAAAAAAAAATTATTTTTTTTCATAAATTTTAAAATATTTATCTTTTAATATCTTTTTTCTCGCGTCAACGAGATTTTTTTTAATATCAACAGAAAAGCTATCTCCTTGAAGAGAAAAAGTTTTAATTTTAAGTCCTATATCTAATGCTCTAAGCAATTCAATATCTTCAATTTTTTCTAATCCACTTTGTTTGCTCGAGGTGTATTTTATTAATGCAGTTGGCTTAAATGAAACTACTGAAAGATGTTTAAAGATATGATTTGTTTTTTTTATAAATTGATTTGGCGCTGATGATCTAGTTATATAAATAACTTCTTTATTTTTATTAAATATGAGACGGACTACGTTCGGATCCTGAGTAAATTTAACCTTAAGATTAGGTAGAAGAATATCATATTTTGAATTTGCTCTGTGATAATTTATTACTTTGTCAATATTTATAGGATCGATTAATGGCTCATCTCCTTGAATGTTAATTATTTGATCAAATTTCTCTTTAACTTTTTTCAAAGCTTCAGCAATTCTGTCAGTACCACATTTATGTTTTTTTGAGGTTAATATCGCATTTGCCTTATATTTTTTTGCAACATTAAATACTTTTTTGGTGTCACAACATATATAAACATTTTTTAGTTTTTTGGAGAGTTTAGTCCTCCTATAAGTGTGTATGATCAAAGGAATTCCTCCGAGCAATTTTAGAGATTTTCCCGGCAGTCTACGCGATGCCCATCTTGTTGGTATAAGACCAATGGCGTTACGCATTTGTCCAACCGCCATCTATATTTATTACCTCACCGTTAATATATGATGACTTGTTAGATAATAAAAATTTTACTAAATTTGCTATCTCATATGGTTCAGCCCATCTCTTAAGCGGAATTCTACTAATTGTCCAATTGTATAGTTTTTTCTTAGATTTGAATTTTTTGTAAAATGATGTTTTAGTAAATCCAGGGTTTATTAAGTTAGCTCTAATGTTCTTGCTAGCCATTTCAACAGCAAAACTTTTTGTCAATCCAATTAAAGCCATCTTAGTTGATGCATAACCACTCAATTGACTAAAACCTAAATTTCCAACTATAGATCCTATATTAACTATTGCTCCAGGTCTTTTCTTTCGTATTAGGCCTTTTGAAAAAATTTGCATTAAATAGAAAATTGAAAAGAAATTGGTTTGAAAAATTTTATTGATTTTTTTTCTTGATATTTCTAAAAAATTTTGTCTCTGTCTAATCCCAGCATTATTGACAAGTCCATCTATGACAATTTTTCTTTTTAAAGCGTAATTAAAAATTTTATTAATTACTTTTTGATTGTTCACATCTCCTGTAAACGAAATTACATTTTTTATTTTATCAAATTTTTTTAAGTCACTTTTTGATCGCATAAGTGCAAATATCAAAACTTTTTTGTCATTGGATAGAGCTTTAACACATTCATATCCAATTCCTTTACCAGCACCTGTAATTAATATATTTTTCATCTTGAAGTTATATGTTTAATCTTTTTTCTTAAATAAAATATAAGTTTTTTCATATCATTTTTGTCACTTAATGTTATTCTCAAATAATTTTCAAATCCCTTGACCCCTGGACCCCCTGATCTCACAAGAATTTTATTTCTTTTCAAATAATCTACAACCTCTCTAGTTTTATTTATTTTTTCCACTCTTATATGAATAAAATTAGCTGGAGTATCAATGTGATCTATTTTTAGCTTTCTCAAACTTTTCAAAAGAAATTTTTTACCCTCTTTAACTTCCTGAAGATATTTTTTTTCAAAATTTTTATTTTTAAGCATGTAGTTAACAGCTAAGGCAGTAATTGAATTAATTTCATACATAGGTTTAAATTTAAATAGTTGTTGAGCAATTAATTTATTAGCTACAATATATCCAGCCCTCAAAGCTGCTAAACCAAAAGATTTCGAAAATGTTCTTATAATAACTAAATTTTTGTATTTTTTTATTTTGTCTATCAAAGTTAAATTACTAAAACCATAATAGACTTCGTCAATCACAAAAGGAATATTTAATTTATTAGCTTTTGAAATTAATGATAGCATATCTTTTTTTGAAATAATTGTTCCTGTGGGATTATTTGGATTTGAAATTATAACCATTTTTATATTTTTTTTAATTTTTTTTTCTATTTTTTTGGTATCTATTTTTAAGTTTTTATCAAAATTAAATTTTATCGGTCTGGTTTGAAAAAGTTTAGAATAAATATCAATCATAGCAAATGTTGGATTAATTGTAATTATTTTACTCTTTGGTTGTACAAAAAGTTCAAAGCAGTTTTTTATTGCCAAATCTGCACCACCAGTAATAATAATATTTTTTTTATCAATTTTGAGGTAACGGGATAAATTATTATAAACTTTTTCTAAATCTGGATAGCTAGTAATTTCATATGATGTGATATTTTTCTTTAAATAATTTGTAAATTTTTTCTGAAAGCTTTTTACACGCTCATTTCGCTTAAGTCTTAAAAATCCTTTTCTAGATACAAGGTCACCTCTTACTCTAAATACGTTACTAAGTTTTTTATTTGGGAATTTCATTTCAAAATTTTAATTAGATTATAAAAATTTTTTCCATGCTTTATAATTATTTTCCCCTAACAAAGTTCCTATTACATCACATTTATTACAAGGTTCCATTGATCTATCAGAAAGGCTTAATTTCTGTCTAGCTTTAAGAAATTTTTCGCCAAACCATATGTCAAGAAGTTTGTCTTTTTTTAAATTACCTACTATTTGTTTTTTTCCCCAGTCATGGGAACACACTAAAACTTCACCTGTATAGTCCAAGAAAAAATTATAGCTTGGATAATAACATGGTTTTTTTAAAGGTTCATTTAGAGAAGGAATTTTATATTCTGCGTTTTCCATCATCCCCCCTCTATTTGCTAAAGTAATTCCAAAATCTTTACTCTCTGGCAAGTATCTTGCTCTAATTTTGTATCTCCCTTCGGGAATCCCGGCATCTTTACACATTTTGATAAATTTTTTTTCATCTTCGGGGCCATCGTAGACACTTATATAAAAAGAAGTTAAACCTGAGTCGAAAAGTTTTTTTATTCTATTTACACTTAAAACATCTCCATTAGTTGTTATTTCAATTTTTGATTTAGGTAACGTTGTCCTAAACTTCTTTATAATGTTGTAAATATTTTTATCTAGAAGAGGTTCAACAAATCCAGATATAATGATTAAACCGTGGTAATCAAATTCAGCTAATTCATCAGCCAGTTTATTTACTAAATCGTTTGAGATAAATTCTTTAATATCTTTCCACTCAGGATCACTTCTTGGGCAAAAACTACATTTTCTATTACATGTGCCGGACTCACTTATTTCTATTATTGCAGGATAAGGTCTACCAAGTTTGTCAAATTGAATGTTTGCAACCTCTTTAGATTTTTTTTGGATTACAGGGTCTATAAATTTTTGTTTGACTGACATAAGCTTATGTTCAAAAAATGAACAGTATAGTCAAATATGCCTTATATCAATAAATATTTGCAAATATTTTCTAAATCATGGTTTTTAGAGTGTTTACATATTAAATTAAAAATAATATAAACAGCCGTTGGTTTTATTGTAAAAAAACAACATCAGATAGCAAGGTAAATTCAGTTGTTACTTCTTTATTCACCAATTGTTCTTTAATCTTGTGAAGTATACTAAATTAAAAATGATTAGAACTTAAATTATGAAAATAGCAAGTTCACTTAAATCTTTAAAAAAAAGAGACTTAAACTCAAAGCTGGTTAGAAGAAGGGGAAAAGTATACGTGATAAACAAAAAAAACCCTCGTTTTAAAGCAAGACAAGGCTAATGGACAATCAAGATCAAAAAAAAACTTGGGTTGGTTTTACCAAATTAGTTTTGTGGTCATCAGTAGCTGTTGTTTTAATTCTTGTGGCGCTGGCAATAATTCTACTTTAATCTAGATCATGATTATCGGTTCAACAAAAGAGGATTTGACATCAGAAAAAAGGGTTGCAATTACGCCTGACTCGGCAAAAAATATTATTAACTTAGGGCTTAAAGTAATTTTAGAAAAAAATTATGCTTCTCATTTAGGAATAATTGATGAGGAGTTTGAAAAATTAGGTGTAAAAATTTTAGAGACATCAAAAGAAATACTAAGTAAAAATAATTTATTATTAAAAGTAAATTGTCCGAAAGAGGAAGAGATATCACATATACAAGATAATTCTATTCTTGTAGGCATGATTAATAATAAAAATAATGAACAAAAAATTAAAAGTATTTTAAATAAAAAAATAAAAATATTTTCTCTCGAACTTTTACCAAGAATTACAAGAGCGCAATCAATGGATGTTTTATCTAGCCAATCTAATTTAGCGGGATACAGATCAGTAATAGAGTCAATACATGAATTTGAAAAAGCTGTACCTATGATGATGACAGCAGCTGGCACAGTCCCCGCTGCAAAAGTTTTAGTTATTGGAGCTGGTGTAGCAGGATTACAGGCTATTGCTACTGCAAAAAGACTAGGAGCAGTTGTGTCTGCAACTGATGTAAGATCATCTTCAAAAGAACAAGTCGAAAGTCTTGGTGGAAAGTTTTTAGAGGTGAAGCAATCAGAAAATTTAGAAACTTCTGGGGGATATGCAAAAGAAGCAAGTGATGAATACAAAAAAAAACAGGCAGAGTTAATGAAAGACGCTTTAAAAAAAAATGATATTGTTATATGCACAGCTTTGATACCTGGAAAGCCTGCTCCAAAAATTTTGAATGAAGAATTAGTAAAACTTATGAAACCAGGGTCAGTAATTTATGATTTAGCATCTGAAAATGGAGGTAATTCTGCATTCTCTGAACCAGGAAAGATAAATATTATAAATGGAATAAAGATTATAGGAGTTAAAAATTTAATGAATAAGCTACCTTTAACTGCGTCAAATCTTTACTCTAAAAATTTATTTAGTTTTGTAAGAAACCTTTATAGTAGGGAAAAACAAAATTTTAATGTAAACATGGAAGATGAAATAATTTATAAAACTTTAGTACAGGAGAAACCGTAGTGGAAATTGATCCATTTATTTTTAGATTGAGCATATTTGTTTTATCTATATTTGTTGGGTATTACGTTGTATGGAGTGTTACTCCGTCTTTACATACTCCTTTAATGTCAGTTACTAACGCTATTTCCTCTGTTATAATTGTTGGGGCAATCATAGCTGCTTTAGCTGGGAATAATGAAATTATATTTGATAGATCATCATCTTTTGGCTTCTTAGCAATAATTTTAGCTGCAGTAAATATTTTTGGTGGTTTTTTGGTCACTCAAAGAATGCTGCAAATGTATAAAAAGAAAAAGAAAGACAAAAAATGATTTCAGTAAACTTGTCAGCTACTTTTTATTTAATATCAGGAATTTTGTTTATTTTAGCGTTAAGGGGATTGTCCTCTCCCGAGACTTCAAGACAGGGAAATCTTTTTGGTATTATTGGCATGCTAATAGCTGTCATAGTCACTTTTTTGTCAGTGGGTAATTTTTCAGTTTCATTAGCTTATGTCCTCTTATCCTTGGTTTTAGGTGGATCTATAGGTGCGTATATTGCCTATAGAATCCCAATGACTGCTATGCCCGAACTTGTAGCAGGGTTCCACAGTCTAGTTGGTTTAGCAGCAGTTTTTGTTGCAATAGCAGCCTTTCTCAATCCTGTAGCTTTTAATCTTGGTGACCTAGGCTCAATAAAATTAGCAAGCTTAATTGAAATGTCAATTGGTGCATCAGTAGGTGCAATCACATTTTCAGGTTCAATTATAGCATTCTTAAAATTAAAAGGAATTATGTCAGGATCCCCTATTACATTTAAAGGACAACATTATTTAAATTTATTATTTGGTGTTTCAATTTTTTTACTTGTATATTTTTTATGTAAATCTCAATCTGGCACTTTATTTTGGACAATAATCCTTGTTTCATTTTTGATTGGAATTCTTCTAATAATTCCAATAGGAGGAGCTGACATGCCCGTAGTAATCTCAATGTTAAATTCCTACTCTGGTTGGGCAGCAGCAGGTATAGGGTTTACGCTAGAAAATTCTGCCTTGATTATAACAGGAGCACTAGTTGGGTCCTCAGGGGCTATATTATCGTACATTATGTGTAAAAGTATGAATAGATCTTTCTTTAATGTAATTCTTGGCGGGTTTGGAGGAGAGACAATTGATGCAAACAAAAAAGATGTTGAACAAAAACCTGTCAAAAGCGGTAATGCTGAAGACGCAGCATTTTTGATGAAAAATGCTTCATCTGTGATAATAGTTCCTGGTTACGGGATGGCAGTAGCCCAAGCACAACATGCACTTAGAGAGATGGTAGATAAACTAAAAAAACAAGAAATCAAAGTTTCTTACGCTATACATCCAGTAGCAGGAAGAATGCCAGGTCATATGAATGTTTTATTAGCAGAAGCTAACGTTCCTTACGATGAAGTTTTCGAATTAGAAGACATCAACAATGATTTTGCAAACTCGGATGTAGCTTTTGTAATAGGGGCAAATGATGTAACAAACCCAATTGCAAAAACTGATCCCAATAGCCCAATTTTTGGAATGCCAGTGCTAGATGTTGAAAAATGTAAGTCAGTTTTATTTGTGAAAAGAAGTTTATCACCAGGTTATGCTGGAGTAGACAATGAGCTTTTTTATAAAGATAATACCCTTATGTTGTTTGCAGATGCAAAAAAAATGACGGAAGATATTGTTAAAAATTTAGACTGATGAGAACCAAGATATTTTGTGATATAGCCGATTTAAGAACAATTAAATTGTTTAATAAAAAAAAAATAGTCGACGGATTCACGACTAACCCAAGCCTTATGAGATTAGCCGGGGCTAAAGACTATAAAAATTACTCAATAAGAATTTTAAAAATATGTAAAAAAAAACCAATTTCTTTTGAAGTTTTTGGAGATAATTTTGATGAAATGGTTGATCAAGCATACAAAATTAACAAGTGGGGAAAAAACGTTTATGTAAAAATTCCTGTAGTAAACTCCAAGGGAGTATTTAGCGGTAAGGTAATTAAAAAGCTTAGCTTTGAGGGAATAAAACTTAATATAACAGCGATATATACTTATGACCAAATAAAAAAAGTTTTAAAAAATCTAAATAAGAAAACACCAACAATATTATCAATTTTTGCTGGAAGAATGGCTGATAAGGGAACAGACCCATTACCAGTATTAAAACAGAGTATCAAGGCAGTAAAAGATTTTAAAAAAATTGAAATTCTGTGGGCCAGCACAAGGGAGGCATATAATTTTACTCAAGCAAAACAAATTAGATGTAATATTATTACAATGCCACCGAGTATAATTAATAAAGTAGAAAAATTTGGTATGAGCTCAAAATTAATGACAATTAATACCGTTAAAAATTTCTTAGAAGACAGTAAAAAATCAAAATTTCGAATATAAAATTTGGTTGCGGGGGAAGGATTTGAACCTTCGACCTTCAGGTTATGAGCCTGACGAGCTACCAGACTGCTCCACCCCGCGATAAGTTAGGC
>MDTA01161803.1_pt1 | contig 10121 bp, 8 predicted proteins | sample 811151 | NCBI WGS metagenome assembly MDTA01 (sample SAMN05326648, study PRJNA326480) | marine metagenome | isolation source: seawater | place: Indian Ocean: South | collected 2010 | reverse complement strand
TGGATATGAATAGATTTGACGGATCTGGGGAACTATCTACAATTGCAGGGACAGTATCTGGTCTTCCATATGCTGCATTTCTAAATACTACTGTAGGTGTTTTTCAAGACATAAATGTTAGAAAGGCTTTTTTCCACTCTCTAGATCGAGTTAAAATGACTAGTGATTTATTTTTTGGATACGCCGATGCTGCATTTGGACCAATAAGTAGTTCAACTCCGAGTTACTGGAAAGGTAATGAGGATTATTACGGATATAATCCTGAAGGAGCTATTGCTTTATTGGAGGAAGCTGGTTGGAAGATGGGATCAGATGGAGTGAGAGAAAAAAATGGTGAAAAATTAACAGTATTTTTTCCTTGCCTATTGGAGCCTGATACTTGCGTAGCAATCCAAGGATATGCCAATAAAGTTGGATTTGATGTTAATGTTGAAGTTGTTATGAAAGCAAGACAAGATGAATTGATTTTTGCTAATGGCTATGACATGTTAGTTATCAGGTGGGTTTCTTTGGATCCTGGAGTATTGATTATTCCTTTCCATTCAAGAAATATACCTCAACCTGGTAAATTTAAATTTAACTGGGCAAGATATGCTAACCCAGAATTAGATCAGCTTCTAGAAGATGCTGAAAGTGCTGAAACTCAAGAAACAAAAGACGATTTATATATGCAAATTCAAAAACATATTATGGATCAAGCTATTTTCTTGGCAATTCATGATCAAGTACAAACAGTTGCTTACAATCCTGAATTAGAGGGTGTAAGATTTGCTAATGGTAATTGGCAACTTCGTATGTACGATGTTCGTAAAAAATAAATAAATCTATATAATAGCCACCTTTATAGGTGGCTTTTATTTAATGAATTTTTTTCTAAAAAAATTATTAATTGTAGTTCCAACTTTATATATTGCTTGGACGGTAGTTTTTGTTACTTTAAATATTATTCCTGGTGATCCAGTTAACCTTATGCTTGGAGGAAGGCCAGCGTCAGATGAAGTTAGAGAAAATGTTAGAAAAAACTTGGGATTAGATAAACCAGTTATAGAACGTTATGGATCTTTTTTAATTAATGCAACTAAAGGTGATTTAGGCAAATCGTATTTAACACGTCAACCTGTAACTAAAATGATAAAAGAAAACATGTGGCCAACTATTGAGCTTTCAATTGGTGGATTAATATTTGGAGTATTTTTTGGAGTGCTTTTTGGAGTGTTCGCAGGAACAAAACCTAATTCCATTCGTGATACCATATCTATGATTATAGCTCTTTGTGGAATTTCACTTCCAAGTTTTTGGATTGGTATGATGCTTATTTATATTTTTGGAACAACACTTGGTTGGGTTCCAATAGTTGGAGACGGTTTTGTATCTTTAATACTTCCATCAATTAGTGTTGGTTTATTTTTTGCTGGAGGAATGGCAAGACTAACAAGATCTAGTTTAGTTGATGTACTGAATCAGGATTATATAAGAACTGCAAGATCAAAAGGTATTTCAAAATACAATATAATTCTTAAACATTCTTTAAGAAATGCAATGATACCTCCTGTTACTTTATTAGGGATTCAGTTTGGTTTATTAATTACAGGTGCAGTAATTACAGAAGAGGTTTTTGCAAGACCAGGACTAGGTCAATTACTTTTACAAGCTATACTTGCTAAAGATATACCTCTGGTACAAGCTTTAGTAGTATACATGACAGCTGTTTATATATTTTTAAATCTAATAGTTGATTTTACATACGGAATTATAGATCCAAGAATTAGACTAGAAAGAAAAAATCAATAATGGAAAAATTTAAAATAATTTTAAAAAGATTTTTATTAAATAAAGGGTCTGCTTTTGGTGGAGTATTTTTGATTTTAATTGTTTTTGGTGCCATTTTTGCACCTATTATTGCTCCTTATGATTGGAATGCCGTTGATACCGGCCCTAGATTGTCACCTCCTAGTTGGGATTTTTTATTTGGAACAGACATTCATGGCAGAGATGTTTTTTCTAGAATTATTTACGGTGCAAGGTATTCATTAAGCGTAGGTGTTATATCTGTTTTGTTTGGAATTATTTCTGGAAGTATTTTTGGAGTCACAATTGCTTACATAGGAGGACGTGTAGATATAATTGGGTCAAGAATTATTGATGTTATGTTTGGTTTCCCATCATTTTTATTATCAATTTTGGTGGTAGCAATTATAGGTGTTGGTTTGTGGAACGTTGTTTTTGCTGTAGGATTAGCTAGTATTCCTCACTTTGCAAGAATAATTAGATCAGCAGCTTTGCAAGTCAAAGAGCAGCCGTATATTGAAGCGTGTGTAAGCTTAGGTTATGGAAACATTAGAATAATGTTGAATCACATTTTACCAAATATATTTCCTATAATAATTGTAATTGCAACACTGGATTTAGGTGGTGCAATAATTTCAATTGCTTCTTTAAGTTTTTTAGGATTGGGAGCACAACCACCCGAACCTGAATGGGGAGCAATGCTTAGTTCTGGCAGAGAATATATGAGGTATGCTCCATGGACAATGATATATCCTGGGTTATTTCTTTTTTTAACAGTAATGTCTGTAAATTTGTTAGGCGATAGATTGAGTATCGCATTAGATGCACGTCAGTCAATTGGTAAAGGAAAGGTATAATGGATAATTTATTAGAAGTATCAAATTTAAATACTGAATTTAAGTCTGACTATGGCTCAAAACAAGCATTACATAACATATCATTTAAAATTAAAGAGGGTGAAGTTTTAGCTTTAGTAGGTGAGTCAGGATCAGGTAAAACTGTAACAAGTCTTTCTATAATGGGTCTTTTACCAAATAATGCATCAATTAAAGAAGGAGAGATAAAATTATTTAATACTAATAAGGATGAAATAAATATTTTAACTTTATCTGATGAAAAACATAATGAAATAAGGGGCAATGATATTTCAATGGTATTTCAAGAGCCAATGACTTGTCTTAACCCAACTATGACTGTTGGTGAACAAATTTTGGAAGTAATCATCAGGCACAAAAAAATATCTAAAATAAATGCAAAAAAAGAAATGATCGGTTTATTAGAATTAGTTGAAATACCTGATCCAATTCAGAGATCAAATGAATATCCCCATCAATTATCTGGAGGTATGAGACAAAGAATTATGATTGCTATTGCTTTAGCATGTAATCCAAAGCTAATTATTGCAGATGAACCTACTTCAGCTTTAGATGTTACAATACAAGCACAGCTTTTAGAATTATTAAAAAAATTAAAAAACTCTATTGTTACGAAAACTAGTATTTTATTTATAACGCATGACCTTGGAATTGTTAAAGAGTTAGCCGATAGAGTTATAGTTATGTATCAAGGTAAAATTGTTGAAGAGGGTAATGTTTTGGATGTATTTGAGAGACCAAAACATTCATATACCAATAATCTTATTCAATCATTGCCAGAGTTTAAAATTGAAAAACGAAATAAAGAAAATATTCAAAATATTACAAAATCAGATAATGAAAAATTAATATTAAGTATTAAAAATATTTATAAAGAATTTCCAGTAGATAAAGGAATATTCAAGAAATCTACTGAAACGGTGAAAGCTGTTCAAAATGTTTCTTTTGATGTTAAAGAAAATAAGATTCTTGGATTAGTTGGTGAATCTGGATCTGGTAAATCGACACTAGGAAAAACAATTATTAAGTTAATTGAACCTACAAGTGGTCAAATAAATTTTAAAAATCAAGATATTTCAGGTTTTAATAAAAAAAAGATGCAAAATATTAGACAAAAAATGCAAATGATTTTTCAAGATCCATTTGCAAGTTTAAACCCTAGGAAAAATATTCTTGATACATTAATGGAACCAATATTGGTTCATAATTTAATGAAAAAAAATGAAGCAAAAGAATATATCTCTCAAATAATTAATGATGTGGGTTTGCCTAGTGAAAGTTTAAATAGATTTCCTCATGAATTTTCTGGAGGTCAAAGACAAAGAATTGGAATTGCAAGGGCTTTAGTTTTAAAACCTGAATTTATAATTGCTGATGAGCCAGTTTCTGCATTAGATGTATCGATTCAAGCTCAAGTTTTAAACTTACTAGAAACACTTAAGGAAACATATAACTTGACTATGATATTTATTTCTCATGATTTAAGTGTAATTGAATACTTTTGTGATGAAGTAGCTGTTATGTATTTAGGTCATATAGTTGAAATGGCACCCGTAAATAAATTATTTACCAATCCAAAACATTCTTATACGAAAGCATTATTATCTGCTGTTCCTAAAGTTAAAACAAAAAAAACAAATAAAATTTTAATTAAAGGAGATATACCAAGTCCAATAAATCCACCTTCAGGATGTGTTTTTAGAACTAGATGCCCAAATCCTGGAATTGAATGCACTGGAGGTGACATCAAAATGGGTTTAGTTGAAGTAGAACCTAATCATTGGGTTGATAAGTGCTGTGTAAAATTAGATTAAATATAATTATTTTCAATTGCACCACATAATACTTTATAAGCTTCAAAAAATTGTTTTATGCTCATATATTCTTTTGGATTATGACTTCCATTTTTATTTCTTATAAAAAGCATTATTGAGGGAATTCCATAATTCGCAAAAACGCTAGCATCATGACCTGCACCACTTGCCATTATTTCAAATTTTATAGATCTTTCTTTAGAATATTTTTGAAAAATTTTGATTAATTTTTTATCCATCAATGCTGGTTGAGAATTAGTCTGTTTGCCAAGATAAAATTTAGTATTTGTTTTTTTTTCAATTAATTTAATTTTTTTAATTAATGTTTTATTAGCAATTTCTAAAATTTTGTTTGAACTACTTCTTACATCAATACAAAAGTTTACCAAACCTGAACTTTTAGCAAAGGAATGTTCTTTTTTATCAGTAAAAAATTGGCCAAAAGTAATAACTAAATCTTTATTTTTTTTTAATTGCTTTTTCCAATAAATGTTCATTTCATTCACAAGCATTGATACAGCAACTACAGAATCTTTTCTGTAATCAAAAGGAGTTGCGCCAGAATGCAAATAATCTCCTTTGCAAAAGGCATCTCGATATCTGAAGCTACCTCTAATACCAGTAACTATCCCTAAAGGAATTTTCTTTTTTTCTAAGACTGGACCTTGTTCAATATGCGGTTCTATAAAATATTTAAAATTTGAAATATCAAAATTTGTTTCATTATTTGATACTTTATCAGCATTAAAACCAGCTTTTTTTATATGGTAATATAATGATTTGTTAGTATCTGACCTCTTTAAAGAATGTAAAAGTTTTTTATCAAATTGGCCCAAAGCTATTTTGCTCCCAATATAACTGTATGGAAACCAACAACTTTCCTCCCCTCTTATACCCATTACTGCAATAGAATTTTTTGGTGTAATTTTTTTTTCGTAAAAAAATTTTATTACAATGATTCCCATGATTACGCCTGCAAGACCATCAAAATTTCCCCCATGTTTTTGACTGTCAAGATGAGACCCTATAACTATCTTTTTTTTACTTTTACCTTCATATGTAGCAAGAAAATTACCACCAAAATCAATAATTATATTTTTAGTAAAATTTTTAAGTTCTTTTATTAAAAACTTATGTGTTAAATTCTCTCCTCTACCATATGTATCTCTAATAACCCCAGGATCCGCAAAAGAAATTTTTTTTACATTATCAAATAAATATTTGGTGTATTGAAGATTGTTCACTAAAAATTCTCAATCCAGTGTTTAGCAATATCCTCTCTTTTGCAAAGCCAAATTTTATCTAAGCTTTTAATATGCTTAATTATCTTTTCAATTGCAGTCACCCTTCCAGGTCTTCCAATTAATCTTGGATGTAAACCAATATTTAGCATTTTTGGTTTGTGCGAACCCTCTTTATACAAATAATTAATTGAATCACAAACATATTCATAGAATTGGTTTGATCCACTAAATCCAGATGGAAGTTTAAAATGAACATCATTAGTATCTAGAGAATAAGGTATAACTAAATGTTTTTTCTTATTAACTTTCACCCAGTAGGGCAAATCATCATTATACGAGTCACTATCATACAAAAAATTCCCATTTTGAACCAAAAGTTTCCTAGTATTTTCACTTGGAGCATATCTACAATACCATCCTCTTGCACGTTTATTTGTTAATTTTAAAATTAAATCAAAAGCTTTTTTAATTTGTTTTTCTTCTTGATTTTTTTTTAATTTATAGTGCTCTTCCCACCTATATCCATGACAACAAATATCATTTGGTGAATTCTTTATATAATTACATATTTCTTTATTTTGAAGAAGAGTCAATGCACATACAAAAAATGTGTAGGGAGTTTTATATTTTTCAAACAATCTTGTTAATCTCCAAAAACCTACTCTTGATCCATATTCATAAATTGACTCAATACCTAAATCTCTTTGATTAATTAGATGTCTTCCTCCCGGTACTTCAGATAAACCGGCTTCAGATTTTTTGTCTCCAAGTAATGGTGAATACTCAGATCCCTCTTCAACATTAATTATAAAATTTATTGCTAGTTTTGATTTATTTGGCCAATCTGAATTTGGTGGTATCTGCCCATATCCAACAAAATCTCTTTTAGAAGATTTCATAATTATAAATTACCATTCACCCTCTATTATAGCATAGAAACAACACCAGTCACCAATAGTAACATTGGGTAGAGCTCTTAAACCAAAAAACATTCCGTCCTCAGGCGCTAAAAGTTTACAAAGTTCACTACCTTGATAGTCTATAATTGTAGCAATATGGTCATTTTTTTTCATCATGTTTAGAAATTTTACATCTGGATTAGGAAGAAAAACTCCACTTTTTGGAGCAAGCAATGCTTTTTGATAACCTTTATATCTAACTGAAGGATAATGAGGGTCTCCATCTATCATTTTATAATGTTTTAAAATATTTACACAGGCTTTTAATAATTTTTTTCCAACATTAAGAAATGCTCCTGGAGCAGTTGAAGAACGTCCGCCTAATTCTACGGTTAATGCAGGTTTGCCAATTTCTGACATAACAGCCATTGGACTTTTTGAAGTTATATTAGAATATAAACAAACCTTCCAATCTTCACCCATTGCTCTAGCTAACTCTTGAGTTTTTTCATCTTTTGCGGCAAACATAGCTTCTGCTAAATAAGAATGGCTACCTCCGGAATGGATAGAAATTTCCATATCAGCAAACTTTACCATCCATTCTTTGTGAACATATGCAATTCTCTCACTTAAATAACCATCTTCTCTTCCAGGGTATATTCTGTTCATGTCATATGAAAAGGTATCAAGTGGGTTTCCTCTTTGAGCAGCTTCCATAGCAGGAACATTCATTGCAGGAATCATAACAATAGATCCTGTTAAATTTGAAGGATTAATTTCTTTTTTTAAAAGAGAACACGTTAAAATACCCTCTGGCTCATCTCCGTGAATACCTCCATTTATCCAAAAGCATGGACCTGGTTTTGAGCCATTTATTATAGTAACTGGCATAGAAATGTTTTCTCCACCTGCTAACTTTTCTACTATTATCTTTCCTTCAACAATTGTACCTGGCTTAGCTATAGCTGTGCCGATTTCAATGATTTCCGTCATATTTATATTCCTGTTATTTTATATTTTTTTAACTCTTCATCATTATAAACTTGCATAAATTCTATCTCAGTACCAGCAGCTTCATTATCAAGAAAAGCAACAAATCCTTCTGGATGAGCATGACTTCCATATACGTTGCAAGCTTCACAAATTCTTAACTTAGCATTATTTGATTTAGCATGTACCAAAACCTTATTTATATTATCAACTTCATAACAAATATGATGAAGACCCTCTCCGTATTTTTCTATCCATTTTGTAAATCTTCCATCTTCTTTTAGTGACTCACAAAGTTGAAATTCAATATCGTTAATAAAAAAAATTGCTACTTTTGTATCAGCTTTTTCCCAAATTACTTTCTCTGTTTTATCAGAAACTGCCAGAAAAGACTGAAAATTTAAAAGTGCCTCATCAACACTTTTTACAGCAAAAGCCATATGCTTTATACGCATAGATTTATCCTGATTTAACCTAGCTCTCTCTCTATAATCCATATAATTGATAATTTAACAGAGAAACTAAAATGCCAAAAGTTTAATATTATCAATATTGTGATGACAAAATCTCATCACTAATTTATACTATTCAATATGTTATCAATAGAATATCGATATTTTTATCAGTCTGCTTTAGATAGCTCTATTAGAAAAGCTTCTCAAAATCTTAATATAAATTCTTCTGCTATTGTAAGACAAATACAAAAATTAGAAGATAGACTGCAAACAAAGTTATTTATAAGGAATGCAAGAGGTTTAGAATTAACCAGTGAGGGTAAACTGTTATTTGATCACCTCAGTATTCAAAATGAGATAAATACAAATTTTTTATCTGACTTAAAACAAAACAAAACTGGTACAACTGGAGAAATAAATATTTCTACTGGAGAAACATTTGCTGTTCAATTTTTATCACCAATTATTTCTAAGTTTAGAAAAATTTATCCAGATGTTAAAATAAAAATTTCAAGTAGACAGCCAGACACAATAATTGATAATTTAATCACAAATAAAACGGATTTTGGAATTTCTTTTGCAAAAGATTTACCTAAAACGCTTAAATCTTTATTTGTGTGTAACTTCCCTATGGGGATACTTTGTTCTCCTAATCATATACTAGCTAATAAGAGTGAGATATTACTAGATGATTGCTTAAAATTTCCTTTAATATTTCATCCAGGTACTGTTACCTTTTGGAACTCTATTCAGCGTGAAATTGGAGAAAAATTGTATTCTATAAACCCTAATCTAATTTCTAATTCTTTTGCATTTATTAAAAACTATCTAATAGAAGATGAAAATTATCTCACTTTTTTTACAAGTGTAGGATCAGTAAGAGAAATACAAAGTAAGCAATTAGTTTTTAAAACTGTCAATCACAAACTTTTTTTAAATAACAAAGTTGGTATTATAGTATCAAAAAATAGGAAATTTAAAAAATTTACTATCGATTTTATAGATTTAGTAAAAAAAGAATTTGCAACTAGTGTGGAGTGTTAGAAAATTAAATTAATTATATTAAAGATTCTATTTTGGGCATTAATTTGATTAGTTCTTTTGTATAATCATGATCAGGATTATTGAATAAAGATTCTGTTTCATTAGTCTCACAAACTTTTCCATTTTTTAAAACTACAATTCTATTACACATTTGTCTAATTACTGGTAAATCATGACTGATAAATAACATTGTTAAATGCAACTCATCCTGAATATCTTTTAATAAATTTAATATTTGAGCCTGAATACTAACATCTAAAGCTGATGTTGGTTCATCACAAATTAACAATCTTGGTCTAGTGGCAAGTGCTCTTGCGATTGATATTCGTTGTCTTTGCCCTCCTGAAAATTCATGAGGATAACGTTCTAGAGATTGTCTTGTCATTCCTACTATATCTATCAAATCAAATACACTTTGATTTAAATCCGCTTTTGAAATATTTTTTTGAAAAAATTTCAAAGGTTCCTCAATAATATCCTTTACTTTAAATCTGGGGTTTAATGATGAATAAGGATCTTGAAATATCATTTGAATTTGCCCTCTACTGTTTTGGATCTGATATTTCTTTTTTTGATTATATAGTGAAAAACTATTATATTCTATTTCACCTTCAGTAGGTCTTACAAGTCCAGTAATAATTTTTGCTATTGTTGATTTACCAGAGCCTGACTCACCAACTAAGCCTAATGTCTCACCCTCAAATAGTTCAAATGACACATTATTGACTGCCTTAATTAATTTATCATCATTTAGATTTTTTGAGTAAGATAAAGATCTGTCATCAAAAATCTTTGTAATATTAGTTAATTTTAATAATTTTTGATTACCATGTTCTCGAATACCCCATGTTTTAATTATACTTTTGGTTAAATTAGCTGAGTTAGACGTTATTTCTATACCTTCAGGACTTATTAACTTGAATCTATGAATTTTTTTATTTGTTGGTGGAACTGATATAACAAGACTTCTAGCCTCAGTTGATTTTGGATTAGTCAGTAAGTCTCTAGTATT
>MDTA01058587.1_pt1 | contig 10121 bp, 10 predicted proteins | sample 811151 | NCBI WGS metagenome assembly MDTA01 (sample SAMN05326648, study PRJNA326480) | marine metagenome | isolation source: seawater | place: Indian Ocean: South | collected 2010 | reverse complement strand
TTCAATTTGTGTATCTTGAAATTTAGATATTTCCTTACGCACTGCAGGTCGCATCCAATTGTTTTTAGGATTATCAAAATTAATCATATTGTGTTTACGTTGTTCTGTTTCCCAACTGCTACTAAGCATATCACCACAAGTTCTACATTTAAAGTTGCACAAGTTTGAAAATCTATAATCCCAACTTATTGGTTTCATACTTGTCCACCCTGTATCATCGGTATTAGTCCATATTTCATCATAACGGTGTTTAAACAAATGCCAAAAATACGATCTATAAACATCAGTGTTTAACAGTTTATCATTACAGACTTCACACTCGGGCAATGTTTCACCAGCCATCATTCTGCGCCTTACATCACGCATATGGGAGCCATTCCAATATTCATCAAGTTTTTGTGGCTTATAATTGCCTGTACCTGATGCAGTATCAATGTATTGTTCAAAGTTTTGAGCTGGTTCTCTACTTGCACAACACATTCTACGTTCAGTTTGCGGAGACAAGTATGTATGTACCCAGGGTGCCATACATAAGTTTTTAGGTTTGTCCATTGTAGTACTCTGCAATCTCATCATGTGTATTTTGATCAGTTATATGAAAATAGGGCCGATGTTCGTGACTATCACCATGATCCCATAAACAATATTTGCTTCGATATTCGTCAAATTCTTCAAAGTATCTTCTTTCTTGTTTGTGCTCAAAACCACCTTGGTCAAATAAGAAAGGTACATTACTTTTTACTAATCTTTGCAAAGCACTTTCAATTATACAACGGTTTTTGTAAATTTCCAAACCAAGATTGTAAATATGCTTGGTATGCAGATCCACTGCTATCCTTTCAGCTTTGCTAAGTCTATCGCCAACTGTATTTGTAATGGTGTAAGGAATAAATTCTTCACCTCTAACTATTTCACCACGAGTACAACTTGTAAAATTTACAATAATAAAACTTGGATAACTTGCTAACGCATAATCAATTTGTAAACTTATCAGTAGATTACTAGCACATACTTCACCTAAACTTTTACTATTTTTTACTTGTTCATGCCATGGTTTAATTTTACTTTCTTTATCACTAGCACAAAAACTATCGCCACAAATAAAAATCACAATAACTCCAACTGTGCATTTTGTTTTTGTATTAGAACAGTATTTCTAAATAGATCTGCACCTTTGCTAACATTCTCTTTCCACTGCTTGCCTTGATCCTCACCGTCTGAATCACTATCAGAAATATACTTGTAGCAGTCAAACGGCACATTAAATTTAGCACAAACTTTTGCTAGTGCGTATGCTTCCATTTCACATATTTGATAGTTTATATGCGGAACACTAAAACTGTCACCAGTTCCGCAAACAAACAGGCTATCATGTTTTGTTTGACACACTATCATTTGTTCTTCATCTCCTGGACTTACATACAATGGCAAACCAAGTGGAGTACAGTCCATGTCGCGTTCTATAACTGCACTTACACCAACCAATTGTCCTTTTATTGCCTTGTTACCGCCAGCACTGCCATAGTTAATTACTCGTTCATAAGCATAATCATTGTATGCAAGTTCAGTTGTTAATGCAATACTTGCATTTACTTTTCCAACTCCGGTCACAAGTTTTTTATAACCAGGTGGTAAATGTCCAGGTAATTCTTCTTCTAATGCTATAACAACTAGTATCATTGTGGTCCCTCATAATCAATTGCAACTGCTAGTTCTGGATGATGTGTGCGTAAATCTTGTTGTCTACGTCTGTCTACATCTTCAACTTTCATACGTAGTATTTTTCCGTCCAAACTGACGCCAGCATTTATAAAGTCAATTATATTGTTAAATTCTTTCCTGTGGTATTCTGTTACTTTTGCATTTTTAAGTTTTTCTATAGCCACTTCTTTTGCTGGTTCAGGTAATGTGCCTACACTTAGATAATATGCTTCGTGTAACATGTTCCAATAAACAAAGTCAAAACTCCGTGTGTCAATCCAATTTGCTAAACCTTCTAAGTACATTACATTAAACACATTAACAGTTGAACAACACTGTAACTGTATGTTGGTATTTCTATCACGCATTGCTTCAAAACGATCCATGTTTGTGTTTACTTCAGTCCATATAGCATTGGCACGTTGATATTCGAAACGTTCATTTACGTCGTCTATACTAAATGCAATCTCAACCAATTTAAAATGTTTCCATATATCTTCTGCATGTTCTGGAAACTGTGTTCCATTAGTATTATAATGTATTTCGACATTATGTGCAATACCTTTATTAACCATTCTTTGTAATAATTGAAAGTGTTCTTGTATCATAAAGGGTTCACCGCCAGTAAACTCTAAATACCGTACCTGTTCCATAAGTTTGTCTATCTCTGTCCAAAACTTTTGATTACGTCTTGGCCATGCTCCGTCTTTTAGCATCTGGTAATGAAAACTGTCTTTACCTTCAAATCTGATTTCTTCGGCGGCAAATGTGCTTGAACTCCAACTTCCGCATATTCTGCACTTTAAATTACATATGTTGCCCAGTTTGAAATCAATAAACACCAGTGGTTTTGCATCACTGGTCCATTCAGTATCTGTAACAATGTGTTCTAATCGGTTTAGTGTATGCATACGTTTTGAAGTTCGTCCACTACGTTCTTCATTCCAACACTTTCTACAAGTTTGCGGCTTATCACCATCTAAAAACTCTTGTCGCAATTTTTGCATATAATCACTTGAGTGTACTGTATTCAAGTCTGTAGTCAACAAGCTGTACTTGTTTCCGTTAGTATCAGTGATCTCATCTTCTGCTAAACAACATGGACGCACTGTGCCTATAGGTGAAGTTTCTAAACTTACCCAGGGCAGTACACAGAATGTTTCATGTGGTAACTTCACTTCAAAGCTCCAAGTTCTGGTATAACATCTAGTATATTTTCATTGCGTATAGCATCAAGTTGGTTTGTTTTTTGCCAAAACTTTTCTAGTAGATGTGTGTTGTCTGTTTTGAGATACTGTAATGCACTTTCAAAACCCACAGTGGCTCTATTCAATTGATCTAGTGGACGTAACCACTCAAGATGTTTTTCAAACTTTGTTATAATTTTATCTTTATATTTTTGTGGTGCAATATCTATTCTGTAGTAATCTGGATCTTGTAGTATGTTTACATTTAGATCTTGTGCTCTAATCAGTCCTTTATTCACCCAGTCTCTGTGAAACTCTGGTATGTGCAGTGCATTCATAATGCTTAGTGTAGGCGAAATATAAAAATCAACACGTGGACATATCTCTAGCATGTTGCGTCTGTTTTGTTCAACAATGTCCCATTTGGTACCTTTGCGTATATATTCAGCACGTGAGCCCATTGCATCTAAACTGGCACCAACTGCCACACTATCAAATTTTTTCCAATAGTCAAATACCAATCTATCTTTTAATTGTACATGTGTAAAGTTACTATTATAAATCAAACGCACATCAAATCTGCCACGTCTTTCTAGTTCTTCAAGTATAACATAGTGTTCGTCCATCATGCAGGGTTCTCCTCCTGCAAAATAAATTTGTTCTACATATTCAAGATGCTCCATCAACTGTTCCATCATATCAGTTTTAAAACGTCCTGCATAGTTTAAAACATTATTATTCTTTGCCCACTCTGGCCCTGCAAGTGCAACTTGATCTTTGTACCAACTACTTGAAAATATATGCCCACAACTCCTACAACTTAAATTACAAAGATTTGAAAAACGTATATCCCAATAGGTCATTTCAAAGTCCTTGTATTCCCCGTCTAACGTTGTTTGTTGTGTTCTGTGTATGTGATGTCCATGATGTTTGTTTGCACTTTGTCTGCCAGAGAAGAAGCCTGACTTTTCTTGTTCATAGCAACGTCCACATGCACTGTTTTCTGTTTCAGTTAACATGTCTTGACGCAGTTTCTTTTGTGCTGGGCTATTCCAAATTTCAGTCATGGTGCTTGTTTTACAATTGCCTATTTGTCCTACGCCCATTTCAGCATGACAACAAGGATATGCTTCACCGGTTGGGTATGCATGTAGATGTATCCATGGATACATACAGAATGTTTTACTATCACTTAGTAAAAAACGTTCTCGTGTTTCTAAGTCTTTTAACTTTATTTTAATTGGTTCACTACTATTATAATTGTAACTCATTGAACCATTCTTTCATACTTGGAAACGTTTTATTAAAATTTTTATTACGTCTTACATCATACTGTGTATAAAATTTTGCAAAGTCGTTGTGCAGTTTTGGTGTATCAAATGCTTCACTATGTGGAGTTTTTACAACGTCTAAATAATCTAACAATCTTTGCGTTTGGTTTAATTCATGTTCATGCAAAAATTCATTTTTAGCATTTTTATCAAACCACTCTTGTAACCTGTCTTTGTGTAGTGTTCTGATGTGATCTGGTAAAGCAAGTGCAGATTGAAAACTTGGAAATCGTAAAATATTAAGCGTAAAACTTGGGTAGTCGCGTCCATACATTGCTTTGAATTTTAACAAGTAACTTAAAAATTCTGGTAATGTTTCTAGACACAGTGCGTTTATCGTACACATATTGTGCAAGCCACGTAATTTACCACTACCTGCCAACAAATGCATGTTTCGAGCCCATGTACTCCATTCTAAACCATCTCTTATATATTCAGCTTGGTAAACCAAACTTTCATTAGATGTATAGATATCAAGTGGTGCACTATCTGCCCTATCCAATAATTTATATATTTGTTCCGCACTGCATTGTAAATTGCTATTAATTGCAATGGTTGTTTTACTTTGACCTTTGTTTTGCTTAAACCAGTCAAGTAATCGCCATAAGTGACCACTCATCATTGGTTCACCACCAGTAATGCGTAATTCTTCAAGTGTATAACTTAAATCGCTTTCCCACCATTTAAAAAATGCTTCTATATAGGGATTGGTTTCATTATACCTGTATAACTGTGAACTATCGTGCGTGTGTGTGAAATGGTTACGTCCATCACTAATTAAATTTTCATAGGATCCATTTTTTTTAAGATCTTTTACCCATGTTGTACTAAAAGCTGGATTACAATAACTACAAGCAAGTTGGCATGTTCTGTCAAACGCTATCTCTAATGTTTTTAAATTTACATCCTGTTGCCAATCTCTTTCATGTGCGATCTGCAGGTCTTGATCTTTATAAATTACGCTTTTGTAAACTCTGTCGCTTATGTTGTTTCTGCCAATGTCTTCAACTTTCCAACAGTATTCACACCCTTTTGGACGCTCGCCACACTGCATTTGCCTGCGTTCTTCTTTTTTCTGTGGCGTATTATGTAATGCTTTTGGATTAGCAATTACATCTTCAACGTTTACTTTGTGCGGTAGTGGATGGTGACAACTAGTTGTCATGCCAGACCCTAACCATATTGTTGCATTGTACCATTTTGCTCCACACATACTGGAACTAAGGGGATCAAGAACACGTTGTTTATATGCTAAGTCAGTTTCGTTTGGCAGTTTAGGCAAACAGGTTCTCCATTTTATGTTTTTGTTCGACTGCAAACTCGTTGAACCTTTGCTTATTATAACGTAAATCTGGTAGCATGTCAAGATACATTTGTTTTCTGTCCTGTGTTTTCAAAAATTCAATTACCTTACAGATATTTAAGTGTATATCATCGATATTACAAGTCTCTATGTTTATATGCGGCCAATAGTTATTAAACGTACGAAATCCGTTTTTGCGTAGCCATTTATATATTGCAAGTTGTCCATTAATAACAAAAGGCCGTAATCCTAAAATTGGCTTCCATGTTTTTTCAGTTATAAATGTCCATAAGTGATCTTCAAAATCGGTTTCACTAATAATATTCAAAAAATGATTCTGCCAGTATTCGGGTCTTCCTAAACTACTAATATCATGTGGTATACCAAACTGGTTTGCCATCCCCCAGTTTCCTTCTTTGTATTCGTCAATGCTTTCATTTAAATTACGATCATTGCCGAGAGTAACAATACCAACTTGTGCAAGTTTGCGTTTATCCAACATTTTTACAAAATTTACTCTATGAGCTCTTGGTTTGCGATTGTAATTTAAAAACACATAGCGAGGATTTTCAAGCATTAAATCACCATCACTATAGTTTGGAAATAGTTTTCCAATTACTGTGCTATGAAAGTTAAAATTATACGGTGAGTCAAAATGTCCTAATAAAAAACTTTTATTTGCTTTGCTTTTGTTAATTAGGTCATCAGTTTCTTGTTTATTGTAAAAACAAGGGTCTTCACTTGCAAGTAAAAATATATTATCAACACTAAAAGTATCGCAATATTCTATAAATTTTTCATATTCGTTATTATCAAACTGTGGCCCAAACCAGGTCATATTGATTAGAAGATTATTTTGTTCTTTAAACTTTATGTTTATTTGATTTTTAACAGACTCCATCAACTGTTGTTGGTCATTGTACCATTGACTTGAAGGCTGAAATGTTACACCTAAAGTTTTTAACATTGTAAAATTTTTCCTATGCCAGTTTCAATTGTTGTAGGGCAACTTAGTCCAAGTTTTTCCATTCTTTCTGTACTACCAACTCTGTGTCCTGCTCCTTCTGGTTGCTCAGTTTGTGTTTTTACAGGAATTGATATACCATGAATTAGTTGAAAAACTGTTTTGGCTAATTGTACGAATGAAGTAGATTTTCCAGTAGCGATATTTACAGTTGTTGGTGTTTCACTATTAAGTAATGATTCAAAAATTTTCACTGCGTCATCAATATATACCCAATCTCGTGTTTGTGTTCCTGACCCCCATACACTACATTCTCCTTGGCGTGCTCTTGCAATTATATCAGGTAATGGATAATCCAAAGACTGTCCTGGACCATATACACTAAATGGGCGTACAATGTGTACCAACACATTTGTTAATTTTAACATATTTTCAGACATTATTTTACTTAATCCATACAAATCAAAAGTTTTTGCAACTCCAAATTGTTCTTCGTACATAAAAGTTCCTGGCAATTCTTGCAGGTATAAAGGATATCCTGCACAACTACTTGGATATATTATCGTTTTACAATGTTTTTCAGCCCATTCAAAAGTCAATCTATCTAATTCAATATTTTTTGCAATTAGCCACTTGTTATTGTCAATGCCTTTTCTGCCACCAACATAAGCCGCAAAAGGTATTACAACATCAAAATTTTCATAAGGCAAACCTTGTAGAATATCGTTTGTGTACGAAACAACATCATGTCCTCTATGTCTGAGATATTTAACAGTATGGCGTCCAAGAAAGCCATCTGCTCCTGTAACTAATACTTTCATACATGTAATTACCGCTTATTGGTTGTTAGCCAAATATTTGCACTCTTCCCACCAGGATGCCATTTCAGGGAAAGTTTTTAAAAAGTCTGTGCCTCTACGTCTATCATGTTCGTTGAAAAATCTATAAAAATCTGCTTTATTTTGTGCAATATAATTATCGTTTAGTTTTTGTCCATTACGCATCCAAGCAATATCTCTATCCAGTCGTGCAATTTCATAATCCTTAAAGCCTTTAAAACGGGTTTGTTCTGTTTCAACATTTTCTTGCATCCAGTCTTTTATAACTTCAAGTTCATGCACATAACTTTCTGGTAAAAGTTGTAAACTTTGCCAACTAGGAGTACGCAACACAGGAGTATCAAACCATACACGTTGATATGTTTTGCTATACATCTGGCGTAGTCCTAATATTGCCACAAAAAGTTTTTGCAAACTAGGCACACTAAGGTTATTCATAGTAATAATAAATGTGATACTACTACGTTCGGGTATTTCTGTTAAGAATTGGTGTACTCTTTCCCACAATAAATTAAAATTTAAACCGTGTCTAATATATTCTGCTTGTTCAAACATACTATCAAGACTTACATATTGCATAAAATGTTCAAGTTTGTAAGGCTTTTCACATAGCATCGTAACATAGCCTTTGTATCGTTGCCAAAGTTTTTCTTCTACACTGAAATTACTTGTTGTGCTTAAATGCAACTTTTTGCTAGGATTCATTAACACATGATCAAAGACACGGTAGGTGTTTTTATCCATCATTGGTTCACCACCAGTCATTCTAAAATGTTCAAGTTCAGGATACAAAGTGGGCCACCATTCCCAAAAGGCTTCAACATAAGGATTGTGTTCTCTGGCGGGTATAGGTCGGCGTTCGCCTACAAAGTGTGTTGGGTCATTATGAGGCGTTGATGTTGGCCATGCTCCTTCACGTTCTGTTTCAGCCATCCAAGATGAACTATACTGTGGTGAACAATAACTACAACTTAAATTACATGCACTGTTGAAATCAACTTCAACATAACTTGGAGTGATGTTTTGATCCCACGGAGCATTGCGAATAGTTTCAAAGTCTTTAATGGCCCAAGGCTCTCCACTACGATAGTGCCTATCACTTAATTTGCCATTGTCTTCCATTGCCCAACAGTAACTACATTCATTTGGGCGTGTGCCTTCTAACATTAATTTGCGTTGTTGTTTTTTATGTTCAGTATTATGTAACGCACTTGGATTTGTTTTTATAGCATTCACATCAGCTCTGTGCAGTGGTGGATGATAACAACTATTATTCATTCCTGTAGTTAAATGCAAACTTAGTTGTTTCCATTTGGCGAGACAGAAACTAGGAGATACTGTATCTAATTGCTTTTTGGCACGTTCTGCATCTGACAAAAAATCACTTTTAAAATTTTTGTCAACTCCGTCACCTTTGTTTTGTACTGTCAATTAATCACCTTTAATTATTCTGTAACTGTCAGATTCGTAATGAGTTGTACTAAATTCAAATAATTTACTATCTTCTAATGCAATCATTTGGTGTCTCAATCCTTGCGGAATATGGTACTTGTCGCCGGGCTCAAGTGTGATGCTTGTTGCATTGTCAATTTCATCAGTCCAGCTGGTTACTACTTGTAAACGTCCTTGTTCTAAATAAAATGTTTCATCTTTGAGTAAATGATAATGAAAACTACATTTTTTACCTTTGTAAAACTCTAGTATTTTTCCGCAGTATCCGTTTTTGTTTACAATCCAAAGTTCACGCCCCCATCCTTTATTATGAATTTCTATGTTGTCCATACTTCACTTCCTGTGTTAGTAAAGTTAAAGTATTCTACATGGCCAGGCAATACGGCAAGAGCCTGTAACAATCTATTACGGTTGTCTGCATCAACAACAAACAACAAATGTCCGCCACCACCAGCTCCACTTATTTTTACACCTAACGCACCGTTGTCGAGTCCAATTTTTCTCACTTCGTTAAATGGATTACTAACAATACCACTATGCAAGGCGCTTTTAATTTGCCAATTTTGTTCAAAACTTTTGGCTAATGCATCAATATTTCCTGTCACAAGCCATTGCAGTGCTTTGCTACAATTATCTACAAGTTGTTTAGTATCAGCAATCATTTTTGGATCGTTGGTAAGTCCGTCGATGTTACGTTCTAATACAGTATTGTTTGTTCTGCTTACTCCTATATTATAAAGAATGAGACTATGCTGAAGATTACGTTGTGTTGCGTAGTCAAGATGTATTGGCGATACTTTATTATTTCCTGTTTTACCAAATTCTATATAATTAAAACCTCCATACACTGATGCATATTGATCTTGCATACCGCCAGGAAAACCGCATAGTATTCTTTCGCAGTGAATTGCGTGTTTTGCTAATTTTTCTTTTTCTGGAACATTATTGCATTTATAGAACAACGCATGTAAACAACTTACCACTAACGCACTGCTACTCCCAAGTCCACTACCGTGCGTAGTTTCACTATAGATGTTCACTTCTATGTTTTTGTCAAAATTATCTGTATTGCTTTCTATAAAAGCAACACACGGGTCTACAATTTGTGGAGCGTTGGTCTTAAAACTTGCAGAGGATTTAATCGTGCAATACGCATACCGATCAATACTAGCACTTAAAACACTGCCACCGTATTGATTAACAAATGGTGACAAATCACTACCACCGCCAGCAAAACTTATACGTAATGGACTACGTGCAACAATCACATTATTTGCCTTTCAAGTAAACGATTATTATCTATATCTTTTTGAATGATATTATTAATTTTATTTGGTTTACAAG
>MDTA01144208.1_pt1 | contig 10122 bp, 7 predicted proteins | sample 811151 | NCBI WGS metagenome assembly MDTA01 (sample SAMN05326648, study PRJNA326480) | marine metagenome | isolation source: seawater | place: Indian Ocean: South | collected 2010 | reverse complement strand
GAATGTTGCATGGCGATGACAGATGAGTGCTTGGCGTGCCATGCTGGTATGAGCGTAAGTGAATATATCGCCCAAAAAGGTGGTGGTGGTTTAGGTAGTGATGGTTATTGTAATGGTTTAGGTGGTGGTGGATGGGGAAGTAGAGGACCTATAATACCAACACCACCACCCCAAGAAACACCAAGAACAACACCAAGACAAACTCCAACACTACCCCAACCAACACCACCACAACAAAGAAAACCATCATCAAAACCATCATCAAAACCATCATCAAAACCATCATCAAAACCAATACTACTACAACCAACACCAAAACCAGAATGTTGCATGGCGATGACAGATGAGTGCTTGGCGTGCCAAGCTGGTATGAGCGTAAGTGAATATATCGCCCAAAAAGGTCGTGATGGTGGTAAGGGAATAAAACAACCTATAATAACATTACCAACACCACCTAAACCACAACCAACACCACCACAACCAACACCACCACAACTAACACCAACACCACCACAAGTAAGAAACCCAGAATGTTGCATGGCGATGACAGATGAGTGCTTGGCGTGCCAAGCTGGTATGAGCGTAAGTGAATATATCGCCCAAAAGGGTGGTGGTGGTAAGGGTAAAAGAATAATAGATATTAATTAGTATAAAAAAGGAAGTAGATAATAATAGTATATGTTTATAAGAATGATTTAATTTTTGATAAATATTATCATATATTAGTAATATTTATTATAATAGGTAGTAAAAATTATATAGAAAAGAAAATTTATTTTTAATAAATATATATAATAGTAATATAATTAATAAAAATATAAAATATGTTATTAGATTATAGTATAAATATATTATCATTATTATTAATATTAATAATAATATATTCAATATTATGCAGTACATTATATTTAGAAAAATATGAGAATTTTATAAATAATAATGATAGATATAAAGAAATATATAAAAAATGTCCGAGAGGTTGTGGTCATCATTATACAGTACCAAATTGTAATGATTGTACATCAGAAAAAAAAGATTATGATAAAGGAACAAAAGAAGATAATGAATGGATAGATAAATATCATATAAAAGGAGATAAAAATGAAGCATATATAGAAAATTTAATAAAAGAATGGAAAGAAATAAATCCAAATACAAAATTTATATATGAATTTTTAAAAGAAGATTTTTATGAAAAAAAAATATATAAAGTAAATTTACATCCAAATTATTTAATAAAAATATATGAAAAATATAATCCAGAGAAAAATAGTAATAATATATATACAATAACAAAATGGATAGAAAATATACAAGAAGATTTAAGTAAATATAATGAATTAAAAATAGAAAATAAAATAGAAGATTTAAAATATTTAGATATAGAACCAGAAGAGTGGATAGATAAAAAGATATATGAAATATTAATGAAAAAAAAGGAAATAAGTGATGAATATTTAAAAACAGTAGATAATAAAGAATTAATTAAATATAATATAAAAATAAATAAAAATACAAGAAATAAGTCATTATTAAATATACAAGAAATAAAAAAATATTTAGAAGAAATATTTGATGCATGTGATATAAATAAGGATGGTAAAATTAGTAATAGTGAAGAAATAAGATATATATATTTATCAAATAAATATATAACAGATAAAGATAATAATGATTTAGAAAAATATGAAAATAAAATATTAGAAGAAATAAATATAAAATATGATATAAAATCATTTAATAAAAAAATAAAAAATAGAGAAATAAGTACAATATGGACAGATATATATAATATTGAAAAAGAAAAAAATGAACTAATACCATCATTAAATAGAGAAAGCTATATAGAAAAAATATTAAAATATATAGTAAATGAAAATTATAATATAGATAAAATAAATTATATTACTAATATAATAGTTTTTAGTCTTAAATATTTAGAAAAAAATAATTTAATAGATATTGTAAATGATAATAAAATAAACAATATATATAAAAATATAAAATATGGAGATAATAAAGATAATGATTATAATGATTATTTATTATCAAATTATAGTAAAGAATATATTAATAAAATAATAAAAATTAATAATACAAATGAAGAATCAGAAGAAGAATCAGAAGAAGAATCAGAAGAAGAATCAGAAGAAGAATCAGAAGAAGAATCAGAAGAAGAATCAAAATCAGAAGTGGAATCAAAAAATAAAAGAGATAATATAGAAGAAATAAAAAATGAAGAGAGAGAGAATAAAAATAAAGAAGAAAAAATAAATGATAAGAATACAAATAAAGAATTATTATATAATATAGGTTTAAAAAAAAAGAATAAGGAAAAATTTAATGAAGCGACAGAAACATTTAAAAAAATAAATAAAGAATATAATGATTATGTGAATGGTAATATAAAAATAGAAGAATTTATAGAAACTAGTACAAATAATAGAATAAAAGAAATAGAAGAAGGTAAAGGATTACATTTAGATAATATAATATGGTTATTTAAATTAAAAAAGAATGAAGCAGTAAATTATGTAAAAGTATTAAAAGAAAAAATAAAAGAAAGAAGAGAGAAAATAGAAAATATAAAAGAAAAAATAATGAAAGAGAATATTAATAAACATTTTGAAATAAATTATAAAATGAATTGTGATAATAAAGAATATAAAATAAAATTACCATTAAAAGAGGAGAAAGACAAATATAATTATTATTGGGCGAAGGAAATAAATAAAGAATGTAAAATATTAAAATGAATAATTAAATATCAGAATCTGATGAATTATCAGTACAAGAATTATTATTAATATAATTAACATTATTTAATAAATCAGAATTATTTCTAATTTTATTATAATCAACTTCATAATTATTATTATAAATTTTATTAGAATATTTTAATTCCATTTTTTTATAATTATCTAAATCAATTCTAGAATAATTATTATCATTATCAGAATCATTATCACTTTCTTGTTCTTCTTGTGTATATTTGTATTGCATAAAATCCATTTTATATTCAGGATTAGCAATAGATTTATCAAAAGATTTATTTTGTTTAGGTGTATAATAATGAATAGCGAAAACTAAATCATGATTTACACCTCTAAAATTATATAGAGAACCATCAGCATTTTCAAAACGAAGAGTTATTTTATCTAATTTACCAATAGGATGAAATTCTCTTAATTTTAATTTAAATAAAGGATTAGATTCTTCATTAAGACCCCAATGACTTGTTCTAATTTTAGCTAAACCGATAGTATTTTTAGTATAAGATAAAGAACCATATAAATGTTGTTCAATTTCAGGACATCTTAATAAAATATATTTAGAACCAATTAAATAAACGATACCAGGTGAAATAATAGTAAAATTATTATTAATGTTATTATAAATAGAATGGTAAAAATTTTGATAAGTAATAGAATTATTAATAGATAATCTTTTAAAAAAATTTTCTTGAATAAAATAATTATCATCACTTACTTTTGAATAAAATCCAAGAGTTTCATTACAAGTACTATTATTCATATCAAATATAATTAATCTAGAACATTCAAATTTAAGTATATTTGTTAAATCAGCGGGAACACTATTACCGGAACATTTTAATAATAATTCAAATTGTTCATTATTAGTTAAGAAACGATTATCATTATTATTAATTTTATTTGGAAAAGTAATTCTATTTTTAATATCTAAATTAATTTTACTAAATTCATTATTAATAGCTAAAATTAATTTATTAATATTGTAATTACCAATAGGTAATTTAAATTCAAATTTTTCAAAAAAATTATCTAAAAAATCAGTATAATCATTAGAATTATTAATATTATATAAATCATTTGGATAATAAAATAAATTTTCAGGAGTATAATAATAATTTGGAACTATTTTAAAATATAAATTATTATTAGATTTAATAAAATTTTCAACATTTAAATCATCTTTATTTATTTTAGTTTTTTCAAATTCATCTAATGATAATAAAATATTTTTAGGTTTATAATAAGAAATATTATCATAACCAATAATAAAATTATCATATTTTAAATTATTAATATTTAATGTATCAAAAATATCAGTAGTTAATAAAATATTATTTTGTTGATTTAAATAATTAGATAATTGATTATTAATAATTTCATAACCGAAAGTTGGTTTATTTTCACCAATATATTCCCATTCTAAACCAAATTGATTATGTTTTTCATCTAATAAATTAGCTAAATTATTATTTTGTATCCATAAACCATTAGGTTTAAAATAAGAAGGTTCTATAATCCAAATATTATCATCAATAATAACAAAATTATTATTATTAAAATTTTGTATATTATAATTATTTAATTTTATAATATCAATTTCAATATCATTTTTTAAATTATTAAAATCGCTTTTAAATAATCTAAAAGCATCTTCATTTGTAATAGTAGTATCAATAGGATTAAAATTATTTTTAGTTAGTTGATTATTTAAATTAAAATTATTTAAACTTATAACACCAGCATTAATCCATCTATTACCAATATTAACTTTAATATAATCTTCTATATTAATATTAAAATTATAATCTAAATTATTTAATTCTTCATAATTATTATAAATAATAATAGGATTTGTTATATTATCATTTAATTGTAATAATTCAATTTTTTTATTAATATATTTATTTCTAATACTATATGTTAAATTATCATTAATATATTCATTACCAGTAGTTGGAATATTTAAATTAGAATATAAAATCCAATTTAAACCAATATTATAATTATCATATGCTTTATAATATGAATTATTAACATTAATAAAATTATTATTATCTATATTAGTTATATTTAAACTATCATATTCTTCTTGTGATAATATATTTTTATAATTTAAAATATTTTTTAAATTATCATTAAAAATTTCAATTCCATCTTTTATTATTTTATTTCCAATATTTATCCATTTTAATTTATATGGTTTAAAATTAAATTCATTACCAATACAATACCAATTTAAATGAAAATTTGTTGTATAATCAAAAACAGGAATAATATTATAATTTCGTAAATTATCAATAAAATATTCATCAATATTATCAATAATAATATCAGAATTATTATTATTATTACTTAATTTTTTAGAAAAATTAATATTAAATATATTAATATTATTATTTGTAATATTATTTTGAATATTAATCCATTTTAATGGATTAACAACCTTAATATAATTATTTATAGCTAAATTTGTTATATTAAAAGATAGCCAATCATTAATATTAAATATATTTTTAGGTACATAAATATTATTATCAATTTTAATATAATTATTTTTGTATAATTTATTAATATTTAAACTATTATATTCATTTTCAGTTAAAATATTTTTATTTTTTAATATATTTGATAATTCATTATTATTTATTTCTATAAAATTATCGGGTATATTTTCTATTAATTTCCATTCAAGACCTGATACTTCATTTGTTTTTAATTTATCTGCTAATAAATAATTTATTATTTCAATATCATTTTCATTATAATTTTTAATTATCCAATCTAATCCTTTTGCATTATTATAATAATCATTTATAGGTTGTTTAGTTGTATTTATATATAAAATAAAATTATTAATATCAGTATCAACATTGTACATAGTTTTTGGTATAGTAACATCTAATATTTCAATTCCAAAAACATTTTTAAATGGTATATCAAAATTAATTACATAATTATTAGGTTCAGGATATTCATCTTGATTTCTAAATCGACTATCAATTATAAATGTATAATTTTCTTTTATACTATATTTTTTCATAAAATCTACATCCTCGATAGACATATTTTATTTAAAATATTAATTATATTTATTAATATTAATAAATATAAATTTTATATGTATAGTAATTCTTATAATTTTAATAATAATTTTGATAAAATTATTGTAATAGGAGATATTCATGGTGATTTAAAAAGATTAAAACATATATTAGTTAATGATAATATTATTAATAAAGATTTAGAATGGATTGCTAATAATGTTATTATAATTCAAGTAGGTGATCAAATAGATAGTTTAAATAGACATGATAATATTGAAGAATGGGAAATTTTAAAAGATATTGAAGTATTAAATTTTACTAATTTATTAAGTAAGTTAGCTTTAGAAAATAATTGTTTATTTATTTCATTAAATGGTAATCATGAATTAATGAATATATTAGGTAATTTCTCTTATGTTTCTAAAAATAGTTTTTATGAAAATAGATTAAATAATTTTAAATTTAAAGGAATTTATAATGATATTATAGGTAATCGTCCAATTATTATTAAAGTTAATGATTTAATATTTTGTCATGCAGGTATAAAAAAAATACATCTAGATATTTTAGATAAATATAATAAAGATATATTTTATCTTAATACTATTTGGAAAAAATTCGTTTTACTTAATAAAGTTGATTTTAATGATAAAGAAATTTTTGATAAAATAATATTAAATGATGAAGGTATTTTATGGACTAGAAATGAAGATTCTCCTAATGATATAAATTATGTTTTAAATAAATTAAATTCTAGTTTTATTTTTATTGGTCATAACACTGTTCCTAATATATTATTAAATAATAAAATATGGTATGTAGATAATTCAATTTCAAGATCTTATGGTAAAAATAATTATGAATATATTAGAATTCAAAATAAAAATATAACTATTGTTAAAATTTAATTTTATATAAAAAATGAATAATATTTATTAATTAATTATAATATGTCTTCTTTTAATCAATTATACTATAATTTTGATATTCTATTAAATAATGCCGATACTGAAATTTTAGAAATTTTAAATAATAAAAAAAAAAAATTAAATAATAATGAAAGTATTATTAATAATGATACTCAAAATGATACTCATAATGATAGTCAAAATGATAATAATAATTTATCATATGATGTTAAAAAATGTTTAGCTAAACAAAAAAGTCATGAATTAAAAAGACAACAAAAATCTAAAGTATTTCAAAAAAAAGAAACTGATAATTTAATGAATATTATATATAATTCTAATAAATAATTTTAAAAAATGATATAATATATTATTATTTTTATTAATACATATAAAAATATGTTTAATAAAATATATAACTATTATTATTATTATTATTATTATTATTTTTTAATGAATAAAAATATTATTTTTAAGTTATTTGATGATGATTATAATAATAATAATCGTAATTTAGATAATAAATTATATAAATTTATTAAATATAATTTAAATTTAGATTTAAATGATAAATTAAAATTAATAAATGATTTTAATAAAATAGATATAAATTATATTAATAATAGAATTGAAATAATTAATAATTATAGATTAAAACTTGATTATTTAAAATCTTTACCATATATTGAACAAAGAACTAATGAATGGTTTGAATTAAGAAAAAATTGTTTAACTGCTAGTGATTTATTTGAAGGTATTTCTAAAAATAATAATATTTTAGCTAAAAAAAAAGCAGGTGTTTATATTGATAATACTGATTTCACTTCTATTCCTGCTTTAAAATGGGGTACTATGTTTGAAGATATGGCTACACGCATTTATTCCGAAAATAATAATAATATTTCTATACATGAATTTGGTATTATTAATAATAAAAATATTGAACATTTTGGTGCATCACCAGATGGTATATCAGATTTAGGTATTATGATTGAAATTAAATGTCCTTATAGTAGAAAATTAAAAAAAGATTATATTCCTGAAAAATATTATTATCAAATACAAGGTCAATTAGCTGTATGTGAATTAAAAGAATGTGATTATGTTGAATGTTATTTTGAAACTTTTGATAATTATGATGATTATTATAATTATGTTTCTAATAATAATTTATATAATAAAAATCATGGTATTATTGCTGAATATTATAATAATAATGATAATTATTATAAATATTTATATTCAGACCCTTTATTATTTGTTTCTGAAACTAATACTAATATTGATTTAAAAATTAATAATTTTAATAATGATAATTTTATTTTCAAAAAAAAAACATTTTGGTATTTAAAAGATATTTATATTCAAAAAATTCATTTTAATGAAAATTTATGGCAAGATATCCCTACTAAAATAAATCTATTTTGGGATAAAGTTTTATATTCTAAAAATTTACCTATTGAATATAAAACTAATAAAAAAACTAAAATCTCTTTTATACCTGACCCTGATTAAAATTTTTAAAATCTTCTACATTTATTTTATGTATTGTCATATTATAATATAATATTATTAATGATATTAATAATATTATAAATATAAAATATATTATTGAATTATACATTTTATTTTTATTCTATTTATTAATTATATATTAATATTTTTAATTTTTATATTTATATTCCATTAATTTCATTAAATCATCCATTTTCTCTTTCATTTCTTTTATATCTGTTTTATTTATTATTATATCTTTATTTATATCTTCTCCTTCTTTTTTTAATTCTAATAATTCATTATTTGTTTTTTTATAATATTCATCAAATTGTTGTGTTACATCTGTATGATTAAGTTCTATTTTATTATTTAAATCTTTACTTCTTATTAAATCTTTTTGTGTATCATTTAATTCTATTTTTATTTTATCTGTTTTATTATCATTTATATTTATATCTTTTTTTAATTCATTTAATTCTTTATTTATATAATTTATTTCATTTATTCTATCTATATTATTTTTTTTATTTTCTTCATCTTTATTTTCTCTATATTCTTTATTTTTATCTAACCAATTAAAATAACTTGCTACATCTAACATTCTATTTCCATTTTTCTCTTTTAATAATAAATCTCTCACATTTAAACTATTTACAAATGTATTATCTTCTTTTATATATAATGGTGAATTATTATCATTATCTCCTGCTAAATAAAAATTTGTATTATTTATATTCCCCACTATCTCATCTTTATTATTTTTTATTTTTATTCTATCTGATTCCGTTTTTATTGTATACTCTCCTTTTTTATTTACATTCATATATACACAATTATCTTCTGAATTACATATCTTAAAATTATCATTCTCTTCTAAATTTATTTTTGGATTATTTTTTTTTATATATATATTATCTATATCTTCTATTGTATCATCTAATTTCTTATTTGTTTTTTTTTCTGATTCTTTTATATAATTCTCTGTATATTTTTTTGTATTTAATATAAATTCATCTGTATCTTTTTTTGTATCTTTTATATACTCTTCTGTATTTCTTTTTGTTTCTTTTATTTTATCTTCTGTTATTTTTATTTTTATATCTGTATTTTCTATCTTTTTATCTATCTCTTTATTTTTATTTTCAAATTTTGTATCATATTTTTTATCCATTTCTGTATATTTTTTTTCCATATTCTTTTTAAATTCTTCAATTTTATTTATTATTATTTTATCATAATCCTCTAATTCTTTTATTGATAAATTTATTTTTTTTTCTAATTGTTCTAATTCATATGGATCTTCTAAATCTTTTTTTAATATTTTTATTTTATTTAATAATTTAATTATATTCTCTTTATTATCTTGTGTTAATTCATTTAATTCTATATATTTTTTAAACTTTTGTTCTATATTTTCTAATCTTTCATTATAAATATTATATGATACAAATTTTTCCATCTTTACAATATTTTTTTTATATATTTTTTTTATATATAATATTGATAATACTATTAATATTGATATTAATAATATTAATATTATCATATTGTAATTAATAAATTCCATTATTTAATTAATATAAATATTTTATATTTTAATTTTTTATTTCTATTATTTTTATTCTATCAATATAATTTTCTTATCTTTTGATTCATCTTCATCTTCATCTTTACTATTATCTATATTATCATCTTCTATATTATCATCTTCATCATCATTATCTTCTTCATCTTCATCTATATCTTCTTCATCTTCATCTATATCTTCTTCATCTTCATCTATATCTTCTTCATCTTCATATTCTTCTTCATCTTCATTTTCATCTTCATCTTCATCTTCATCTTCATCTTCATCTTCATCTTCATCTTCATCTTCATCTTCATCTTCATCTTCATCTT
>MDTA01223596.1_pt1 | contig 10123 bp, 5 predicted proteins | sample 811151 | NCBI WGS metagenome assembly MDTA01 (sample SAMN05326648, study PRJNA326480) | marine metagenome | isolation source: seawater | place: Indian Ocean: South | collected 2010 | reverse complement strand
CTTTCTTGGCATGACCATACCCATAGCCCCCGCCGGCGTAATTCTCTCGCATCTCTGCGATCTCGTCGGGGGATGCAAAAAGACTGTACAGGGCAAAGGCCGTACAGGTGTCTGGGTTCTTGGGCGCCTCTAAGGGGGTGGAGTCGGTCTCGATGGACATGACGAGCTTTTTGAGCGCCTTACCCTGGGTAAAAATGGGGATGGTGTTCCCGTAACTCTTGGACATCTTCTCGCCATCGATCCCCGGGACGAGTTCTGGGGTGCCCAACTCGAATTTGGGCAGCACGAACACCTCGCCATAGTAGGCGTTGAACGACTGGGCCATGTCGCGGGTCATCTCGAGATGCTGCACTTGGTCTTTGCCTACGGGGACGACGTCGCTGTCGTAGATCAGAATGTCCGAGGCCATGAGGACCGGGTAGCTAAACAACCCCATGGTGGCCGAGATGCCTTTCGCCTTCTTGTCCTTGAAGGAATGCGCACGTTCCAGGAGTCCCATGCCCGTGGTGGTCATCAGCAGCCACGTCAGCTCGGTGACCTCGGGGACATCGGACTGGCGAAAGAAGACCGCCCGCGCAGGATCGAGGCCGAGGGCCAAATAGCTGGCAGCGGCATCAAAGATGAGCTTGCGCAACGTCTCCGCGTCCCGGGTTGTCGTCAATGCGTGATAATCGGCGATGAAGTAGAACGCGTTGTCTTGGTTCTCCACGTGGGACCGAATCGCCCCGAAGTAATTGCCGAGATGAAGCATCCCCGAGGGTTGAACACCGGACAAGTAACGCTGGGTACGGGCCATGAATAGCTCTCCGACTCTTGGATTCCAGACGGGGGGCGAGTACGCCTCGACCGGCGCACGCTGTCAACCGGCTTGATGATCCGGGGCTGGTGAAGCTAAAAGCACGACGGCATCAGAAACAGCACGAGGTCAGTCATGAGCGCCTATAGCGCCCTCGAAGGGCAGTACGGACGAATCGGTAAGGTGGGACAGGCAATTGGATTCCTCCAGTGGGATCAGGCAGCCATGATGCCCAAAGGGGGCGCTGCGGGTCGCGCCGAGGAGATGGCGACCCTGCATCTGATCAGTCACGAACTCCGCGTCGATCAGCGGATTGGGGAGTGGCTGGACGCTGTAACCGAGGGCGAACTCGACTCGTGGCAGCGCGCCAACGTCCGCGAGATGCGCCGCGCGTACCGACACGCAACGGCCGTCCCTGCAGATCTTGTAGAGGCCGCTTCGCTGGCGGGTTCCCGCTGTGAGATGGTGTGGCGCGATGCGCGTAAGGCAGATGACTTCGATGCCCTCGCGCCCCACCTCACCGAGGTCGTACGCCTGGCACGCCTGAGGGCTAAGGCCAAGTCAGAGGCGTTCGGCGTCAGTCCCTATGACGCCCTGCTGGACCAATTCGAGCCGGATACGACCTCCGCCGACATCGATCGACTCTTCGGAGAACTCGAAGCCTTCCTGCCGGCACTCATCGACGAGGTCATCGAGCACCAACGCGCGCATCAGCCCTTCGTTTGGCCCAAAGGTCCTTTCCCCATCCCGCAACAGCGCGCGCTTGGGCTCAAGCTCATGGGCGTCTTGGGTTTTGACTTCGAGCATGGCCGCCTGGATGTGAGCGCTCACCCCTTTTGTGGCGGGAGTCCCGATGATGTCCGGATCACGACCCGCTATGGAGAAGATGATTTCACCCAGAGCCTCATGGGCGTCATCCATGAGACCGGTCACGCCCTCTACGAGCGGGGTCTACCCGCACAGTGGCGATATCAGCCCGTGGGGACCGCACGCAGCATGGGGATCCACGAGAGCCAATCCCTGCTCATGGAGATGCAGGCGTGCCGAAGCAGAGAGTTCCTCGAATTCGTCACCCCTCTGCTTCAAGAGACCTTTGGCGGCGAAGGGCCAGCCTGGGAACAGGAAAACCTCTATCGTCTCTACACCCGCGTCGAGCGGGGACTCATCCGCGTCGATGCCGACGAGGTCACCTATCCCGCCCACGTCATCCTTCGCTATCGCCTCGAGAAAGCGCTCTTGGCCGGCGAACTCGAGGTCGTAGATCTCCCCGGCGCCTGGAACGAGGGCATGCAGACCTTGGTGGGAATCACGCCCCCGACCCACCGCGACGGCTGCATGCAGGACATTCACTGGATGGACGGCACCTTCGGGTACTTCCCGACCTATACCCTCGGCGCCATGACCGCCGCTCAACTCTTCGAGAGCGCCACCCTGGCCAATCCCGAGATCTTGCCGAGCATCGCGCAAGGCGATTTTGGCCCACTCGTCGCCTGGTTACGGACCACGATTCATGGGGAAGGTCGTCATTTGAGTACGGGTGACTTGGTCACCAAGGCGACGGGCAAACCCCTAGACGTTGCCGTCTTCAAGCGCCACCTCGAAGGGCGGTACCTCAACCGATGAAAGCCTCATATGACGCGGTCTTCTTCGACCTCGACGGCACCCTGCTCGACACCGCCGGGCACATCGTCGAGTCGTTGCGGTATGCCCTCGAAACCCACGTGGACTACAGCCCCAGTGACGAGGCTTTAGTGGCCGGCATCGGGACGCCTCTTTACGAACAAATGGAGGCCCACGGCGCTGTGGCCCTCGGGCACAAAGCGCCCCCAGAGCTCGTTCAGCGACTCCATGACACGTATATCGAGCACAACCGCTCCACCCATGACGAGACCGTAGCGGCCTTTCCGGGCGTCGAGGAGACCCTCGCTGCACTTCAGGCCCGCGACATCACCCTGGCCATCGTGACCAGTAAGCCCAATCACTTTGCGTGCCGGGGTCTCCGGATCACGGGACTCTTACCCTATTTCCCGCTGGTCATTGGCTTCGACGATGTGGCTATCCCCAAGCCTGATCCAACCCCTGTACGCGACGCCTTGAAGTTCTTTGGACTGGCCCCAAAGCAGGCGCTCTTCGTGGGGGACTCGCCCCACGACATACACGCCGGAACGGGAGCGGACGTGGCCACGGGCGCTGCCGGATGGGGCCCCTTTGATCCGAATGTGCTCCTCATGGCCGACCCCACCTATTGGTTCGAGAACATCAGCGACGTTCTCGACTACGTGCGCTAACGCACGGGCGGTCACCACGTTACTTGGCGGACCCCTTCTTCGGAGGCGTCTCCTTGGGCGGAGCATCCTCGGCGCCCACTGCGTCTTTCTCTTTGTCGGCCTCGACGGCGGCCTTTTTGTCTGCCTGAGTCGCCGCCTTCGGCTCTTTTTTACCCTTTTCGGACGGACGCGAAATCACGGGCGGGGCGACCTTGGGTGCCGTCACCTTGGGTGTGGTGACCCCCTTGGTGGGGCGCACTGGACGGATCAACGGTCGCTTGGCTTGCTGGGCGCTCTTCGGGGGAGACGCCGTCGGCGACTTCACCCCTTTCACGCCCCTCGATGGCGCATCCTCGGCCTCGACCGGTGCCTTCTTGGCCGGCGGCGCCGTCTTGGCCGGCGCCTTCTTTGCGGGCGGAGGCGTTTTCGCAGTCGCCTCTTTGACCGCCTTGGCCGGGGGTGACTTGGTTTTCTTCCCCGCACGGGCCCGTGCGGCCGTCCGCTTCGCCTTAGCGGCTTTCTTCCCCTTGGGCTGCGACACATGGGAACGGTAGCGAGCCTTCTCACCCGGCCCCGAGTCGTCGATCCAGTAATAGGACTTCTTCCGTACGTCCAAGTGCACGAAGCCGGAGTTCGGATAGTAGCCAAGGCCCACGCGACTAAAGCGCTTGCAGTAATTCCAGAGCGCCTTGGGCGAGACCCCCTTGATGCGGATATCGATGGCGCGTCCCTGTTTATGCCGACTACTTCGGCGTTCCTTGTGTCGATAGGCACTGACGACCTCGATGGGTTTGTCGTAGCGCTGGCCGATGAGATACAGATACCAAAGGAGCCGTTCCGGGACGTATTTGGAACGACCGGTGCGCCAGTCCCGAAGAAAATGAGTCAAACGCTTACGCGCCCGCTTACCAACCCACTGACGCCGCTTGTTCTTGGGGTCGGTGCGGATGACCCAGAGATTCGTCAGCTTCTCCTTGGTATTCACGTTGTGAAGGGTGAGGTGATACCGCTTCACATTGCGCTTTTTCTTCCCCCGCTTGGCCATGACGGTGCAGGGCATCAAGGCCACCAAGAGGCCCAGCAACAGCGCGCCAAAAAACCGGATTTGGATACGTTTCATAGGGCTGGATGCGATCCGAAATCGATGAACTTCGGACCAGACGCACGGCGCGCTCGGTTATTCGCCGAGGGCATCACGAAAGGCGCGTCTCAACAGCACCTTCACCATTTCCCGACGCCAGACGAGGTCGCCATTGATGTTGGTCAAGGGTCGTACGACGCGAAACGCGGAATTGCATGCTGCTTCGATGAGCGCTTCGTCCGGTACCCCCTCGGGGATACGGCGCACCCGGCGCGGACGGGAGGCAATGGCACTGACCACCAAGTCCGGTGATTTGAGCTCTCCGTCCACCAGGTCAAAGGCGAGAGCCATGTTCAACATGGGAAAGTCGATGGCATCGCGAATACGCAGCTTTTGGAAGGCCATTCGGCGGGTTGCACTGGGCCTCGGAATCCGGATCTTGGTGAGGATTTCATCGGGGGCGAGCACGTTGTTCTTCTCGCCGTTGTTGACATAAAAATCGGCCACCAAGACCGTTCGGACGCCCCGTGGACTCACAATTTCGAGCTCGGCGCCCAAAACCGTGAGGACCGGTGCAGTATCATTGCTGGCCGCCGCTACACACCGCTTCCCCGTGGTGACCACGTGACATTTGGTGCCGTCCTTTTTGATGCAAAAACCCAAGGCCTGGCGCCAAAAATGCGTCTGGTTGATGTAGACGCACCGCGTATCGAGGCAGACATTGCCGCCAAGGGTCCCCATCCGTCGTAATTGCGGACCCGCAACAGCGCCAGCGGCGGTCACTAAGGCGGGAACGACAGCGGCGAGTTCGTCGTGCGTGGCCAGTTCATGAAGGGGTAAAAGCGCCCCCAGTTCGATCCAGTCGGACCCGATCTCCACCTCGCGCAATCCTTCGATGGACTTCAGGTTGACCACCACCTCAGGTGCGTGAAGTCCGTGTTTGATATTGGGCAAGAGGTCGGTGCCACCGGCGATGACCCTCGCGCGGTCGGTGTAGGCCTTCAAGATCTCGAGGGCCTCGTCCACGGTCCGCGGATTTTCGACAATGAAAGTGTCGGCGATTCGAAGCATCAGTTCTCCGCCTTCGCCTGCAGGGCAGCTAAGACCTTGGAGGGGTGAAACGGCAGTCGGTCGAGCCGAATGCCGACGGCGTCATAGACCGCATTGGCGATGGCCGGCAGGATGGGGTGAAGAGGGCCCTCTCCAGCCTCTTTGGCGCCGTACGGTCCGTTGGGGTCTTGGCTCTCCACGATGAAGGGATAAATCTCCGGGGTCTCTACCGCCGTCGAGATCCGGTAGTCGAGGAGGTTGGCGCCCCGCAGAAGACCCGGATTGGGGCCCCCGTACGCGAACGATTGCTCCTCCATGACCGCTTCGCACCACCCCATGTAGACGGAGCCGGCAATTTGGCCTTCCACCAAAGTCGGGTTGAGGGCGAAGCCACAATCGTGGGCCGCCCAAATCTTCTCCACGTGGATAAAGCCCGTCTCCGTATCGACCCGCACCTCAGCCACGTGGGCCGTGAAGCTATACGCCGGGCTGGCGCCGATCGTGCCCCCTCGATAGTCACCGCCGAGGGTCTTGTCAGTGTTGTACCCTCCCGTGGCCCCCAAGGTTCCAAAGGCCGCTTCGCCGATTTGAAACGCCTCGGCCGCGCTGATGTTCTTGTCCGCATCCTTCACGGAGAACCAGCGACCCGCGGCGCGATGCACCTGCACGTCGGGGACGCCGAACTCACTGGCCACGGCACTCCGCACTCGATGAGCCAAGATTTGCGCCGCACTGCGGCAGGCGTTTCCGGCCATGAAGGTCACCCGGCTGGAGTACGCGCCCAGATCGACGGGAGACAGATCGGTGTCCGAGCTGGTGACTTGTACCTTGTCTGGCTCGATCCCCAACTCTTCGGCCGCAATGAGGGCGAGCATGGTGTCGGACCCCTGGCCGATGTCACTGGCGCCACACATGACGTGGGCGCGCCCGCTGCGATCCAAGCGTACTTGGACCCCAGATTGGGGCATCTCGTTGGGATAGACGGGATAGGCCGTACCGGAGATATAGGTGCTCCCTGCCACACCCAAGCCCCGTCCATAGGGCATCTTGCCGTACCGCTGTTTCCACTCACTGGCCTCTTCGACCACCCGCAGACACTCCAAGAAGCCGTTGCTGGTGATTCGCTGACCGTTGATGGTGTGGGTATCGGGTCCGAGGTCGTTGATGCGACGAATATCGATGGGGTCGATATCGAGGGCGGCGGCAATCTTGTCCACCTGAATCTCGAAGGCAAAACGGGGCTGGACCGAGCCGTGACCCCGTTTGGGACCACAGGGGGGCTTATTGGTGAACACCCGGGACGAGTCGAAGCGATAGGTCCCAAAGGTGGTCGGCGCCGTGAGCAATTGGCCCGAGTAGTACGTGGTGACTAACCCGAAACTCGTATAGGCGCCGCCGTCGATGAGGATGTTGCTGTCCAATCCGGTGAATCGACCCTCGGCATCGGCCCCCAACCGCATCTTCATGTGCATGGGGTGACGACCCCGATGCGTGAAGAAGGTCTCCTCGCGGTTGAGGAGAAACTTCACGGGGCGCCGGGTCATCATGGCCAATTTGGCCGCAATCATTTCGTGCCCGAAGGGATCCGACTTCCCCCCGAAAGCACCGCCCAAAGCCGGTTGAATCACCCGAATCTGGTCAGCAGGAAGCTCCAGAACCCGCGCGAGGGCCCGGTGCACATAGTGCGGAATTTGCGTGCTCGACGTGACCGTCAAAAGGCCGCGGGCGTCATACTCTGCCACCACCGCGTGGGGTTCGATGGGCGCATGAGCGGTGCCTTCGAAGAGATAGTCTCCCTCGACCACCACCGCGGCGTCCGAAAGCGCTTGGTCGACGTCGCCGAACTCCAACTTGACCCGCTTGGTCAGGTTACCCCGCTTCCGATTGGGGAAGAGTACTGGGGCCTCGGGTTCCAACGCCGTGAAGGGATCCATGACCGCCGGTAAGACCTCGTAATCCACGACGATCAAGTCGAGGGCACGCTGTGCTGTCTCCTCGTCGACAGCGGCCACTGCTGCCACCTCGTCCCCGACGAATCGGGCACGGTCCGTACACAGTGCCTGCTCGTCCATGGTCCACGGGATCACGCCGTAGAGGGTGGGGAGTGCCTCACCGGTCAAGACCGCCACCACGCCCTCGAGAGCCTCTGCGGCGCGGGTATCGATGTTGCGAATGACGGCGTGAGCGTGGGGACTCCGCAGAATCTTGCCGTGCAGCATCCGAGGCAGCACCACATCGTCGGTGTAAATGGCGGCGCCGGTCGCCTTCCGGTGACCATCTGCCTTGCGGTGACGCCCGCCCAACACATTGAAGCCATCACTGGCGCCCGGCACGTAGTCCGGCGCCTCACCGCGCTCCATGGACGCCGCCAGTTTGACAGCCTCGAAAATCTGGGTGTAGCCCGTGCAGCGACACAAATTGCCGCCCAAGGCCTCACGGATGGCCTCGTCTGACGGGTTCTTGTCCCGATTCAACAGGGCACGCGCGCTGAGCATCATTCCCGACTGACAAAAGCCGCATTGGAGCGCACCGGACCGGTCGAATGCATCCTGGACCGAGTCCAAACCCTGGGGGCCCGCCAGCCCCTCAATCGTGGTGATCTGGCTGCTCGAAGCCACGGTGCCGGCAAGCATGCAGCAACTCAAGACAGGCTCACCATCCAGGAGGACGGTGCAGGCGCCACAGTCACCTTTGTCACAGCCCTGCTTAGAGCCCGTCAGACCGAGATCGTAACGGAGCACCTCCAAGAGGCTGTGATTGTTTCGGGCAGCGACCTCGTAGGGCTGTCCATTCACGTTCAACGAGAGGAGTCGTTTCATGTTGGCCACGATGACAAAAACGCCTCAGTTACTCAACTTAGGGATTGCGGTTACTGCCTTGCGGCGCGCGGATAGACTGTACGTAGGCCGGGGTGAGGTGGCTTGCGACCCCCTATCGGGGGCCGCGAAGCGCTCATGGTCCGCTGATCAACCCGGCGGCGGTTCGGGTCCGGGCGGCGGCGGTGGCGGGGGCGGCTGGTTATTGCCGCCCATGGTCACGCGCAGTCGACCCGAGCCCGAGCGACCCCCCCAACCGTCGAGGTAGAGAAAATAGGTACCCGGGTCGAGAACCTGCGAAATTTGTGAATTGAGGCCCCCCGAATCATCGTTGCAGGCCACCTCTGACTCTGGGTTGTCGCATTCGGCGCGCAGGTGAATCAGGGGATCGTAGTCACTATTGACGATCGTCATGGTCACCTGCTGACGGACTGCGACGCTGATCACCACCACCTGCTGAGGTCCACCGCCCCCACACCCTCCCCGGCCGACGCTCCCGCGTCCCGCCGTGTTGTAGTCGACCTCGCCACCGTTGGGACCGATGACCAGGACGTCGGGCAAGCCGACACAGAGGATGGGACTAAAGCAATCGGCCGCAATCTGAGCATCACATGGATCCGCATCCCGCGCCGCCGCCAGGCAATTGCCGACGCGGTCGAGATAGGTCGCGCCCCGCGGGGTGGCTTGCTGTCCGGTACATGTGGCCAGGCACGCGTCCAACTCATCGAATGCGCCGCACGCCAGGGCCGTGGCACAGGGCTCCTCGCAGGCAGCAAGGGGTTCCGCATCGAGTGCCAAACACCCTTCTTCCTCACCGCAGACCGAGGCCTCGAGGCACGCCAACTGGATGGGGAGCGCCGCCGGGTCGGGCGTGCACGCGCGCTCACACAGGAAGGCGTCTACGGCTCGGTCACAATTCTCTCGAAGTTCGCACGTGCGGGCACACGCCTGACTCGGTGGCTCCGGCGCGTAGCCCATACACGCGGCTACACCGCGGCATTCGTCTCCTGTCCGCAGCGCATCGACAACACAGCCGGCCACATCGGGATTTGGGGCGGCCGCGCAATCCGCGAGACAATTGGGCGACGGTACGCTGCAGTCATCCAAGGTCTGGCAGTGGGCTGCGCAGTCCACCGCCACCTCTTCGGCGAAGCACGCGTCCAAGATTTCACAGGCCGCGTCCGAGGGCGCCATCTGCAGACAGGGCTCTGCCGCCGCGTAGCGAAGGGCTTCGCGGTCAGGGTAACCGCCAACGCATTGGGTCAAACACTCTGAGAGGTCGGCCGCTACATTGCACTCCACCTCGGCTCGACAGTAGTTCAAACACCCACGACCCGCCGCCTCTGGATCTTCCAGACAGGCTTGCACACTGAGCGCATCTCCTTCGGGGAGACAGAGCTCTGCAGACAGCACACAGCCGACCTGGAGAGCGACCTCGACCGGATCCGCCACGTGCGCGTCATCACACATCTGCTCGCATCGATTGTCCCCAAAACCACACTCGTTGATGCGCTCGCATGCGGCTCCGCAGGGCACCGTCGGTCGGAGGGCACAGGCAGACACGGCGTCACAATCCTCTCCAGCGTCGGCCACGCAAGCGCGGTAGAGCGCGTGCCGATCGCGAGGCCAGTTGGCATCGCAGGTCTCTTCACATCCCTCAGCGGCCAAGCCACAGCCCGCCAATGACGCGCAGTGACGCTGACACTGGCCCTCGGGAGACGCATTTTCGGTGCAACGCCCGAAGTCCTCACAGGTTGCTTCTGCGTTACAGATGATCTGGCCGGCAAGGCGCTCATTCAAATCGGGATCGTCGCTGAAACCTTCGGCGCACTCCGTGGAGCATTGCGCCACCTCACCTGGACCACCCGCGAGCACGCCGCACGCGTTCTGGGCGGCGCAGTACCGGCCGCACGCCTCACCGATCCGGCGGCCCCGCTCTCCTTCACACAGATTCTGCAACTGAAAGGTACTGTCCGGGCACGCGTTGACCGCGGCGTCCATGAAGCACCGCAAAGCCTCGAATCCGCTCGGAAGGAGCCGGGGATACATCTGTTCGCAATCAATGGCGAAACCACCAAAGTCGCAGGTGTTGTAGGCCGCACAGAACTGGTCG
>MDTA01218975.1_pt1 | contig 10123 bp, 7 predicted proteins | sample 811151 | NCBI WGS metagenome assembly MDTA01 (sample SAMN05326648, study PRJNA326480) | marine metagenome | isolation source: seawater | place: Indian Ocean: South | collected 2010 | reverse complement strand
TAATATTTTCGAAGGAGAAAAAAATGCTAAAAAATGTGACCATTCAAATATTATTTGGACTTTCACTATTATTTACAACATCAATAGTCATGGCGCAAGATGACTTTAGCGAAGGTGCGGACGGTACTGGAGATGTTGCTGAGTTTTCCGTTTTAACTGGTAAGGTTGTTGATGCCAAAACTGGGAAAGGTTTAGCCGGTGCCAACGTAATTGTTGACGAAACTGATCTCGGTGCCGCAGCAGACGAAGACGGCGCTTTTACTATAGAAGGAATAGAGCCAGGCGCTAGTGTAACTGCAAGCATGATAGGTTATGAAGATCAGACCATCTTCGCAGACCAACAAACAATAGAATTTGCACTCAACTCTAGTGCGGTCGAGATGTCAGAGTTGGAAGTTTTAGCTTCTCGCGCTGGAGAAAATACTCCTGTGGCTTACACAAATGTTACAAAAGAAGAGCTGTCCCTAAGGCTTGGATCTAGAGACATACCATTAGCCCTAAATATGGTCCCCAGTGTTTATTCCACTGGACAGGGTGGTGGTGCTGGAGATGCTCGCATAAATGTTAGAGGATTTAATCAGCGTAATGTCGCCATCATGATTAATGGTATCCCTGTTAACGATATGGAAAATGGTTGGGTATATTGGTCAAACTGGGATGGTTTAGCAGATGCTACCAGTTCCATTCAAATGCAAAAAGGTTTGAGTGCCCAGAATTTGGCTACACCATCCATTGGTGGGTCGATGAATGTGATAACAGATCCTTCATCTCAAGAAAGAAGAGGTTCTTTCAAACAGGAAGTTGGAGCATGGGGGTTTTTGAAAACTACAATGTCTTTCCATTCTGGTTTAATGGCTAATGACAAATTAGCACTTAGCGGAACATTGGTTAGAAAAACTGGCGAAGGTTATTACGCGGGCACATGGACTGATGCCTATGCGTATTACTTTGACGCTTCCTATAATATTAACGATGCACACAGACTACAATTTTATGCGTTGGGTGCTCCTCAGAGGCATGGACAGAATTTGTATAGACAAAATATAGCTGTTTATGATACAGAATTTGCAAAGAGTTTAGACGGTTATGATGAATCTGCACTCGTTGAAAATGGAGGAGAGTTTGTAGAGGCTGGGCGCGATTTTAATCAGAACGTATCTAATATTTCTGAAGAATCACAAGCAATATTAGATGCCGCAGGCGGTCAGCATTGGCAAATGTACTCAATAAGAGATGGCGTTGATAGGCACGAGAGTGGGACCCTCGCTGAAAGAGAAAACTTTTTCCATAAACCACAAGTCGCTTTGAATCACTACTGGACAATTAATGAAGATATGAACCTTATTAATAGTCTTTACTGGTCAGGTGGCATGGGTGGTGGTACTGGTACATACGGTACTATCACAAGTCTTGATGCTAACGGAAAAACAGACGCTGGGACTGCAGAATCAAATGATTACAAATTTTTTTACGGCCCTTCTCCATGGACGAGGGATTGGGATGCTCTAATCGCTATTAATTCAGCTCCAGCTGGGATGGCTTATGCCTATAAAAGAGAATTTGATAGGGGTGATAAGGAATCTATCGGAATTCTTAGAAATAGTAATAATAGACAGTCTACTATAGGAGCGCTTTCAAAATTAAACTACAATGTAAATGATCAGTTAACTGCTCAAGTTGGTCTTGATTGGAGAACCGCTCAGATTTATCACGTAAAAACAATTAGAGATCTTCTAGGTGGAGAATATTTTGTTAATACGGATAGTGACTTTGATGCTGATGGCCAGCAAAAAGGTCTTGGTGATCCAATAGACTACAACTTTACAAATACTGTTGATTGGTTGGGATTTTTTGGTCAGGCAGAGTACAACTCCGGACCACTAACAGGATATGCAATGGCCGGTTTAACTACTGTAAAATACACAATGTGGGATCATTTTAAGAAGGCAGAAAATTACGATTATTCCTATGTCCAATCTAAGGATGGAAGTGATGCAGATTGGGTAGAGCGTCCAGGCGATGATATGGGTGGTCATGCGGGAGAATTATACATAGAGGCTGACCCTATAACAACTTCACAGATTAAGGGTGGGTTAATGTACAACCTCGGAGATAAGCTATCCTTTTTTAGTGCAATTCCAGTTTTTGGTAAGCTTTATGATAATGCTAACGTATGGTTTAATTTCGGTCTTATTGATAAAGCACCGATTTTTGATCAAGTAATACAAGATTGGGATGCAAAAATGGCCACAGACCCGTCAAATGAGAAGTTTAATGCTGTTGAGTTAGGGTTGAATTTAAATTCTAATGATGGTCTCATGGCTTCTAGTTTAAATGTCTACTCAACCACTTGGAGTGATAGAATACAAACAAGAACAATTAATGATCCAGAGAGTAATGATCAAACCATCGTGTACCTATCAGGTATCGAACAGCAGCATACTGGTGTCGAAATTGAATTAGCGGCACAGCTACATGAAATGGTTAGGGTTGATCTTGGTCTGGGTATCGGTAACTGGAGATTTACAAATGATGCAACGGGTACGTACAGAGATGGAGATTCAGATAATGAGTATTCATATGCATTAAAGGATCTGCCTGTCGGTGATATGCCACAAACTAATTTAGTTTTAGGCTTTACTATTACACCAGTCGAAGGTGCAACAGTCCAACTTCTTCATAAGACATATATGAGTCATTATTCTGACTGGAATGTATCTTCGCGCGAATTTAGTGATGCTGACGATGCTTATAGAGAAAATCCATGGCAAGCACCTGATTACAGTGTGCTTGACCTTCATGCTAGTTATAACCTTCCTTTTCAGTTTGGCCCTGCTAAACCTAAGGTTTTCTTGCATGTGTTCAACGCATTAGATGCAACATACATCCAAGATGCAACAAATAATAGTTCATACAATGCATGGGACGGATCTGGCAGTGCAGATGATGCCGAGGTTTATTTTGTAATGCCTACTTCATTTAATATTGGATTAGCTATAGATTTTTAAATAATTCAGACATTTGATAATGAAAAAGAGCTAAAGAATCTCTTTATCATCTAATTACTTCTAAAAAAGCCCCGAACTAAGCAAGTCTCGGGGCTTTTTTAATGACTTTTTGTAGGAAATCTTTTGTATTATAAATCAATAGAATCACTAGTTGAATCATTTTTAGATAGTACTGATTCTAAAAAAAAAGATGATGTGACAAAATTTCTAATAAGGCAAATTGATAGAATGCCAGATTATTACGGTTTTGGAATTAAAGCCTTAGTAAAAATATTCATTCTTTCTACAGTATTTATAAAAGGGTCAGTTTTTTATAATTTGCCTTTATCTGAAAGAATTGATTTTTTAAATAAATTAAAAACAACTAGAATTCCAATTATTCAAGATTTCTTAACTTTTTTTAATAGTCTAATTGTTTTTTCTAAATTTTCTTAAAATATAAATAAATGAAAATAAAACATGATATAATTGTAGTTGGCTCCGGACCAGGAGGTGCCTTAACTGCAAATATCCTAAAAGAAAATGGGCATGATTTAATATTAATTGATAGTGGAGCATTTTACAATATTTTAAATACTGATCATTATTCAATTATGGAGATGGAGAAAAAATATAAATTTGGTGGAATAACACCTACTTATGGCAATCCAAAAATCACCTATGTTGAAGGAGAGTGTGTGGGCGGTGGAAGTGAAATAAATAGTGGTTTATATCATAGATTGCCAGATGATATATTAAATAATTGGGTAAAAGATTATCATGTCAAAAATCTTTCCAATTCTGATTTAAATGAGCATTATAATCAAATAGAAAAAGATATAACGGTTTCATATTATCCCAATGATAATGATATACCAAAAGCATCAAAAAAATTACATGAAGGTGCGCAGAAACTAGGTTGGGAATCAAAGGAAATACCTCGATGGTTTAAATATGATAATTATGGACAAAGTGGCATTAAACAATCCATGACAGAGACCTATCTTGCTCATTATATTAAAAATGATGGTAAGGTTTATAGTAATACTAAAGCTTTGAAAATTGAAAAAAATAAAAAGGGTTGGAGAATTATTTGCTTAAATAAGGAAGATGGAAACAAAATTATTCTAGATGCAAATTATGTATTTTTATGTGCTGGATCGATAAATACACCATTTTTACTAAGAAATAGCGGATTTAAAAATAACATTGGAAATTCTTTAAAGGTTCATCCGACTATAAAAGTCATTGCAAAATTTTCTGAAAAAATTAATTCTGATACTATGGGTGTACCAGTTCATCAAGTTAAAGAATTTTCGCCGCAATACTCTTTTGGTTGTTCAATAAGTACAAAACCTTATTTGGCATTAGGATTAATAGATTATTCTGAACAATTAGATAAATTAGAAGAAGAAATCTTTAATTTGGCTACTTATTATGCGATGATTGTACCAGAGGGGAGGGGGACAATAAGAAAAATCCCATTTTTTAATGATCCATTTGTGAGTTATTCGTTAAAAAACGCTGATTTAAAACTTTTATCCGTAGCATTATCAAACTTATCGTTACTTCTTTTTGAAGCAGGAGCTGAGTCTATTTTCCCTAGTATTTCAAATTATGAATGCTTAAATGAAAAAAATGATATAAAAAAAATACCTAAAATATTATCTAGAAAAGATACTAATCTCATGACAATACATTTATTTTCTTCATGTCCAATGGGGGAGAACAAAAGTAAATGTGCAGCTGATTCTTATGGTAAATTACATGGAGAATCTAACTTGTTTATTAATGATGGAAGTTTATTATGTAGTGCTCCTGGAGTTAATCCTCAAGGAGGCATTATGGCTATTGCCCGAAGGAATGTATTTCACTTTATGAATAATATAATTAAGTAAAGTAATGAATTTCAATTCAAAGTTGATTTTAATTACAGGAGCAAATGGTTGGCTTGGCCGTAATCTTGTTGAATCTTTAGTCAATAGTATACCCAATTGTTCAAAATTAGAAAAAATTGATTCAGATGTAAAAATAAGATGCATGGTAATGCCAAATGAAGAAATTTCATTTTTTGAAGAATTTTCTGATAGAATTGAATTATTTACTGGCAATATCCAAAGTATTGAAGATTGTTTAGGTTTTTTAAATGGAGCAGATGGGGCTACTTTATTTCATACCGCAGGTATTATTCATCCTAATAAAATTAAACAGTTTTACGATATAAATTTTGAAGGAACTAAAAATTTATTGGAAGCATCTATTAAAATGAAATTAAAGCGTTTTATTGCTGTCTCTTCAAACTCACCAATAGGTACGAACCCAAATGAAAAACATTTATTTGATGAGAAATCACCATATAATCCATATATGAATTATGGTAAATCAAAAATGGAAATGGAAAAAATAATTGATTTTCATGCGCAGCAGGGTGATTTAGAAACTGTAATTATTAGACCTCCTTGGTTTTATGGACCACACCAACCTGATCGACAAATATTGTTTTTTCGTATGATTAGAGACGGTAAGGGCCCTATAGTGGGTAGTGGTAACAATCTAAGATCAATGGCTTATGTAGTTAATATATGTCAGGGTCTTATACTTGCTGGCTTAAGCGAAAAAGCTATAGCCCAGAAGTATTGGATTGCTGATAAAACCCCTTACACAATGAATCAAATTATTGATACCATTGAAAATATCTTAGAAGAAGAATTTCAAATAGCATGTAAAAAAACACGATTAAAATTACCTTCTTTAGTATCAGAGGTTGCTTATTTGAGTGATTATGTGATTCAGAAAATTGGGTTATATAATCAAAAAGTACATGTTCTTTCAGAGATGAATAAAAATATTGCCTGCTCTATTAATAAAGCAAGAGATGAACTAGGTTATGAACCATCAATTAGTCTCAAAGAAGGAATGATGGAATCAATTAGGCCAATAATTAAGTTTTTATAAAATTATAATAAAATAATATATCCTATTATTAAAACAATGATTATAAATGAATAAAAAAAAAGTTTTAGTTACCGGTGGATCAGGATATTATGGTTCATTACTAATTGATAAGCTTATTAACAAAGGTTATGTAGTTTCTTCTTTAGATATTAATGAGCCAGATTATATCGAAAAGCTTTTTAAATTTTATAAAATCGATATAACAAATAAAAAGTCATTAATAGAAATTTTTTCTGGATATGACATTATATTTCATAATGCTGCACAAGTGCCTTCTATAAAGAATAAAAAATTATTTTGGGAAGTTAATTATGAAGGAACAAAAAATATTTGTGAAGCTGCATTACTTAATAATGTAAAAAAAATTGTATATACCTCCTCTAGTGCAATATATGGAATTCCAGAAAAAAATCCAGTATTTGAAAATACAAATCCAAAGCCATTGGAAGATTATGGGAAAGCTAAATTAGCAGGCGAAGAATTTTGTCGAGATTTCTGTAACAAGGGGATTTCAATATCTATAATTAGGCCAAGGACCATACTGGGACATGGTAGGATGGGTATATTTTCGATGCTATTTAAATGGATTAGTCAAGGCATTGATATACCTGTTTTAAATGGGGGGGGGAATATTTATCAATTTGTTCATGCTGAAGACCTAGCTGATGCATCAATACTAGCATCATTGAAAGAAGAAAAATATAGCTCTTATAACGTAGGTGCAGTTGATTATAAAACGATGCGACAAACACTAGAAGAATTATGTGATTATGCTGGCACTGGATCAAGAGTTTATTCACTCCCCCTCAGACCGATAGAAATAGGAATGAATTTATTTTCATCTATTGGACTTAGTCCATTGAGCCCATATCACTCCTTAATGTATGGGAGATCTCTTTATTTTGATATTTCAAAAATAGAAAAAGATCTTGGATTTACTCCAAAACATAGTACGACAGATATGTTTCGTCAAAGTTATGACTGGTACATAAATAATATAGATCAAATATCTAAAAATATTAATGCCTCTATTCATCAGAAGCCTGTCAAGGAATTATTTCTATCTTATAGTATAAAGTTGTTATCAAAAATAATTTATAGATAAGAAAAACTGATCCTATTTAAAACTATTAGATTATGATATATAAATAGATAATAGTTAAATTATTTCATTATAAATATTTCACAATTTTTTTCTTAGTTTTCAAAAGGTAATAATTTATCATTGTTCTCAAACAGATTCGTTTACATCATTGGTCAAAAAATATTCTAATATTTATACCTGCACTTGCCAGTCATACTTTATTTGAATTTGGAAATATATACGACTTAATATTAAAATTTTTTAGTATCTCGTTTTTCGCGTCTAGTGTTTATGTTTTTAATGATTTAGTTGATATTGAAAATGACAAAAGGCATCCACAAAAAAGAAATAGGCCAATTGCTTCAGGGAAAATATCAAAAAGGAATGCATTTTTTATATTATCTCTTCTTTTTATTATGGGATCCACTACCTCTGGTATGATTAGTGCAAACTGTTTCTTAATATGTTGCTTTTATGTTTTTCTAAATCTGCTGTATTCTTTTTATCTAAAGAAAATTTTATTAATTGACATTATTATCTTAACGTGCTTTTATCTAATACGTGTCTTTATTGGTTTTATAGGCACGGATCTTATACTATCACCTTGGCTTATTATATTCATTTTCTTCTTCTTCTTTAGCTTATCAGCTTTAAAACGTCACATTGATATAACATTAGAGAATAATACTGATAATAAATTACTTTCTGGAAGAAAATATCAATTTGATGATAAAAATTTTTTTACTGTCTTAGGTATTAGCAGTGGAATTATTTCCGTGTTTGTTCTTTTGTTATATACTATGAGTGATCAAGTTCAAATTTTATATCAAAATCCTTTGGTTTTATTATTTTTAGGCCCAGGTATTTTGTATTGGATTTGTAGATTATGGTTATTAGCTCAAAGAGAATGTATAAAAGATGACCCAATTGTATTTGCTATTAAAGATATTAATAGTTACATAGTATTGGCATATAGTTCATTGGTTATATGTTTTTCATTAATTTTTTAATGATAAGATTATTACAAAATTCTATAATGCGGAATGCGGAAGGTTTGAAAATATTTTTGTTTAGAAAGTTTTTCTAAATTTTAATAGAAAAAACGTGTTTTCTCAAATTATTACTTTTTAAAAGCTTTATGAGCACAAAAGAAAAATTTAATTTTTACTTCAATAAACTATTCACTTATATAGTTCTTGCTAGCGTTTTTATAGGAGTGCTATCTAGAATGTATTTATTTTTACAATCGGAACCCGAACCTAGCTCTGATTTAATACCAAATATGAATTTATGGTATGGATTGATTAATGCTCAAATTTTATCGGAAGATATCACTCGATTTGGACAGTGGGGTTTCTCAATATTAATGGGAGTTTTTAGTTATATTTTTGGAATTAACATACCAGAATCTGTTATGTTAATCTCTGCATTATCTAGTATTTTATTAATTCCAGTGATTGGCCTTCTAACTTTCTCATTGACAGAAAATAAATTTGACGCCTATGCAAGTATAATCCTCTGTTCACAGTCTTGGTTCTTAATTAAGTTTGCAAATTTTGGAGGGAGTGAGCCGGTTTATCTACTTTTTTTAATTTCTTCTATAATACTGATAATTCATTATTATAGAACTGAAAAGAAAATCTCTATATTGGTTGTCTTTTTTATTACACTTAGTTGTTCTATTAGGCCGACTGTGTTTATTCATTTAATTATAGCTGGAATTGGAATAGCATTTTATGAAATGTTATTTAATAAAAGTACTAATAGAAATTTATTATTTCGAAATATTATAATACTTATTCTAATTCCCGTAATTACAAGTGCTGTTTTTTCAAAATTATCGATGTCTATATATAATAAAAACTTCAGCGAAGAATATGGTTTTAAACCTATTAATTATTCACATACAAAATATGTTGTTAAGGATGGAATTCTTCTAGGACCATTTAATAAAAATAAAAAAAATCGTCTCCAGAGAGAATCAGAGTTCAAATCAATAAATCCCTTAACTGGAAAAGTAAGATGGTATGATTTAGTAAATGAAACATATTATGATATTATTTCAAATAATCTTTCTACGTACACAAAAAATTATTTTAACGGTGTATTATTAGTCATCAAAGAATTCACACAAAATCATAAAGTGAATCATTTTGGATTTCCAATAATATTATTAGGACTACTTTTAATTTTATATGAGAAAAAAAAGTTTGCGCTTATTTTTTTATTGAGTTGGTTAATGATTTATATTTTTATAATGCCCTTAACTATTATGGATACAAGATATCTGTTCCCCTCATCGATCGCATTTATTATTATAGGAAGTCTTTTTTATTCAAGAGTTTTTCAATTTTTCAATAACCTTGGGAATGACCAGTTTTTTTTAAAATCGATTCTAAGGTTGATATTTATCTATATAGTTTTATTTGTTCCATTTAAACAATTAGCTTATATAGGATTTAAAATGAAATATCATCAGGATCCAAGGCAAAAAGCTTTTTCAGCTATAAAGAAACCAACAAAAAATGAATCCATAGGAATCCTTACAAATGATGCCGGTATATGTCTTTACGGTGAATTTTCTAGTTATATTCCACTTCCCTTTGATACTGAAGAGAAAAAATTAAATAAATATATTTCAGATCAGAAACCAGATTATCTTTTCCTTTTCGGAAAGTATAATGAAACTTGGTCTGGAGTAATCAATATATTTGATGAATATATTTTCACAAATAATAATAAGTTTGTATTTGATTTAGTTTGGAATGATAATTCTTCTAAACTCTTTAGCATAAAATATCGTAATTAATTTCATTATGAATGATTATAAAAATTAGACTAGGATTGATTTATAAATAATCAAAGAATATTTAATCTCAACAGATAGAAAATTGATTAAAAGGAAAGGCATAATTATGGGAAGAAAAGTAACAATTATGATACCAGCACTGCTGGGCAGTGAGAGAATTCCAGACAAAAATATTTATTTAATAAATGGGTATCCTTTGATGCACTATGCAATAAATATAGCAAAGCAAACAAATAATATCGATTCTGTAATTGTAAATACCGAGAATAAAATATTAGCTAGCATGGC
>MDTA01041911.1_pt1 | contig 10123 bp, 8 predicted proteins | sample 811151 | NCBI WGS metagenome assembly MDTA01 (sample SAMN05326648, study PRJNA326480) | marine metagenome | isolation source: seawater | place: Indian Ocean: South | collected 2010 | reverse complement strand
GTCTGCTTCATCAGGTGTCTCGACAACTGTTCCGTATTTGGCCGCAACATTTGGATCGAGGCCATCCACGAAGATCCGCGTCTCTGCCGGTAAGGGAAGTGCACTACTTTCGTTATCGAGCAAGACCACGGCTTTTCGCTGTGCTGTCATGCCGAGAGAAACATATTCAGGCAAGTTCACGAGCGCGTTAACTTTAGCCTCATCGACGAAGGGCGTTTCGAACAGTCCCAGATCAAATTTGTTTCTCAGGATTCTGCGGACCGACTCGTCAATACGCGCCTCACTGATCGCGCCTTGCCTGACGAGGTCGACAATGTACTCGGGATCGCTTTCACCACCGTACTGGTCAACCCCGGCTTCAATTGACTTCAGGTAGCGCTCCTCGACGGTGAGTGGCTCAACGCCCCAGATACGGCCGGTAACGACACCCCAGTCGGTACAGATAACCCCCTCGAAGCCCAATTGATCACGGAGAAGGTCGGTCAAGATGTAGCGGTTGTAGGCCATCGCGACATCCTCATCGGTTTGACCCGTTGGGATGCCGTAGTAGGGCATAACAACGCGCATGTCGTTCTCAATGGCAGCGATGAAAGGCGCGAGGTGATAATCGAAGTGATCGCCGGGATACACTTGGCTTTCGCCCGATTTAAGGTGAGGGTCGAGACCATCCAACTGGGGTCCGCCGCCCGGGAAGTGCTTGACCATGGTCATGACGCTCTGGTCGCTGAGGCCTTCGCCTTGAAAACCCTTCATATAAGCAACTGTCATTTCGGCTGACAGCTCCGCATTTGAGCCGAAGGTGCCGAAATTTCTTGCCCATCGTGGTTCGGTTGCCATGTCGCTCATGGGGTGGAGCGCTGTGGTGAAGCCCATCGCGCGATACTCAGCGGCGGCGATTTTCCCAAAGGCTTCGAGCATGCTGGCGTCGCGTCCGGCAGCAAAACCTAGCTGCGATGGCCATTTAGAGACGCCACCCAAGGTGAAGGAAGCGATCCCGCCACCCCTGGGGACTTCATGAACCGGGTCGCTGCTGATAGAGAGTGGAATACCGAGCCGTGTCCGTTCAGCAATTTGCTGCAATTCGTTGAGTCGCTTGGCGATGTTTTCAGGGCTCGCCCCGCCATAAAAATTAAAGTGTGTCAGTGACTTTCGGCTAATCAGTTCTTCAATGGATGTGCCCGCATTCATGGCTTCTAGGAAAACGCGGAAGAGGGGCTCTGGCTCAATAAGCACGGGCGGGTGGAACATTTGACCGACTTTCTCTTCGAGGGTCATTTGGCTCAGGAGATCCTTCACCCGATCGGTCGTTGCGACGCGGTGGTCCTCATAGGGATCAAGAGAGCCGTTGCGGTTTAAGTCGCGAAAAGCCTCTCCGTCCACGTTAATGGGCGCGGCAATCGATGATTGTGCGAGCGACGCCTTCATCTTACTGACCGGTTTTAGGAAAAGGTTCACCGCGTAAAGTGCTGCCACAACGACAGCGATAATTAAAACGCGAACGACAAGCTTGATTATTGTTTTCATATGACGAGCTCCTGCCCCAGTCGGACGTATTCAGTCATGACCTGTTGGGTTAAGGTAAAACGCATGGCCCCAAGCGTCCAATAAAAACAATGGCTAGGAGCAAGAGATCATGTTGAATGCCAGCGCTAAAGAACTCGCTATGCGTATGTGGATGGGAGAGCTTTCATCCGTTGAGGTAACACAGTTCTATATACATCGAATTGAGAAGCACAACCCAGCGATCAATGCAGTGATTGCAGAGCGATTTGAGGCTGCACTCGACGAGGCTCGACAGGCGGATGAGAAGGTGCGACGCGGGGAGCCTTTGGGTGCGCTTCATGGATTACCGATGACCATCAAAGATGCGTACGAGGTGACCGGTTTGACCTGTGAGGTCGGGCATCTTCCTTTCAAAGGGCGAGTGTCCGATACGGATGCGGTTGTTGTTCAGCGATTGCGAGCGGCTGGCGCCATCATTCTTGGTAAGACGAATACGCCGCTTCACTGCGCGGATCTGCAGACCTATAACGATATTCACGGTACGACGAATAACCCGCATAACCTTGCCCACACGCCGGGAGGATCCTCTGGCGGTGCGGCAGCCGCGCTGGCCTCGGGTATGACACCGCTCGAGTTCGGCAGTGATATCGGTGGATCTATTAGAACTCCCTCACATTTTTGTGGCTTGTTCGGTCACAAGCCGACCTTCGACATTGTTCCTCAGCGCGGACATGTACCACCGGCGCACGGTGCCAAAACAACCGGGGAGCTGAGTGTTATGGGGCCCTTAGCAAGGTCTGTCGACGACCTCGAATTGGCCTTTGATGTCACCGTGGGCCTGGATGAGCAACCAGGCTCGGGCTTGCGACTCGAATTGCCTTCATCCGCGGTCGATTCGCCAAAGCAGCTGCGGGTAGGGTTATGGTTGGGCGATGATTTCTGCCCTGTGGATACGGAAATTCTGGCAGGTATTGAACAGGCGGCGAGGTCACTCGAAGCGATGGGAGCGCAGATTGAAGAGGCTAAGCCCGCCTTTTCGTTAGCCGAGCACCATGAAACTTATTTAATGAACCTCTCTCCCATCATTGCGGCAGGCTTTGGCCCTGACGAGATCGCCATGATGAAGCGGATCGCTGCGGCCAGCTCGCAGGACGATAAATCTCAAACTGCCTTGCAGGCCCGCGGCTCAGTCTTGGCGCATCGAGAGTGGTTCGTTTGGAATGAAATAAGAGCGCATTTGGCAGAGTATTGGCGTGCCTTTTTCAGTGACTACGATGTCCTTATTTGCCCTGTCACACCCACCACTGCTATGCCCCATGATCAGGAGACGCCCTTCGGTCAACGAAAGATCTGGGTGAACAGCGAGGCGCGGCCGTATTTCGATAATGTGGTTTGGGCGGGTGTGGCAACGCTATGCAATCTGCCCTCGACGGCGGTTCCAGTGGGCCGTCATAGCAATGGGTTGCCTTTTGGTCTTCAGATTGTGGGTCCCGAGTATGCTGATCGCACCACGATGGCTGTTGCGCGCTGGTTAGAAGAGGCGGGATGCGTCACGAGGTTGGCAGAGGGCTTTCAGTAAAAGCCATCAACAAGAGACATGAAGAGCAGCCGTCAATAAAAGGCGACTCACATAGGTGTGTGGATTGCGCGGCTGGTAATGAAAGGCGACGCAGGTACACTGCCTGCGGAGATCAAACAAACCATGGCGCGTTGAGTCACTCGATTCAGCGACTGGGGAGCACACCATGAATACGTCGACTAGCGATGCCCAGCAGGGTATGGATGGATTTTTAGGTTGGATTGAGCGCAGCGGCAACAAACTGCCGGATCCTGTCTTTTTATTTTTCTGGCTGATTCTCGGTCTGGTTGCCATCTCGGTATTGGCGGCAATGACTGGTGTTTCAGCCGCACATCCGACAAAAATTGATCCCGCGACGGGTATCAATCAAATCATTTCCGCCACGAGCCTCCTATCCGCAGAGAACATTGCAAAGCTCTGGGTAGATATGCCCAAGACCTTCACGCACTTCCATCCTCTGGGTTATGTGCTTGTGGTGATGTTGGGCGCCGGTGTTGCCGAGCGTGTGGGCCTGTTCGGTACGGCCATGCGAGCCGGCGTTCGCGACGTACCCAATGCACTCTTAACCCCGACGGTTGTGCTCGTGGGTATGCTGGGTAATCTCGCTGCTGATGCCGCCTACGTGGTGCTAATTCCATTAGCGGGGATTATCTTTCACGCGGCAGGTCGACACCCGATCGCTGGGATAGCAGCGGCATTCGCGGGTGTGTCGGGCGGTTTCTCGGCAAATCTGCTCCCGGGTCAGCTCGACGCATTGTTGTTTGGTATTACCGAGGCGAGCGTCGAAACGGTCTTCGGTGATTTTACTGCGAACATTGCCGGCAACTGGTTCTTTATCGCTGGAATGACCTTCGTGTTCCTACCGGTCATTTGGTACGTCACCGACAAGATTATTGAGCCTCGCTTGGGCGCATTTGATCCTAGTCTCGCCTCGGCAGCGAGTGCTGATGATGAAAGTGACCGCGAACTGACAGAGGATGAGCGACGCGGACTTCGTAATGCCGGTTGGGCGGTTCTTTTTGTAATTGGTTTGTGGACCTTGTTCACCATCGTACCGGGAACCCCACTGATTGATGAGGCAGCCTCTGCAGAGGCGCAAATGGCACCGTTTTATAAAAGTCTGGTTGCTGCGTTCTTTATTCTGTTCCTGCTCGCAGGTTGGGCCTACGGAAAAGGCGCAGGCACCATCAATGATCACCGTGATCTGGTGAAGATGATGACGGGGGCGATGGAAGATCTCGCTTACTATCTCGTTCTGGCATTTGCCGCAGCGCACTTCGTGGCCATGTTTTCGTGGTCCAACCTAGGTCTCATTTTGGCTGTGCACGGCGCCGATTTTCTGAGTTCGACGAATATGCCAGCGTGGGCATTGCTGACTTCCATTATTCTGGTGTCATCGCTACTCAATCTGTTTGTAGGTTCGGCGAGTGCCAAGTGGGCGCTGATTGCACCGGTGATGGTGCCAATGTTGATGCTTCTTGGTATCACACCCGAGATGGCAACCGCGGCTTACCGTGTGGGTGATGGCGCTACCAATATCATTACGCCGCTTATGGTCTACTTCCCACTCATCCTGATTTTCTGCCAGAGATGGCAAAGTAACTTTGGTCTGGGGAGCCTCGCGGCCACGATGCTGCCTTATTCGATTGGCCTCTTGGTATCGGGTCTTGCGATGACCATTGCTTGGGTTGTCTTTGACTTACCACTTGGCCCGGGTGCTTCGGTGTTTATGGAGATCCCAACAACCGGTCAATAACGCTGTAGCTCACCGCTTATGCGGTGACGGGCAGCGGTGCCCATAGGTCTGTGATGCGACCGCCTGAGAAAACAGCGATTGTTGGGAACTGGAGGAATACGGCCTCGCTCTGTGTCGGCCGTAAGAAAACAAAGTCATCGACTTTGAGCGACGAATTCTTGGGGGCGACCAGCATTTCTTGGTTGCTTGATCGACCAAAGAGACTGCTGTTTTTCAGGCCGCCTGGGTAGACAGGTTCCGCTTTCCAATAGCCGCCGTGTAGAAATACGGTTTTTCCGGACTGCGGTTTACCTAGCGCTCGGTTCGCATATTCGAGGCCGGGCAAACGAACGCCTTTGCTTACCTTGATAGCCGGTGTGGCGATGAAGCTTGCGGGTAGAAATGCTTTCAATATCGGCAAATCGAAATCACTCGGCTTGACGAGCGCTGAGCCGGCGGCAATTTCATTGGCTAGCACGGTATCGGAGTAGAGCCCAAACGTGGGGCTGCCCGCCATGTTCCTCACCATGTTGGTTGCGAAGTCTTGACCAAAGATCGCCGAAGTTTGCGATAAGGCCAGTTGAAACTGATTAGCTGCCCCCTGCTTGGCGCGTTCGGGCCAGCCAGCAATGTTGGGTAGTTTAGTCAGGTGTGGCTCGTAGCCCATGAGGCCGGCAAGGGCCAGATGGTCACTCTGATGAATGGCGTTCAGCGACGCTTCGAGATCAGCTCCCGGCTCCATCCCACCGCGGTGGAGGCCAACATCAATCTCGAGATTGATCTGTAGCTGGATGCCCGCGGACTCGGCGAACTCGGCGTACTCTGCGAGTCGGGCTGGCGTATCGATCAGCCATTGAACTTGATGCTGCAGCTGGCTACGCATCTGTGCATTAGCCTCATCGAGCGTTCGTCTAAGCGCCTGCACTGGAATTGGCTTGCCAAGCAACTGATTGGCCTGGGGCATTAGCGCAAGGAGCTGCATGACCATGTTGGTATTAAAGCTCATGAGCCGATGGGTCTCAGTTTGGGCTGCGACGTACTCAAGCAGTTCGGCACACGGTAGGGACTTGGCAACAATACGGTAGGCCATACCCTCAGGCAGCATGGCTTTTAACGCAGCGATATTGGTGTCGAGCCGATCCCGATCAATGACCAGTGCCGGTTCCGCGAGCCCTGCGTCAGTAAGCGCCTGTTGCAGTTGTTGGAAGTAGCTGGCGGACAGTGGGTTCATGTCAGGCCTCGAACAGGTCCGATAGATAGCCGTTGAGTAGCCGGCCCTCCGGGTCTAGCTCGCGGCGCAGCGCGGCAAATTTTTCGAAGTCTGGATACCACGCGCGTGCTTGCGCTGCTGTCATGCTGTTGAGTTTGCCCCAGTGAGGTCTGCCACCGTATTTCTGGAAAATCGGCTCCACATCGGTAAATAGGAAGTCGAAGGCATCCTTATGATAGCAATGAACAGCCACCGAAATCCGATTGCCGCCGTTGAACGGTGATAGCCACGCGTCATCCCCCTTGGTTTGTCTTGCCTCAAAGGGGAAGAACACATCGGGGCGCTTGGTTTCAATGTAATGCCGCACTTCCTCGAGCGCCTCGAGCCCTCGCTCCACAGGGAGGTGATATTCCATCTCATTGAAGCGGACGTTGCGCTCACTCGCCAGTAGATCCCAACTCTCGCCAATCACATTCTCAGTTGGCTCGTTTCTAACCGTGCGTTTAAGCAGCCAGCGCCTGAGGGGTGTGAACCATTTGAGTGAATCCCTGAGACTCTTTAGCTGCATCATGCCCGAGGTACTGGTGTCGTCATTTGGCGCAGTTGATGGCGCCGTGGTTACGTTGTGTGTCAGCAGTAAGCTGGTGTCGGAAAATGGGATATAAAAGAACTCGAAGTTGCGGTTCTCATTCCAATAGCGCTCTGCGTTTTCCAGGGTGTGTTTGTTTGAAGCAGGCCATACCTGTCGGTGGAGTTTAAAGCGCTCGACAAGCTGCATTTTTATCTCAGTAATGATGCCCAGCGCACCCAGTCCGACACGCGCGCCATTCAGCCACTCAGCATTTTCCTCCTCGCCGATTTCAATGTGCTTGCCCGTACCAGTTACAAGCCTCAATCCACGAATTTCTGCAGCAAGGCCTTGCAACTCTTTACCCGTGCCATGGGTCCCCGTACTTGTCGCGCCCGCGAGGGTTTGGACATCGATATCGCCGAGGTTTCTGAAGGCGTAGCCGCGCTCAGAGAGCTGGGGAGACAGGTCATGTAGCTTTGCTCCGGCACCTAACCACGCCCGATGCGTCGAAGGATCGATCTCACCCACGCTTGAGAAATGATCGAGTTTGACAATGGCATGCTTTGTCGGAACCAATGGCATCCAGCTGTGACCCGAACCTACAGGTCTCACGCCCTGACTGTGCGATAGCATTAGAGCTGTTAATTCCTGCACAGATGAGGGTGTCATCACGGGGGCTGGTGAGGGCGGTAGTGACCTCGACCAGTTCTGCCATTGTGTTGCTGCTTCTTCCGTCATTGGCTTTGAATTATGAGTAAGCGGACTTCCCTGACGGTAGCACACTCGCAGGCAACTGGGAGGTCATTTGGATGAGCCAGAAAGTAGGCATGCAGCGCGCGAACCCCGACGCCAACTTTTCACTTAAATTTTTCATCTCAGACCCTTGCTCATGCCGTTTTTTCTCTTTAGTTTGGCGGCGAAATAGAGGCCGCCCAAATAATGACCAACAGGGCCTCGACAGGGGAATCACACCATGGCATCAGATATCGAAATCGCACAGGCCGCGACGCCGCAGCCAATCTCACAGATTGCAGATCAGCTCAGTATTCCTGAGGAAGCGCTGGAGTCGTATGGCCGCATTAAGGGCAAGGTGAATTTGGACTGGTTGCTACAGCAACCGGTTCGCGACAGTGCGCGCATGATCTTGGTTACGGCCATCAGCCCAACACCAGCCGGTGAAGGTAAAACCACCACAACAGTGGGTCTGGGTGATGCGCTGCAGAAAATCGGCAAGGACACAGTCATCTGTCTCCGTGAGCCCTCCTTGGGTCCTGTCTTTGGTATGAAAGGAGGCGCTGCAGGTGGTGGTCACGCGCAGGTTATTCCCATGGAGGACATCAACCTGCACTTCAATGGCGACTTGCATGCCATTGGTGTTGCCAACAACCTCTTGGCGGCACTTCTTGATAACCACATTCATTATGGCAATGCACTCGACATCGACGTGCGGCGAGTCACCTGGAAGCGTGTGCTCGATATGAATGATCGTGCTTTGCGAGATATCACCGTTGCACTGGGTGGTCCCGGTAACGGCTACCCCCGACAAGACGGTTTTGACATCGTCGTCGCCTCTGAAATTATGGCGATTTTCTGCCTAGCAACCGATCTTGATGACCTAAAAGCACGTTTGGGTCGCATCGTCGTTGCTTACACCCGCGATCGTCAGCCGGTAACGGCAGCTGACCTCAAAGCTGAAGGTGCTTTAACGGCGGTATTGAAGGACGCGTTGGCGCCCAACCTTGTGCAAACCCTTGAGGGCACACCTGCCTTTGTTCATGGCGGACCGTTTGCCAATATCGCGCACGGTTGTAACAGCGTCATTGCAACAACAGCCGGTCTTCGACTGGCTGACTATGTAGTTACTGAAGCGGGCTTTGGCGCCGACTTGGGTGCGGAGAAGTTCATTGACATCAAGTGTCGCTCGGCTGGTATTCGCCCATCGGCGGCGGTACTGGTCGCCACGATCCGTGCCTTGAAATTCCACGGAGGTGTCGCTCGAGAGAATCTAACTGAGGAAAATCTTGAGGCACTCGAGAAAGGGCTGGCCAACCTCGATCGACACATCACGAACATTCGTGATAACTACGGTGTCCCTGCAGTAGTCTCGATTAACCAGTTCATTGCTGACACGCAGGCTGAGATCGATCTCATTGTCGAACACTGCCGGGTTCGTGGCATTCAGGTGGCGCTATCGAGCCACTGGGCAAATGGCGGTGCGGGTGCAACAGAACTTGCAGAGATGGTGGTCTCACTGTGCGACGCCGACGAGACACCCGCCAATACCCCCCATCAGTCATTTGTCTATCCAGATTCGGCTACCTTGTTCGAAAAGGTGGAAGCTGTGGCTACCAAGATTTATGGGGCATCCGAGGTGACCGCTAATGCCAAGGTGCGAACGCGGCTCAAGGAATTGGCCGATGAGGGCTATAGCCATTTACCGATTTGTATCGCCAAGACCCAGTATTCATTTTCCACTGATCCTGCATTAAAGGGTGCGCCGTCGGGCCATGCTATGGATATCCGTGAAGTGCGCTTGTCCGTTGGTGCGGGCTTTGTTGTGGTTATTTGTGGCGACGTCATGACCATGCCGGGACTACCAAAGGTACCTGCGAGTCAAAGCATTGATGTGGTTGACGGACAGATTGTCGGTCTGTTCTGATCTCTAGCAAGGACAAACAGAAAAACAAGCGAGGGAACATCATGGCAGCAACCGGCGGATGTTTGTGCGGGCAGGTACGTTACGAAACCAAGGCTGAGCCAGTGATGACAGGCGTCTGTTATTGCAAAAACTGCCAAAAGCAGGCGGGATCGGCCTTTTCAACCCTCGCGGCCTTTCAAAAGGCCGATATCGAATTCACGGGAGATCTGGCGCTCTAAGAAGACAGCGACACGGACACGGTAAATACCGTTAAGCGTTTTTTCTGCGGTACCTGTGGATCGCCACTGTACTCACAGGTGCCTGCACAGCCCGACATGGCCTACCTAAAGACAGGGACCCTCGACGACACCGAAGGTTTTGTCGCCATGTTTCATTGCTGGTCGAGTACTAAGCAGAACTGGGTTGAGCTGTCGCCCGATGTGCCGGCTTTCCCGCAAAACCCGACGGGCTAAACAAGCAGCATCGAAGCGCCCAAGCGAAGTCATAATCCATCCTTGTTTTACAGGGGTTTGATTTTTCGCGAGCATCAAGCTGATCGATCATGCATAGTCATCTCGATGCTGTTAAGTCGCTGCCTGTTATCAACGTTCTTACTGTTATCTACAGGGGCAGTGATTGCAGGCAAACTTCCCGCCCCTAATCCGTTTCTGGCGGATAGCCATAATGCGATGGCACATAACGATCCCGCCCAGCAAGATGCGGTGGCACTGGCCGGCCCCAGCGGGCCCAGCCGACAGTTAAGCCCTGAGGAAATCCAATATCTACACACAGGCCCCGCGCACTTTGGACAAGTGGTTTCGGGTGTTTATTCGGATGGCCGCCGAGTCTTCTGGGGTAATGGCATCGATAGGATAGTTAAAGTCGAC
>MDTA01173933.1_pt1 | contig 10124 bp, 13 predicted proteins | sample 811151 | NCBI WGS metagenome assembly MDTA01 (sample SAMN05326648, study PRJNA326480) | marine metagenome | isolation source: seawater | place: Indian Ocean: South | collected 2010 | reverse complement strand
TTTTAAAAAATTTTCATAATACTTCATTAGAATCTTTAAAAAATTTTTCGTTTCTTCGACCCCACCACAAACATTCAATAGCCCATTTTTCTAAATCATTATCAGGGTCTTTCATTATATTTATTTGCTCATCTAAAATGTCGTTATAAACATAATCTTTATCATATTCCCAAGTATAATATTCATACATAAAATCTTTAACTAGGTCATAAAACTCTTTCTTATTTTGAGAAATTACAATTGACGTTGCCTCTTCATATTCCCAATAAATTTTAGACACCGATTCTATCTTTCTACCCCATGGTTCTTTCTTTTTAAAGACATTTCTAATCAAATTTCTCGTCTGATTGTATTCAACGTTCAAAAAGTTTTTATTATATTTAATATAATTGTAAAAATTCTCGTAAAAATCGTGTAGTTTTTCACCGTATCTTATTTTAAATTTTTTAGAAAAAATTCTTAACCAACCTAAAAAATGAAAAGTCATCAAAAACCATTTCCATGTTAAAAGATTTATATATTGTTCCATAGTCATCGTGCTATTCGCTACCACCATCTTTTCAGTCTCACTTTGCAACATCTCTTTAGTGTTATCGTGATGATAGAACGCAGGACAAGTTTCTTTAAATTTTATATCATATTTTTTTATATACTCTTTATCATTAAACTTAGTATTTGGCAATGCCGATAAGGAATACATGTTAACATAATAAGGATAATTTAAATCGTCTATGATATGATATACATTATTCTTAAATTGTTCAGGAGTCTCTAATGGTAAACCCATTATCAATTCTATATAAGTTGGCGTATTTCTTTTTTCAAATTTTTCAAATAATGTTTTTAAATTTCTACTATCCAAATTAGACCTCTTTATAGCATCAAGTGTAGGTTCATTTACAGATTGTAAAGCAATTGTTATACCTTTCTGCAATTCTTCTTTTTTTAAGATATCCACAATATCAAAAACTAATTGAGTTTTATTTTTTGCCCATGTCAAATTTAATGCATTTGGATATCCTTGATTACTTTTCAACTCGATTAATTTTTGAGAAATTTCCTTATGAATTGGTATCATACCAAAATTATTATCTATCACATGAAGATAATCTATTTTTTGATTTGATATCCATTCCAATTCTTTAAATATTTTATTTGTATCTTGTTTTTTTAATTTTGCAAAATAATCATCACCTATTTCGCAGAAGGTGCATTTATAAGGACATCCTCTTGTTGGTTCTATTAGAGCCTCAAAATTATAATTATGATTTTTTTTATCAATTAGCGTATCGAATAAACCATTTAAATAAGGACTCGGCAATTCATTTATGTTTGAAACTCTTTCCGCTTTATAGACTGTTTTTAAATCGCCGTTTAAAACGTCTATTAATATTTGCTCAAAAGCATATTCACCCTCTCCGTTTACTATTGCATCTATAAATGAATATTTTTTTAAAAAATTTTCAGCATCATTAGGTGTACCTAAACCGCCATATACAATTTTAACGTTTTTATTGTACTTTTTAATCCTATTACAAAGAGAATTGTTTATATTTTCATTCCAAACAAAATTAGATACTCCTATTATATCAGATTTTTTGATTTTTTCAAATATTAAATTTTCATCTTCGTGAACATAAATCCATTCGTAAAGTTCGTAATTATTTTTTATGATTTCATTTGTCAAACAATGACTCCATATAACACCGGTAGAGTAAGGTAGTTTCACCTGATTAGAAAATACAGGAGCTATCTCTAAAAAAGTTACCCTCTTTTTAGGTCCAGTGTCACGCAATGAAATCCTCCACCTAATGTTCTCTGATGTCTCATCGACATTGGTATGCTTTCGATACCATATCTCAATAAAGTTTTTATTAATTCGGTTTGATTCTCATCAATAATCACTAAATCATCTTTTACGCTTAATAGATTCATACCAATGGCATTTGAAGAAATACCAGAAGAGTCTGATTGAGAATCAATGAAATCAGTGAAAAATATTTTATCCCACTTCTCAAATATCTTCGGATATTTTTCAGGACTGACTCTATGGCCATTAAAAAGAACTAAACCATCCGCCAATGGCACAACCGTACTATCAAAATGTGCTCCAGAATAAGCATCTCTTTCTATGCGAACCTTATACTCAGGAAACATACTTTGCAACCATTTAGCACCTTTTTCATTACCACTATTACTTACTTGATAAAGAATGTTCATACCAAGTCGCACCACATTTGGTGCATCAAATAATATCTCCTCATTCATCAGAGTAGGTTTACTCAAATCGTCAAAATTAAAACTTTCATCTTTATATCTTTGTTTTGGGGCCGAAAACCATTTAGCACCATCATCAAATGCTTCATGCAATATATCATTATAAGACCATGTCTCGAATATACGACATCTCATAACACTCGGCACTTCAACAATGCTTGTTCCAAGAATTAAAAAAATGTCACGAGGACAATAATTGTGCCATCCTGTAGTTTTCCAATAAGGCGTGACAATGGTTGCATCATGTTTGATTTGTTTTGGCCTATAAACTTTAACTCCAAGTTCTTTTAATTTATCACTTAAATCTTCCAAATCTTGGTTGGACTCATCAATTACTCTGTCACTGTATGGACCTACGTATTTTGAAATCTCATGATATGTCAAATTTGCATACATAAAATTTTTCATTGATGGGTCGGGCGGAGGTATGTATGCAAAATCTGCTCGGCCGACAATGACCTCGGAAAGAGGCTCCCAATCATTTACTGAGAATATTTTCATTTGAAACTTTTTTAAAAATATAATCTATTTTTTGTTCACCATTAAAATTATACAATTTAGAAAAATTATTAGATATTTTTTTACTATTTTGATAATTATATTCTATTTTTTCTTTTAAGTTTGAAATCTTATTCAGCAATTCAGGTAAACTCATTTCTAATATTTTTTTGCTTTCATTGATAAAAGAGTTAAGTCTGTTCTCATATTCAAAATTATCGAAAGAATAATCAAATAATTCATCGTATAATTCAAATCCATTATCTTTTAAAAATTTATAATATCCTTTACACGCAAACCCCAAAAAAGGTTTTTTGTAGTATAAATTTTTAGTAGTTTTTTCTGTTAAATGAGATGTCAATATAGTTTGTGTTTCGCAAAATAAAGAAACGGCCGATTTTAAAAATTCTTCGGGAACGAGTTCGTATAAACAATGAGGTTTGGTAAAATCAATTTTATCAATATATTTATAATCTAATTTTGAAGGAGGATAATAAATATATTCATCCAAACTAAAATTGTTATAATCATATTTTAAACTACCTATAGAAAAATCGCCTGTAGTTTTGAATAAAGTATCATCTATGTTTAATTCAAAATCATCATCTTTAAAAGTATAATCAATTATTCTCTTAGAATTTCTGTGATATACATCATCTATCCAACCCATATTTGAATAAATGAAATTATCATATTCGAAAAGTTCTCTTATCACATGCAATCTACACATTTTTTTAGCGCCTGATAAAAAAATTGCATTGTATTTTATTTCAAAATCATTATGTTCTAGTTCATAAACTTTATTTAAAAAGTATTGATTTAAAAAAAACCATGGATAACAATATAGAGTGATTTTAGATTTATATTTTATTTTTTGTTTAATGGCATTAAAATTTTCAAAACATTTAATGTCTGGACAAATGATATGAATATTTTTATCTTTTAAATTTGAAATGTGATAAAATATGGATTGATGATTTAAAGAATGTTGGTCGTGTTCTATGTCACCTAATAGAGGATATAACGAGGAAGGTTCGTTTAAATTATATAAACAAAATTCATCTTCATGTTCTATTTGTTCATACCAATTTATATTATCTTCATGAGAATATTCTACTTTAAACATGACCTTTTACAACATTGAGGTGTAGTTTCAATATTATTCCATTTGTCAGGAATTATGTATTCTCTATAAATTTTTAATATATCAGCTAATAAATGTTTTTTTAAGTCATTCCAATCATTGGGTAAAGAATCTAAGTATTCATCAAAAAAAGTTTTATCAAGTTGTTGATATGCGTGTATGGTACAACAAGGATATACCTTAAAATCAGAAGATATTTCTATTTCATTCCAACTACCATCATTATTGTGTGCAATACAATTAACTACCATTTTATGCCAAACAATTTTTCATGCATATATCAGGACACTTACCACTATTCCATACATTCTCATTTAAACATTTATTGAATTCTTTTATAATGTTTTCCAAATTATTTGTTTTTAATGAATTATCTATATGTTTTATCGTATCATCATCTATTTTATCTTTGACCGTAATATCATTTAAATAAAAGAAACAACAAGGATATATTTTTAAATCTAAATCAATTTCATATTGATTCCAGGATTTATTATCATAATCATAAAAACCACATTTTATTTGGTGATTTTGCATAGATAGAAATTCGTTTCATTTTTATTTAATATAGATTCAACCTTTTTTACATTATCTTCATTTAATTTTGAATAAGGTCTACCATTAACTCTTGCTAAAATATATATACTATGGTCTTTAGCGAAATCAATTGCATCCTGCAATTGATGATGATTATGTTCAAAAATAGTATATTCCCATTTAGTGAATCTGTGCTTCGCTGATTCTATCATATTAGATAATGCCAGGTCTGTCCTCACACCTATCCTATATTTTTGATTTATTTCATCCGTAATACCATCGATGCCAAAGACAAAATGTAATTTTGAATATTTCATTAAAAGTTTTTTTATCCATTTTTTATTTCTTAGCCCTCCATTTGTGAATATCTCTATTTTATCAAAAACCATAGAAGATAAATTAATCAAAACTTCTATTTCTGGATGCATTAAGGGGTCACCTACTTCGCCACAAAATTTTGCAATTGTGTGTCCATAGTCATTTTTTTTCAAAAAGGAAATATTTTCTAAAATAAAATTTTCAAAATCATTCACAGATAAATGTTTAAAATTACTTAAATAATTTTCGTTATTAGACCAATTCTTATTGTAATCTAATAATGAAGTTCTAAAACAACTAGGACATTTAGCATTACAATGCGAGGTGATTTCAAAATTAAAAAGTAAAAATGGTGACATTAATTGGCCATCATAAAACTAGAAAACTCCGTTTTATGTTTTTCATACATTTTTTTTACAATCAAAAGTCTATCTTTTTTTATTTCAAATTTAGGTCTTTGATTTATTTTAATGTAAGTTCGTATTTTATGTTTTTTTGAAAATTCTAAAACCTCAGGAATTTCGAAAAAATTATGCTCAAAAACTAAAAATTGCCAAAAAGTTTTTCCGTGTTTTGAATTATTAAATGATAACATATTATCTATTGCTTTTTGAGTATTCACTTTTTTGCGATATATCTGGTTAGTATCGTCATGTAATCCGTCAATAGAAAATGTCATTTGGAGATTTTTATATTTGTTACCTATTTTGTCATAAAAATTTGGTCTTCTATTTCCTCCATTCGTTACAATTCTTAGATTTTTAAAAATTCTACATCCTAAATCTATGAAATTTTCAACCTTTGGATGAACAAGAGGGTCGCCTAATTCTCCTTCATAGGTTACATTTTTATTTTCAAAATCTTTTATATTTACATTTATTATTTTTTCAAATAAATCAAAATTCATATGTGTTTGATTTAAGTTTTCATGTAACTTTTGATTCGGGTCGACATAGGGATGTCCATAATCAGGATATCTTTTGCAGGAAGGACATGCGGCATTGCAGTAGCTGGTTATTGAAAAATCAAAATGATTTAAATCTTTTGTCTCATTTGTAGTCATTCCTTACCTTGATGAATTTTTCAATCCAATCATTTCGTTTCTCAACAAATATTTGAGGCGCCTCATCGACTACGGCAATGATAATCGCAATGTATGGTATTGATACGCCTGTCATTTCTTCCCACATAACAGAGTAAGCGGAACCTTGCATGAAATAGTTATCAATCCATTCCCATTTTTTAGGTTTGTTCGATGTTTTAAAATCTATTATATGTTTTTTACCTCTGAACATACCAACGCAATCTACACGGCCAGCAGTTTTTAAATGATGAGAAAATAAAGTTCTCTCTTGGGCGTACACCAATTCTATTTCATTGAGGATAGGTTGAATAGTCTTAAACATATCAACATTATCAGGAGTATATCCTTTAAATGTCAATTCATTGTTTAAATAATCTTCACAAAGTTTATGAACTTTGGTACCTCTGCGAGATGCTTGAGTTGATATTTTGTTGGCCTGCTCATTTCCGACTCTTTTTCTCCATGCTACAATAGCATCTTTTTTATAATCAGAAAGAACAGTTGTTACGGAAGGATATTTTTCTCCATCTGGTGTTACATATAAACGTTTACCATCTACATTTACCGTATCAAGTTCAATATCACCTAAAACATTTTCATGTAAAAAATTATTCGATGACATTTATAGAACTTCCTCTATGTGTTCTTTTGATTTCTTTTAATTTATCATTAAAAGCACGGTCTGGTTTTTTTGCTCCAACTTTATCATAAGCAAACAAAGGCATAGCCGGTATTCTTAAAACTTTACCTTGACATTTTCGACAAAAATGTTCTGCAGGAGCATCTCTGTCTTCATATTTTAAAGATTCTTCAAATACATTTTCACACTTTTCGCATTTAAAAACATATGTTGGCATAGAGTCCTTTTTTAAGTTGCACTGTAATAACCATAATTATTTTTGTCGTTTAAATCGATAGTAAAATGGTTTTTATCATCTATATTAAAAGTCAATAATTCAAACTTAGAAGAGTATGAAATATGTTTTCTTTCAGTAGGATTAATATCAAAAATTTCATCTTTTAAAACTTCTTCTTGATAATTTTTAAAAATTAATTTTACATTTTTAGTTTTACTAACAGGCGATACACTATTACAAAAAGAAATAAAACGATTGTCTGACTCATACGCATGAGGTATTATAATTAAATCATTAATATTTGAATGTAAAATACTTATTTTATTTTTGCTATAAAAATCAAAATTATGATTACCTATATAGGCTTTTCCTTGAGTATCTTTATAATTACCCAAATTAAAACTTTTTAATCCTGTTAATAAGGTTTTAAAAATACCTTCCAACGACCCTGTATGTTTTACGCCATTTTTTTCGTAATTAGTTAATGATAAAGAATTTTTAAGTTTTTCAAACACAGAATTTATTTTACAAAAATACACCTCGGTACTCATTGAATCACCTTCATCGTAATTATAATGTACCAAATCATACATTAATAACATTTTTTGATACTCTTCAATGCTATCAATTATTTCATTGGGTATATCATAATTCATAATATATCCAAAATCTACATTCTGAGCATTTAGCAAAGATATAGCATCATACATTTGCAAGTAATGTGCATATCCATGATAAAACATCGCTCGCCTTACATTTTTATCATTAAAATTTATAAAAAAAGTCACTGCATTATAAACATCAGTGAATAAATCAATATTATGAATAGGATTATTTTTATTAAATAAAAAATAATCGACTTTATTCACTATATGTTCAGGAACAAACAAATGAGAAAATAAATAAATTTCAAGATTATATTTTTGTTTTACTATATCTATTTTATCGTTTAGTTGTTTTAATTTATTTTCGGTATCGCAGTGTGCAAGTATACAGAATGCTCTATTTGAAAATTCTTGTTTATTATATTGTCCAAGAACATTAAGTTTTTTTGTTTGTCTATTGTATTCTTCTAAAATCATTTCAGTGTAACTTTTTTATCATATTTAAATAATGCTTCTATTTTGAAATCATGCCACTGAAGATTTTTTTCTTCTCGTTTTTTTCTTTTGAGTTTCTTTATCTTCTTTAGGACTAAACCTTCCTTTACCATCTCTAACAGGTTTGGGTTTGGGTTGCCGAACAAACTCCGGAAAGGCAAGGTGGCATACCTCATGTGTTAAATTCTTATACTTTTTATTTAAGGACCTGTCTTTCATATGTGTCAAATCATCGGCTTCATCTTCATGTAGAGAATTTAGCATTTCTATCCACAATGTTTCTCTTTTAAGGTCAGTAAGATTTGGACTACCGCCTTCAACAAATAGATAAAGTCTTCTGACTTCATAGTTTAAAGAAGCATCATCATGAGTCGGAGGCTTATTGTCACCCTCTAAAAAATTAGGCCTACCTTCCGGCAATAACATTTTAATTTCAGGGTTAAAATTAACATTGATTAGTTCTTTTACGGCTTGAGTCGCATTATTTCTCAAATATACCGCACGTTCATTGGTATCAGAAATTTCATTTGCAATTTTAAATATTTCCGATGTCATTTTTGTAGACATAAATCACTCCTAAAACTCATTTATATGTTCCATTAAATTTTTTAATTTGTGTTTTACGAAATAGTTGAACAACTTTTCTCGTCCTATTGGTTGTATTGATTCAAAAGTGTTCACTATAGTATCAAATAACCAATCTGGTATTTTTTCTAAATCAATTAACATTTCATTTCTACGAAAATTTCTTAGCATTTCTTTTTCACAAAAAACGTCAGGTTCTAATTCAGTCCAAACACTTAATTTTTTAGTAGACAGTGGTTTTTGTCTTTTCTCAGTAACAAACGTATCATCATCAGAAAGGAAATTTGGTATACCGTCACTGGTGTCACCTTTCATAATATGCTCTTTCAAAAAAGAAATTGGCCTCTTATTGACGATAAAAGTTTTCTTCAAAGGAGAATACTGTTTCACATTCTCATATTTTTGTAACTGCTGAAAGTCTTTATCACTTGATAATATCAGAAGAGGTTCGGCCTCATCATATACGCCATTCATTTTTTTATTTCTATTATTATATATAACTAACGCTCCTATAATATCATCGGCTTCGGCCCTATCAATATACATTACTTTGTAGGGAAAATTCACTTCCAATTCTTCTCTTATCAAATGTAGTATACGAAACAATTCTGACCAATCAAAATCAGATTTATCTCTAGTAGTTTTTCTAGATGCCTTATAGTGTTCAAATATTTCTTTTCGCCAATTATTAGAAGCATCACAACAAATAACCATATCACCAAACTCTTCATTGAATTTTTGATAATACATTCGTATTGTATTTAAAACCAAATGTCGAATATAACCCTCTGACATTTCATTACTGTTTTTCATTACACTGGCAATAACAATTTGAGAATAATCAAGTAATATCATAATTTACCTATAAGTTTTTCTATCTTTATTTCCTATACCTTTTAAATCAATGTTAAAAGAAATAGAAGTTCTATGTTTATTTGGTTGTGAAGTAAAAGGTCTTACTCCATGTTTTACATCCGACCTAAAAATTAATATGTCACCATTTGATATAGATTTGTCATATATTTTTTCTTTATAAGTTTTATGATTAGTCGTTAACAAATCATAATATTGATTAAAATTCTCATCAGCATCCAAAAAAGTTATAGTATCCTTTTCTACAGTTTCATAGTAATAAACGCCTGAAAAGATACTGTTCTGATGAACATGGTAACGATGAGAATTGATTTTCTTGTCGTGAATATTAATCCAAATATTTGATATATGATAAGAATCATATAATATCTTTTCAAGGAACAAAACTTCTTCTATGGAATCATTTAAAAATTCAAAAAAAGATTTAGGTAGACGGTCAATATCAAAACTTAAATTTTTAGGTATGTTAATCATATCAGGTAAATTAGATGATTCTTTTTTCATATTTCTAACAAAATCATCTAACTCCGAATTTTTTTCATAATACCCCTGGTAAATATCTGTAGGTAAAACTGGAAAACTTTTCATAAAATATTTTTAAGATTTTCCTGAAAATTAACATCAGTCATTGAAATAGAAGAGTCAAATGGTTCAGGTTCAGCAAAAGTTTCTACCGTAACTGTACCATTTTCCATCTCTTTAGTCCACTCTTTACGAATGTCAGGATACCAAACACCAACTGTACGCTTTGGTGTACCATCAGCATTATACGCCATTGCAGTACAAGTCCATACAGTACGTTCATTCTCTTTTGCACCCATGAATTGAGCAATCCAATCACCAGTCTTGAG
>MDTA01158553.1_pt1 | contig 10124 bp, 11 predicted proteins | sample 811151 | NCBI WGS metagenome assembly MDTA01 (sample SAMN05326648, study PRJNA326480) | marine metagenome | isolation source: seawater | place: Indian Ocean: South | collected 2010 | reverse complement strand
GTATATTTACAACATTTTTTATATCTTTTGCGTTTATGTTGGGTTTTGAAAATTTAACTTCCATATTCTATTTTTATTTCTTTATTTTTTTTCATAGACTTTTCAGCTGCTAAACATACTGTCATTAAGTCTAATTGTTCATTTGTTTTGATTAATAATCTACTATTCTTATTTATTAAATGATCAACAAAATTTCTGATCAATTTTTTTCTATTTTCTTTATCAGGGTATTTGCCTTGAATTTTTAACATTGTAGTTTTTAAATTTTTTTTTCTAAATTCTATTGAATTATTAATACTATGATAAAATGTTTTATCCTTAGAATATACCTTCAATTCATGAAAATGATTAAAAACACATACAGCATTTGCGGTAATCTTTACCAAAATATTTTTTGGAAAAGTTAAAACGATAAGTGCAAAACTTTTTTTTTTGAACTTTGAATTTCTAGTAGCAATATTGTTGGCAAATACTGAAACTTTAATAGGTCGCATTTCTAATAGCCATATAGACAAGTCAATCATATGTATTGCGGCACCAAGTATAATCGAATAATGACTAATTTTGGATCTCCAGCCCATTAATTTTTGAGATCTTCCCCACATATAATCGCCCTCAATATAAAAAATATTATTTTTGTTTATTTTCTTTTTTATTTTATTAAATAAATCATTAGTTCTCAGAACCAAATTGGAGCTCATTTTTACTGTTTTATTATTCTTTAACTTTTTTTTTATAACAGCAAGTTCTCTTTCATTTAAGCACATCGGTTTTTCTACAATAAAATTTTTTTGAGTTTTAATGCATTTTAAAATTTGAGGGAAATGATAATTATCGTAACTTGCAATAGAAACTAGATTAATATCCTTATCATTAAAAATTTCTTTTTCAGAATTAGTAATAATCTTATTAGGATATTTCTTTCTTAATTTATTTATTAATTTACTGTTTTTTTCACAAATTACTTTTACCTTTGAACCTTTATAATTTTCAATAGAGTCAAAGTGTTTTTGTCCGATTCCAAATCCAATTATACCTGCTGAAATTTTCATACTTTAAAATATCTTTTTAAATTTCCTAAATCCTTTTTTAAATCTATTGAAAATTTATTATAATATTTTTTTTTTGTTGAAAAATTTATTATCTGATATTTTTTATTATTTCTGTAAAAAAATGTTGTTACGTGCTCTAAATCATATTTAGTTATTTTTGGATTATTTAAAGCATTCCCTAATATATCTGATCTTATTATTTCTGTGGATTGCCCAGAAGGATACGATCTAGGAAAAACGTTTGTTATTAAATCAAATTTTTTTTTTTTATTTGCTAGTAAAATAGCTTTATTAATAATTCTATAATCAATTAAAGGACTATCAGCACTTATTCTTAAAAAGTATTTTTTTTTAAGTTTTTTTGATAGATCAAATAATCTTTTCATTACATTGTTTAAATTTCCTCTAAAAAATTTAATATTAATCTTTTTTAAATATTTGGTTAAAACATCATCTGATTTATTTTTCGATGTTGCAACTATTATATCGGTCACTTTTTTTGATTTTTTAATATTATTTATCAAATACCAAATAAGAGGTTTATTATTAATTTTGTATAATACTTTTCCTCTAAATCTTTTTGAGGACATTCTTGCTTGAATTATTACTAACACTTAAAATTTTTTATTTTTTAAAAAGAAACTATTTTCTTTCCATTTTTTTAAAAATAATTTTATTTTTTTGTAATCATCTTTTATGAATTTTGGCTTAGAGTTTAAATTTCTTTTTTTTGCAATTACAACCATATCGTTTTCATCATAAAACCTATTATGATGAACAATTCTAAATCCACTTAATTCAAGTAAATTAGATAACGAATTAAATGAAAAATGCCATGGATGAGTATTTTCTGTGTGATTATAAATATTAAAATAATTATATATCGGTTTTTTAAATGGGACTAGAATTCTTGAACTTTCTGCTATCAATAAATGGCTACTCTTACTCATTTTTTTGTGTATCGACTTTAATACCTCTATAGGGTCAATACAGTTACATAATGTCCACAATAACGATCCAAAATTTATATTCTTTATGTTTTTGTTCATATTAACGTGTTCTATAGGCCCATTATGAAAATTATAATTTCTCAATTTTTTGCTCTTTAAATCTTTTAAAATTAAAAGAATATTTTTTTTACTAAATTCTGTGAAATTTATATTTATATTCTTATTGACGCTTAAAACTTCTTTTAGAAAATTTCCCTCACCTGTACCAAAATCACAATAATTCAAATTTTTTTTAATTAAATATTTTTTTGAAAAATTTGCACAGTAAAAATGCCTTGATTTCATGGTAATATTTTCAGAGCTGTAAGTTAAATTCTTGTAATCAATTTTATTTGAAAAAATCTTTTCTGACCAAAACTTTAATACTTTATCTGTGCTTATTTTTGGTTTGTGAAAAACCAATCCGGTTTTTTTTGAAATATAGACATTAGATTTAGAAATTCCTTTTAAAAAATCTATCTTCAAAGCTCTTTTTCCAGATGTACTAGCTTTATAATCTAATATTATATCCTTTTTTGTGATCATTTAACAAATTTTAGGTGATATATAAAATAAGCATCAAATTTTTTAAATCCATTTTTAAGGTAAAATTTTTTTGCAATATGATTATCTACACTTGTGCCAGCCGTGATGGTCAATTTACCATTGTTAAAATATAATTTTGAAAGGTAGTTTATCAAAGAAGTTCCTACTTTTTTTTTTACATATTTTTTATCAACAATAATTTGATCGATGATAACTTGATTTTTTTTTTTAATTAATAAAATAAACCCATAAATAGTTTTATTCAAACATGCTAATAATAAATTATCTCCTCTTTTTTTTCTAAAATAATTTAAAATCCATTCTTGTTTATAATTTTTTTTAAAAGATTTACTGATTGTTTTGTCAATTAAAAACCTTGAAACAGATGGTGAGTTTTGTGCAATCTTTAATATATCTTTCTTATCAGAGTGATTTGCTTTTCTACAGTTAATCAAGTTATTTTCTTCCTTCAGAACCTTTTTTTTAAAATTTATTTGTTTGGAAATTAAGCTAATTCTCATACTTTGATTATTTTTTATATTTAATTTATTTCTTGATTTAATTGTTAAAAAAAAAGGTCTTTGAATTTTTTTAATCTCATTCAAATTTAATTTATTACTTTTATAACAATTATAACCAAATAATTTTGTTAAAAAGATATCTTTAATCATTTTTCCCACGGCTCCGCATATGCCTCTTAATAAGAGTCATTAGAATTTAAATTACTTAATTTATATCAAACTGGCTGATATAAAGTTTTACTTTTGTTAGAAATTGAAATTGACATTTTGCCAACCAAAACACTAACTTTTTTCTTATCTTTTTTAATTAAATTAAAAAAATAATTACTAAATGGACCTGTTATAAACTTGCCTTGATTAAGTATAACCTTACTAAAGAAAGAGTTTGTAATATCTCCATTTTGATCCTCATGCTCTTTACATAATTTAATAAATTTATTTATATCATCCTGATCTGATTCTTTAGTATCCAAAAAATATTCTAAACCCTTCGTTGTCTTATTGACTATTGCAGTTGATTTGACTTTAAATGCTGGATGAAAACAAAACACATAGTTAATTAAAATATTTTTTTTTTTACCTGAATCAATGTTAACTTTAGGAAAATAATATTTAATATCTGATAACTTCTTTTTTAATTGAGAACAAAATAAATCTAAGTTATTTTTTTTGACTTTCGCTACTATCCACATAATTATCCTCGTTTAAATCTTTTTTTAATTCGTCGTACTCTCTAAGTTTTCTTTTCATAAACTTGATAGTTAAACTTAATTTTGTTGATATTCCTTTGGGTGTAAGTAAATAGATATAATTAATTTTTGATTGGTTTTTAGAAAAATTTTCTATTTTGATAAAGCCTTTCTTAATTAGTGCTTTAATTATAAAATTAATTTTTCCTAAACTTAAGCCCATCCTGTTTGCAATTTCTCTTTGAGATGCATTTGGGCTTTTTGATAAATACCTTAATATATCTAAATCAATTTCTTTATCATTTTTGTTTTTAGAATTTTTGTTCATATATTGAACAATAAATACCAAATTATGTTCAAATTATGAACATTTAATTTTTCTTTAAAATGAAGTAAATAAAGCTAATGAAAATTTATCTTTCATCTAATTTTAATCTCCTAGAGACCAATAACACCTGGAATGTGCTTAAAAAAAAAAATCAACTAAAATTTGGAGAATATAATGATATTTTTCAAATACTTCAAAATCGAAAACTTATTAGTGATTATGAGTTAATGGTTTTAATCATTTCTATCAACGACTTTAATACAAATCAAATAACTGAATTGAAAAAGCTAACAGATATAAATTCAAAAAATTTTCCAAATACAAATTTTTTTTTTAAAATTTTAAATCAAAATTTTAATAACTTCATTATTGATAAAGAAAATTCTATAAAGAAGAACGAATTACTATCCTTTTTATTAGATAAAAATAAATCTAATATAAGTGTTTTGTCCTCATCGGAAAGTGATGAACTTTTTTCTATAAGAAATAAATTTTTATTAAGATGTCCGCTTAGTTTAAATGGACTATCTAATATTTCAAAAGAAATTAATCAAAAAGTAAATATCATGTCAACTAAACCATTTAAATTAATAATTTTGGATTGTGATAATACTTTATGGGGTGGTGTTGCTGGTGAAGATGGCATTCATAAATTAAAATATGGAGAAGATGGTGAAGGAAAAATATTCGAGGAAATACAACGATATATAAAAAAATTAAAAACCCATGGGTTCGTATTATCAATTTCTTCCAAAAATGACGAAAAAACAGTTTGGGAAACGCTTAAGAAAAGAAATATGATCTTGCAAAAAAAAGATTTTTTGTTTTCTAAAATAAACTGGTTTGAAAAATCATACAATATTGGAAAAATAATTAACGAAATGAATATTAAGCAAGATGATGTTTTATTTATTGATGACAGTAAAATTGAGAGAGAAAAAATTAAAAGAAAATTTAAAAAAATAAATTTAATAGACTCTAGTGATTTATCAAATTATTTAATGAATTTGTATAACCATCCTCGCCTACAAAAATTAATAGTCTTAAATGAAGATAAAAAAAAATATAATCAATATATACTTAAAGATAAATTTGAAAAGAAAAAAAGCAGGTCTCAAACAACTAACTTTAAAAATTTTTATAGAAGTTTAAAACAAAAGATTTTTTTTCATAAAGTAAACAATTCAAATATTTTAAGAACCGAGCAGTTATTTAATAAAACTAATCAATTTAATTTGACAACCAATAGGTATACACTTAAAGAGATTCAAGAAATACTTATAGATAAAAAAAAGTTTTTAAATATTTTTTCCTTAAAAGACAAATTTGGCGATCACGGTATTATCGGTTTAGTATTATATTGTGTCAAAAAGAAAAAATTAATTATTACAGACTTCATTTTAAGCTGTAGGATAATTTCCAGAAAAATTGAAGAATATATTATTTTGAAATTACTAGAAAAAACTAAAAAAAATGAAATTGATCTTTTGCATATACCAACAGAAAAAAATAAAATGCTAATTAAAAAGTTTTTATCAGAAAATAACTTTCAAAAGAAAAATGATAAAAAATTATTAAAAGAACTCTCATGTAAAAAAAATATGATGATTTTTAATTTAAAAATGAACAACAAATTAAAAGTAATAAATGAATATTTTAAAAAGTAAGCTGATAAAAATTTTTAAGTCAAATCTGAAAATTAAAGGCAAGTTTAATGAAAAGTCAGAAATTTATTCAGTCAAAAAATGGGACTCTTTGGCTAATTTTAATATCTTACTATCTATTGAAAAAGAACTCAAAATAAGATTTAACACGAGAGAGTTTTCTGAATTAAATTCATTCAAGGCCATTTTTTCAAATGTCAAAAAAAAATCAAAGTCTTAGGGAAAAATTACTTTTCCTTTTTAAACATCTTAACATCAAAAAAAATTCTAAAATTATGATGCATTCAAATGCGGCTGGGGTATTTCAATTTAAATCCTCAAATTATAATAATGCAGTTTTAAAACAAATTTTTTTTAAAAGTCTAATAAATGTATTGGGGTCAAATGGACTGCTTGTTTTACCTGTATATAATTATGACTTTCCCAAAAAAAAACCTTTTTATTATGATCGCCAAAATTCTCAAGTGGGAGAAATGGGAAACTTTTTTTTAAAAAAATATAATGTAATTAGAACTCTAAATCCTGTATTTAGTCATGCTATATTAAAAAACAGAACAATACCTCATTTAAATGAAAATATTCATGATTGCTTAGGAAAAAAATCTTTTTTTAATTATTTACATAAAGAAAATTTTAAAATATTTGGTTTTTGTGTACCAACTAATACAATGACTTTCATTCATTACGTTGAATGTATTAATAATGTAAAATATAGATATAATAAAAAATTTAGATCTTTCATTATTAAGAATAACAAAAAAATCGATTTAACTATTGTTTATAATGTTGGAAAAAAAAAATATAATTACACTCTTAAAGCAGATAAAATTAATAAAGCTATTAGCAGTTTAAAAAGCTATAGATCTTTAGATTTTGGTAGATTTCATTGTTGGACGATTGACTCGAAAGAAGTATTTAATTCAATTACGAACATGATAAAAAAAAATAAATTTTACTTAATTAAATGATTATTGCATCTATTTATCCTTCACCATTTGACACTGGAGAGAGGCATGAAAGTAATGCTTCAATAATAAAAGATGGCCAAATTTATTCTTATGAGGAAGCTAAACTAACTTCAGTCAAGCTTGACTCTACAATAAAATATCCTGAAAGATCATTGTTTTTTGGCTGTAAACAATTAAGAATTACACCAGATAAAATTAATAAGTGGGTTTTCCCAAGAATTAGTAGAAAAATTAATGATTACGAATTAATTGATTTTTTTTCATACTTTAAAATTTATTTTAAAAACAAGGCTAAATTCCAAGCTTGGAAAAAAAATAATATCGTTTTTTATGAACATCACTTAATGCACGCCGGATTGGCTGTTTATGGGTCAAAATTTAGAAAATGTTCATATATAACTGCAGATGGTGGTGGTGACGGAGGAGATTTTTTCAATTTCAAATTTGGAGAATTTGACGGAAAAAATTTTAAAACTCTATTTAAATTTAAAGGAAACGAGTCTTTAGCATCTTTTCATGGTTGGATTGCTGATGCTATGGGAATGAGCGGTGGGGAAAATGGTAAAGTTTCAGGCTTAGCTGCTTATGGGGAAATAAGTAAAGAACTCAGAAAAAAATTTTACGACATATTGCCTGTATCTAAATTAAAGATTGGGTTTAAAAGAAAAAGATTTGTGGGTTCAAAAGTAAACCTTGAAAAATTGAAAGCGCAAGAGTACGACAGAGCTAAAATAATTAATACTTACCCTAGCGACACAAATGTATTTCGAATTTCAAAAAAGTTTTTACCTCAAGATATTGCAGCCACTGCAGAAGATGTTTTAATTGAAAAGTTTTTAACTGTTTTAAAAAAATTTAAAAAAATCACTAAATATAATTATATTTCATTTTCTGGAGGATTATTTAATAATGTTGGGCTAAACAACAAAATTATTGAAAGTAAAATTTTTGATGATGTCTATTTTACTTTTGCTCCCAGTGACTCCGGACTTTCTCTTGGAGGGGCATTAATTTTATGGCATAAAATTAAAAAAAGATCTAATTCAAAATCAATTTTATCTCCATATCTAGGGCCATCATTTAGTGATGCTGAAATAGAGGAGATAATTAAAAAATTTAACTTAAAATATAAAAAAGTAAAAAATAAGAATTATGTAACTGCGAAACTAATTACAAATAATAAGGTTATTGGATATTTTCAAGGGCGAGCGGAAATTGGGCCACGATCTTTGGGTGCGAGATCTATACTTGCCAACCCTAGCAATAAATATTCAAAAGCTATAATTAATCAACACTTAAAAAAGAGAGATTGGTATATGCCTTATGCTCCATCTATTAATATTGAATTTGCTAAAAAATATACAAGAAACAAGTACAGATGTAGATATATGCAAATTGCTTACAAGATTGATAACAACTTTAATGATTTAAGATCATCTATACATAATGATTTTACCTCAAGAATTCATTGTGTAGATAAAAAAATAAACCCCAATTTTTGGAACCTGATACAAGAAATAAAAAAAATTAACGGTATACCCGCAGTTTTAAATACAAGTTTTAATAGACATGGAATTTCAACAATTTCCTCACCACGACAAGCAATTGAACATTTACTAGAGGGATGTATGGATTATCTAATAATTTCAAATTATGTAATATCTGCAAAGGATAATAGAAAATTTAACAGAAAAAAAATTAAAATTGATACTGAATTAGATAACCTTAAAAAGTTTTCAAAAAAAAGATTTAAAGCTATTAACAAATTCTTAACAAAATATGAAAAAAAACATTATTTAAAAAGTTTAAATAGAATAAATCTAACTAAAAATAAAATCATCAATATAAAAAATAAGATTTTCTAAATTTTCTCCCTCATAAAAACCTGCTATATTATAATTATTAGTTCCTTTAAATTGAGGAAGTCTGTATGAGCATAAAGTTACATTTTCACTGCTTTTAATTTTTTCAGATTCTTTTTTTGCAATTACATATTCTCTTGAATATTTATGTTTATATTTTTTTATTTCTTTAAGAGCAATTGTTGAGGGATTAAAAATTTTTACTTTCTTTTTCAATACTTTTGAGAAATCAATAATTTTTTTTAGTAAAGTATAATATACTAAACGGTAATTTTTTAATGTATTATAATCTACTCTATTTAAATTGCTTTTTGTAATTTTCGGACTCATAAAAAAAAATATTAAATCTGGTGAAATTTCACTAATTTTTTTTTTTAACGAATTATCATTTAAATCAATATTAATTTGATATTTTGAATTTTTAAATACGTTGAGTTTTTGTTTTCTATTTATCAAATAAGTTTTAATTTCAAATTTGTCTAAAATTTTTTTTAAAGCAGAGCCGAGGTTACCTGATGATCCGAAAATAATAATTTTTTTATCTTTTAATTGTTTTACAAATTTTTTTTTGAAAGAACTAATTTTTCTATAGTCAATGTTTTTTTTAAATCTCTTTAACTTAGTTGCTAATATACTTGAGGTAAAAAATTCGTTTGATACGACTAGCATTCTCGAATTTCTAGTTAAAATTCTTTGTGTTATATTTCTAATCTTAAAATTACCACTTTTAATATAAATTTTTAAAATTAGCGACCCATTCCCTGGATTTTTACTACCAACATATTCTGAAATTTTATATAGTAAATTTTTAAGATATTTTTTTTGATTTAATTTAAAATTATTATTATTTTTTTTTGTCTTAATGAAAAGATCTAAAATCAAATTATTATTTGAAATTATTTTAAAATTATTTCCTTTTTTTTTTACTTTAAATTTCTCATTAAGATTAAGGTAATTTTTAAAATTTATTTCAATCGAATCTATCGTTTTTGTATTATTAAATTTATAATAATTTAGTATTGTATTTAAAGTGAGATTACACCCATGAACAATTGGGTTTTTTACCATCAAATCTCTAGTAAATTTGTGATTATAATGTATTTCATTATTATCATTGGTTTTTACTTTGAATTGTAAATTATCTTTTAATGTAAAATGGTTTTTCAATATTAATTTTTGTGTTACCTACACCTTTTTTTTACTGCAATATTTGTATCTAATTTTTTAGCAATTATTTCATTATTAATAACAGCTGGGATTTTTATTATCTTTTTAGTTTTATTGCACATTTTTGGTTAATTTGTAAGATTAGCATAATATCACACATTTATTTAAAAGTCTTAATAGACTTTTTTTATACAAAGAGTGGATTTATCTTAATTTATTTCTGATGACCTTATCACTGTGATTTTAATTGAAGAAAATTTAATTTTCAATATATAAATTAATAAACATTTTGTATCTGATGGTTAAATTATTACATATTGGACTTGGTAAATGTGGTT
>MDTA01109633.1_pt1 | contig 10125 bp, 9 predicted proteins | sample 811151 | NCBI WGS metagenome assembly MDTA01 (sample SAMN05326648, study PRJNA326480) | marine metagenome | isolation source: seawater | place: Indian Ocean: South | collected 2010 | reverse complement strand
GATATTAAAAAAGATAATAAAAATTATTCGATTTATGATTACTCCAATAGAACTATATTAGATATTTCTATAAAAGAGTTTATGTTTAAATTGCAAAATTTAAATATTGGTGAAATAATGATAACCGATGTCGAAAGAGATGGATGTCAAGTTGGTTTTGATAAGAATTTTTTTGATATCATAAAAGAACATATAAAGGTTCCAACAATCATATCAGGTGGCTGTGCAAATTTTAATGATTTTTTATTTGCATTTAATTTTCTTAAAGTCGATGGAGTTGCATCAGGAACTTTTTTTTCCCAACACGATCAAAGTGTTTTTCAGACTAAAAATCATTTAAGTGATTTAGGTATTGCGATTAGATTGGATTATTAGGTGAGAGGCTTGATAGGAAAAAAAAAAAATTTGTTATATAAAAAAATAATATTAATAGGATTTTCCCAATTATCTTTGAGATTATATAAATTATTATCTCCTTTTCTAGATATTCAAATTGTATATTCAAAGAGAGAACACATTGAATTCCAAAAAATAATTAATAATTTAAAAAATTATAAACTTTTTAAAAAAAATAAAATTGACGATTATTTGATTAAAAAAAATAACCCTCAGACATTGATATTTTCATTGGGAAGTTCGTTCATTTTTAGTAATACAATTATTAAATCTTATAGAAACAGATTGCTCAATTGTCATAATACTGATTTACCAAATTGGAAAGGTGGAGGGGATATTTCTTATAGAGTCATGAACAGATATAAAAAAGGTGCAACCACTATCCATTTAATTTCAGATAAAATTGATCAAGGAGATATTATCTTTCAAAAAAAATATCATATAAGATCAAATAATGATAATCCACTCAAATTAAAGTTATTTATAGAAAATAAAGCTTTTAAACATTTAAAAGAATTTTTTAATAAATTGTTGACTGGTAAAAAATTTAATTTTAAATCAAACGATGTAACAAAAGGTTTCTATTTGCCTCGATTAAATACAAAATTTAATGGTCTAATTAATTGGGAATGGGATGCTAAAGATATAGAGAGTTTTGTTAATGCATTCTCTAAACCTTACCAAGGAGCTTATTGTTTTTGTAGAAATAAGAAAGTTAGAATTTTCAAAGTAAAATTGATCAAAGAAAAAATTTTAAAACATCCATTTATGTATGGCCTTATATTTAGATTAACAAGGGATAAGATATTTGTTGTAGGAAAAAAAAATAGTTTAGAAATAAACAAAAAAGATATTCAGTCTGACATCATGTTAAGAGAGGGTGATAGACTTTATGTTACACAAGAAATGCTCGATAAACAAAAAAGTTTAAGAGTGTTTTATTCTCCTAAGGGCAAATTCTTCAAATAAATGAAGAAAAAATTAATATTAGCCTCTTCAGATATTTTACTTGAAAAAAAAATTATGAATATTTGTATTGCAGAAGATATTTATTCACTTCAAGAAACTACTCTTCAAAAATATAATATTGCAACAATTTCTTCTCACTGGAAAAAAAAGTCAAAAAAAAAAAAAGATTATTTATATTTGAAAAAACTTTATTATTCTGTGATAGATAACCTTACAGTTTCATTAAATGATTATCATAATTTAACTCTTAGCCAAAAAAATTGGCATTTAATTCTCGGGCCATGTTTAAATTACGCTATTCCAATCATTTGGGATAGGTGGGAAACAGCACAAAAAATTAAAAAAAAATTTGGTTTTATAAAGAATATAAATATAGCAGAGAATGCTGAAAATTATTTGAAGTCTCTAGATTTTAACGATTTCATTGAAAAATCACAATGTGAAAGTTGGAATTCTGAAATTTTTAAATCAATTATTGATTATGATCAAAATTGGAAGCCAAAATATAAAAAGAAAAAATTAAAAAAAAAAAAATATTTAAAGAGTGGATCAAAAACTTTTATTAAAATTTCAGATAGAATTTTAAAAATTTGTGAAAATTTTCTTTTTAAAAAAAATTTGCTTTTGATATCACCAAATTTTGAAAAAAAATTTTATTTTGAAAATTTTTATAAAAATAAATTAATTTTAAGACCATACTCAGAATTTGAAACTGACTTTGAAAAATTCAATAAAACTAGACTTGAAAAAAATTTTTTTTTTAATTTAAAAAAAATAAATAATTCAAAATTTGAGACATATTTAGTCAAAATTTTAACAAATATTATGCCCATGTCATACTTAGAAAATTTTAAACATTACGTTAAACAAGCAAAAAAAATCAATATAGAAGCTGAGAATATTTTTAGTGTATTTAGGCATTACGAAAATGATTTATTTAAAATTTGGATATCTGTTAATAATAAAAAATTAATTTCTTGTACTCATGGTGGAAATATTGAAAAAGAATTTTTTTTTAATAGTTGGCAAAAGTATAGTCATAAATATATTACTTGGAATAAAGATAAACTTGAAAAAAATCAAATTAATCTTCCGATAAATTTTTTGCTTTATAGAAGTAGAAGTAAAGAAAAAATTTATTCAAGAAAAAAAGAGTTAATATTTTTATTACCTCATGCTGAAACAAAACCGTTGAGGTTGGTGGATGGCTTATTTTGCTCTGAAATTTTAGATGCAATAAAAAAATGGACAAATTTATATAAAAATCTTGATCCTGTTATACAAAAAAATTTTTTATGGAGATTTGGTCCTTTTAAAGATCAATGGAATGTAATTGATAAATTGAGAAATAATCTTGGAACTATAAGAGTTTCTAAAAAAAAAAAATTTATAGATGAAGTGGATCAAGCTAAAGTTTCAATACATGTAGATTTACAAACTACTTTTTTAGAGACAATGTTTATGAATGTTCCATCCTATGTCTTATATAATAATAAGTTTTGGAATGTTTCCAATAAAGCAAAGTTAATTATTAAAAAATTAGAGGATACAAAAATTTTGTTTTATAACCATAAAGAACTAGGTAAACATTTAAATCAAAATTATTTAAAAATTGAAAATTGGTGGGAATCAAAAAAAGTTCAAAATGCAAGATTATCTTTTTTAGATTACTCTGGTGTTAAAAATCAAAATTTCGCAAGACATGATTGGATTAAATACTTTAAGAATTTAAAATAAATTATAATTTGGTTTAAAAATATTCTTCAGGTAAATTTATTTTATAGTCATTTTGTAAAATTAGATTTGATTTTTTAAAAATTTTTTTGAATTCATTTTTTTGATGATTTGTAATTTTATAGTCTACTTTTTTTGTAAAAATTTTCTTAATAAAATCTCTCAAAAATTTTGGAATTATCTTTTTTAATTTCAACAATGTATAAATTCTGTGAATTTTTGAAAAATATATTTTATGTATTAAAATTTTATCTTTTTCTGTTATTAATTCGTTTATTGGATCATTATTTAATAGTTTTTTGGTTTCAAAAGAATTTATCATCAAAAAATTTGATATGTTTTGAGAAAAATTACTTTTATTTTTGTAAAGTTCTTCATATAAAAAAATTTTGATATTTTTTTCATCAAAGCTATTTTTTAATTTTTTTAATGTGATATCGTAATGGTAGTTATCGATAAAGTTTAATTCTTCATTATAAGTATTCCTTTCAGATTTATTAAATTTCAGTAATTCATTAAAATCTTTAATTTTGAACCTTTCAGAAATTTCTGAAAAAGCGTGATGATAGTAGGATTTTATCGCGTCATACTGATTTCGAATTACAAAAAAAACTTTAAAAACTACTTCTTTATTCTGCAATTCAATAAGTTTTTTTATCTTATCTAAATTTTGATAATAATTTATTCCAAAAGTTAAAAATTTTTCAGAGGAAATTAAATTAATTTTTTTTTTATCTAAATTTAGATCAGCAAAAATTGAATTTGAATTTATTAAATTAATCTCTTTATCTGTTTTTAAATTATTAATTTCTAACATTTTATTATCAGTTAAATAAGGTTTAAAATTTAAATCATAATATTTTGGACCGAGATAATTTATTTCGCTATGTTTCTCAAATAAATACTTTTGAATAAAAGTGGAGCCAGTTCTAGGATAGCCAATATGAAAAAATACTTTCATTTTAAAAAAATTTAATTTATTTGAATTCAAAAATTTATAGTATAATTAACTGAAATGCATGAAAAGACTTTTAGATTTGATATTCAAAGTTTAAGAGCTATATCAGTAATTTTAGTTATTTTTTATCATTTCAATTTTTCCTATTATGAATACCCACTTTTTTCAGGTGGTTTCATTGGTGTTGATATATTCTTTATTATTTCTGGTTATGTTATTTCAAATTTAATCTTAGTTGAATTAGAGCAAAAAAATGATTTTAAATTCTCTAAATTTATCGAAAAAAGATTAAGAAGGTTGGTTCCAGCTTTATATTTTTTTTTATTTATTATTTTTGGTTTTGGTTTAATTTTATTATTACCAAGATATTTAGATCAATTATCGCATGATATAATATTTAACATCTTCTTATCTTCAAATTTTTATTTTTGGGACAGCCTGCAAGCATATGGAGCTATATTAGGAATAGATAGACCTCTATTACATACTTGGTCACTGTCAGTTGAGTGGCAATTCTATATATTTACATCAATATTGTTTATTTTTTTTAGAAATCAAATAATGAAAAATTTTAATTCAATTTTTTTATTATTATTTCTTGTTTCTATATTTCTAAATTTTGTTGTTTTATCAAATCAAATAAACTTTAATTTTTATTTTTCTGGCTCTCGTTATTGGGAGTTTATCCTTGGTATACTAATAAGATTTAATCAAAATTTTTTATCTTTAAAAATCACAAGTTATTTTAGTAAAAAAAGAATAAATTTTCTTTTGTTTTTTTCAATCTTATTTATTATTTTTTTTTCAGTTAGTTATGAATATTTGAATAATAAAAAAATTTTTTTTTTTAATAACAATGTTATTATCTTCTTTCATAATTTTGATGGGTAATACTAACACTTTTTTTTTAGAAGTTTTTAAATCTAAAACTTTAGTTTTTATTGGTGCTATATCATATTCCTTATATGTTTGGCATTATCCATTTGCATCTTTCTTTTTTGCAACTGAAAATCAAATTTACCTCAATAATTTTGTTAAAACGCTTCTTCTTATCCCACTTACAATAATTTCGATATTTTCTTATAGATATGTAGAAACATTTTTTCGAAATTCAAATTTAATCAGTGTAAAAAAATTTTATATCTATTTTATATCTACATCTATTTTTTTATTTATGATTTCATATTTATCTATCAAACATGAGGGATACAAAGATCGTCTTAAAATTTCAGAAAACCAGAAAGAATTTATCCTTAATTTTAATAACAATAGAGTTGCACCTATAGATTATAAAATCGAAATTGAAGAATCAAAAAAAACTATTCTTGTCTTAGGGAATTCAATAGGAGGTGAATTCTATGAAATATTAGTTTCGAACGATTACTTTAGACAAAAATATAATATAATTTATTCTTTAATTCAAATTAGATGTCTAGAAAATTTAGTTCATGAAAAAATTGGTAGTAATTGCTTTAGAAAACTGGAATTTAAAAAAGAAAATGATTACAGAAATAAAATAAATTATTTAGATGATGTTGATATAATTATTTTGAAAACAAGATGGAGCAAGAAAGACTTAAAAAAATTGCCAAAGGTTGTTGATTTTTTTAAACAAAAAGGAAAAGATGTAATTATAATGTCTGCTAATCCTGAATTTTCAATCATTGAAAAAGAAAAATTTAAACCAAAAAAAAAATATGAAAATTACTTTTTAACAAATGCGTTATTCCAACTTAATACTATTGTTGATAAGTATTATCTTGAAAATTATAAATTGCCGGAAGGTGATAGTTTATTACAAATGGAAAAACTCTATTTTGAAAAGATAAATTGGAAAAATTTAAATTATACAAATAAATCATTAAAAAATATATCACTGCAAAAAAATGTTTCATATGTTGATGATTTGGGAACATATTGTGAGTTAATTGAAAAATCATGCAAAGTTATCTTTGAAGATAAAAAAATTCATTGGGATAGTAGAGGCCATGCCACAATACTTACAAAACCTTTCTTATCTAAAAGGTTTTTAGAAAATACAAATATAAAAGATTATTTGTGAAATTATTAAAAAAAATAATTGATATTTTTGTATTTATTTTGGTTTTTTTAAATAAGTTTTTTTTAAATTTTTTTAAAACCAGCTTTCTAGGATATTTGAAAGAAAAGTTGGAGGAATATTGTTATGTGCATAAAAGAATACAATCTAAAAAATTAATTTTTTTTTGTCCAAATAAATTGATTGAGTGGAGAGTAAAAACCTTTGAAAATAAAGAGCCCGAAACTTTAAATTGGATTAATAAATTTCAATTAGAAAAGAAAATAATTTTTTGGGATATAGGAGCTAACATTGGTCTTTATTCGATTTATGCAGCTTTAAAATTTGATAAAATAGATATTTTTGCATTTGAACCATCTACAAGTAATTTAAGAGTTCTTAGCAGAAATATTTCAATAAATAAATTCCAAGATAAAATTAAAATTATCAGTCTTCCATTGAGCGATGAAGCAAATAATTTTTCAATTTTTAATGAATCGAAATTTCAAGAGGGTGGTGCCTTAAATACATTTAAAGAGAATTATGATTTTACAGGAAAAATTTCTAATTTTGAGAATAAATATAATTTACTAGGCACCAACATCGATGAGTTAATAAAAAAAGAGATCATCCCTATTCCTGATTACATCAAAATAGACGTAGATGGGATTGAACATCTGATTTTAAAAGGGGGGCTTCAATTTCTAAGTAATGAAAAAATTAAGAGTATTTTGATTGAAGTAAATGAAAATTTTTTAACTCAGTTCGAACAAGTAAAAGATATAATGAGCAAGTGTAATTTTATAATTGAAAAAAAAGATAGAAATCCAGAATTTTATCAAAATTTGGATTTTAAAAAAATGTATAATTATATTTTTGTGAAAAAATGATAATTCATGCTTGATGAAATTATTAGAAAAAGAAAAAAATTTGAAAATGAGATTATTAAAATTGGAAATTTTATCATAAAAAATAGAAAAAAAATTCAAATTCTCAATAGAAAAAAATTTCAAACAAATTTAGACATCATTGTTGATAAAAAAATAAAAGAATTAATCTTTCAGTTTTTTAAAACCAAAAAAATAATATCTGAGGAAAATAAATCAAATAGACTGCCAAAAAAAGATTTTTGGTTAATTGATCCTATCGATGGAACAAGAAGTTTATATAATGGTTATAAAACTTATGGTATCCAACTTTGTTATTTCATAAATAAAAAACCTGTTTATTCATTGATTTATTTACCAACAATTAAAAAGAATATTTCTGCAATTTTAAATAGTGGAGTTAAAATAAATGGTAAAAAATTTAAAGGAAAGAGAACTTTTAATAATGTGATGGTTGACAATTATCCAGAGCCAAATTTTGAGTGTAAAAAAGTAATGAAGTTATGCAAAATAAATAATTATTTTGAGGCTGGCTCATTTGCTTATAAATCAATGTTGATAGCTTTGAATAAGGCATCATTGATGTTTAAAAAAGTAAATTTCTTTGCATGGGATGTTTTCCCTCAGTTATTGATTAACAAAGAGCTTGGAAATTTTACTTTTGATTTGAAAGGAAATGAATTTGTTGCAATAAAAAAACTTTCATATAGGAACGGATTAATTGTATCGAAATCAAAAAAAAATATTAAAAAAATCGTTCAACTTTATAAATGATTATTAAAAGACCAGACTGGACCAAACAAGTAGAAAGAAATAAATCAAAAGTTTGGATAGATAAAAATGAGAATTGTGATGAGTATATTAGTAAAATAAATTTATCTAATATAAAAAAAATAAAAAAAAATCATATTTTTGCTTATCCAGATTTAGGGAAATTATACCAACTTTTAAGTAAAAATCTAAATATAGATTATAGAAATATTTTAATAACAAATGGAGCTGATGGTGCTATTCGATTAATATTTGATTCATTTACAAAAAATAAAAAACTTAAAGTATTAAGGTTTGAACCAAGTTTTGCTATGTACAAGATTTATAGTAAAATTTTTTCTTCTAAGGATATTGTTTTAAATTATGTTAATCAAAATGATACGTTGTTATTGAATGAAAAAGAAATAATTAAAAAAATATCTAAGCATAAACCTAATTTGTTATTATTAGCAAATCCAAATAGTCCCACAGGAACATTGATAAATAAAAAAGAAATAATTAGAATTATTAAAGTAGCAAGAAAAATAAATTGTTTAGTACTTTTAGATGAAGCATATTTTCCTTATTCAAAATTAACATTAATTGATAAAATAAATTCTTATGAAAATTTAGTGGTCATTAGAAGTTTAAAAGCCTTCGGATTATCCGGTTTAAGAGTCGGATATTTAGTTGCTAATAAAAATTTAGTCAGAAAAATTGGAAGTTTTCGTCCATTATATGAAATAAATTCCTTAGGAGCTTTTTTATTTTCAGAATTATTGAGAGATTATTCAAAAATTAAAAAATCTGTAAAAAATTTGCTTTCCGCAAAAAAATATTTCATCAAAGAATCAAAAAAAAGAGATATTAAGTTTCTAAAAAGCTATGGAAACTTTACGCATATTAAAATTGTTAAAAATAGAATGAAAATACTTAATTTAATATCTAAAAAATTCTATATACGAGAAAATGAAACGCATAACTCACTTAAAGGATTTTCTAGAATAAGTTTTACAGATAAAAAAAATTATAAATATATTTTAGACTCAATAGATAAATTTAATAATGATAAATAAAAATCAGTTAAAATTAGCGATTCCAACAGATGCTATAAGTATGGATGTAGAAACAGCTTTTTTAGTTGGCCAAGATTGGGGAATAAATTTTTTCGAACTTAAAAGGCTTTTTAATAAAAGATTACCCTCATTTGAAAAATCAGATATTGAATATATAAAAAATTCCGTAAAGAAAAATAGAACAACAATTTGTTCATTATCTCCTGGTTTCTTTAAAGGTAAAATTGAGTCTGAATTGACAAAAACTGAAATGAACAATTTTGAAAAAATTATTAATTATTCTGAAGAATTGGAAACAGATAAAATCATTGTTTTTGGTTTTGATAACCAAAGTCTTGATAATTTAGATTTTGATAAGGTTTTATCCCAAATGTTAAATATTTACGAAAATTTATTAAAAAGATGTATTAAGAAAAAAATTACCTTATTAATTGAAAATGATAGAGGGCATTTATCTAATAATGAAAATGTCTTGGTAAAACTTTTAGAAAATTTACCTAGTGAAAATTTCAAGATTAATTGGGATCCATGTAATTGCATAGGAGAAAAAAATACAATCAAACCTTATCCGGACTTTTATAACCTTATAAAAGATAGAATTGGTCATATTCACATAAAAGATGCAATAAAATTTGAAAATAAATACAAAAATATCATGATAGGCAAAGGTGAAGTTGATTGGAAAGGTCAAATCGATGCATTAAAAAAAAATAAATATTCAGGATACTATGTAGTTGAACCACATTTTGGCCATAGAATTCATAGCACTTATAATCATATAGAGTCTTTTAAAAAAATTTTTAATGAAAAAAATTAACGTTGGAATTATTGGAATAGGTCGAATTTCCTTACATCATATAAAATGTATCATTTCTGAAAAAAGATTTTCTTTATCTGCTATTTCAGACCTTAATAAGTCAAAATTAAAAAAATTTTCTAAAAAGTTTAATGTTGATGGTTATCTTAATTACAGAGAAATGTTGATAAGACATAAAGAAATTAACTTAGTTATTATCGCAACACCTTCCGGGATGCATTATGAACATAGCAAGGATATTATAAAAATTTTTAAAAAAAATTTGATTATTGAAAAACCATTAACTTTAAAGATTAAACAAGCAAAAACTTTGTTCACACTTGCAAAAAAGAATAAAGTTAAAATTTTCCCTGTATTTCAAAATAGATATAACCTAGCAGTTAAAAGAGTTAAGAAATCTCTGAAATACAATGAGATTGGTAAACCTAGAATCATTAATGTAAGAGTTAGGTGGTGTAGAGAGCAAAGATATTATAATTTATCTCCATGGAGAGGGACAT
>MDTA01046264.1_pt1 | contig 10125 bp, 11 predicted proteins | sample 811151 | NCBI WGS metagenome assembly MDTA01 (sample SAMN05326648, study PRJNA326480) | marine metagenome | isolation source: seawater | place: Indian Ocean: South | collected 2010 | reverse complement strand
TTTTCTTCCTCACGAGTTGGAAGAGATATGTCTATTTGTTCTTTTTGTAATTCTTCTTTAATTAATATTTGTTCAATTTTACTTTTTTTTTTTTCTAAGTTTTGAAAAAAAGTTTGTTTAAACAAATTAATGGTTCTTCCAACGTCTTTTTTTTCTGTATCAGAAAGATTAGAAAGATTCTTCAATATACTTGTTACCTCACCGTTTTTTCCAAAAAATTTAACCCTTACTTTTTCTAATAAATCGAGGTTTTCACAACTTTCTAATTCAGCTAATGCTGAGTCAATGAGTTGGTCATAGTTTTTCATTAAATATAAATTATCAGCCTGCTTTAACTTTAGCCACAATTTCTTTAAATGAATCGGGTTCTTGTGCTGCTAAATCAGCTAGAACTTTTCGGTTGAAGTGAAGATTCACTTTCTTCAATCCATTAATAAATGAAGAGTACTTTATTCCATGTAGTCTGCAGCCAGCATTGATTCTTTGAATCCATAGGCTTCTAAACTGTCTTTTTTTCACTTTTCTATCTCTGTAAGCGTACTGACCAGCTTTTTCAACAGCCTGATTAGCAACCTTAAAGGTGTTTTTTCTTCTACCGTAGTATCCCTTTGCTCTTTTAATTATTTTCTTGTGTCTTCTTCTTGTAACAAAACCTGCTTTAACTCTTGACATAATTACCTCATCAAATTTTTGAATTCATGTATTTTTTAACTATTTTTGTGTCTTGCTTTGACATGATAACTGGACCCTTTGCCGATCTTTTCATTTTTTTTGTTCTTTTGGTAAGATTATGTCTTTTACCACTTGAAAACATTGCGACTTTTCCCGTACCAGTCGTTTTAAATCTTTTTTTTGTTCCGCTTTTTGTCTTAATTTTTGGCATAATCAAAAATAGTTTTGGAAAATAATTTTTTATATTTATATATTTTTTTTATTTCAATGCAAGAGTGATTTAATTAATAAATCTATCTTGGGGCGACAACCATAATCATATGTTTGCCTTCTAACTTTGGAACTTGCTCTATTTTTGCTACTTGTTCAATAGCACTTTCTAACTTTTTTAGTATTTCCATCCCTCTTTGCTGGTAAGCCATTTCCCTACCCTTGAATCTAAGCGTAATTTTAACTTTATCTCCATCACCAAGAAATCTTTGAATGGATTTTAGTTTTACTCCATAATCATGATCTTCAATACCTGGTCTTAGCTTTACCTCTTTTACTTCAAATGTCTTCTGTTTCTTACGAGCCTCTGCTTGTTTCTTCTGAACTCTGTATTTGTATTTACCATAATCGATTATTTTACACACTGGGGGGTTAGCTTTAGGTGACACCTCAACAAGATCAAGTCCTTGATCGGATGCCATTTTTAAAGCTTCTTCAATTTGAAGAACGCCTAACATTTCACCGTTATCTGTAATGACTCTGACTGATTTAGCCGATATAGATTTATTGACCGCTGGGCCACGATTTGAACTATAAGAACTTCTGTTCATAATCTAGTTTTTTGCATAATTTCTCTTAATAGCCTTTCTTTAAAGTACATTTACTACAACAGATTAGTCATAAATTATTCTATACTGCAAGATTTTTTTATTTTTTTTAGAAATTCGTTTAATTGCATTGACACTAATTTGTTTTCTGGAAATGACCTCAGGGAGATTGTTTTATCTAAAATTTCTTTTTCACCAATTACAACGATATAAGGAACTTTCTCAAGTGATAAATCTCTGATTTTATAGTTTAACTTTTCATTTCTAAAGTCAAATTTGAATTTTATTCCATCTTTACTGAGATAATTACCTAGGGTTTTTGAATATTCTATACAATTATCATTAATTGTAGCTATAGCAACTTGAACTGGTGCAAGCCAGTTGGGCAACCTTCCAGCATAATTTTCTATCAAAATTCCAATAAATCTCTCTAAAGACCCAAAGAAAGCTCTATGTAGCATTACTGGATGCTTTTTAGACCCATCTTTATCTATAAAATTTGCACCTAACCTTGGTGGTAAATTTAAATCTACTTGTAATGTTCCACATTGCCATTCCCTTCCAATTGCATCAACTAACACAAATTCAATTTTGGGTCCATAAAATGCACCCTCTCCTTTGTTGACATTAAATTTTAAATTTAATTTTTTTAAAGAACTAAGTAGTGATTTTTCAAGAAAATCCCAAGTATCATCATCACCAATCCTTTTTTCTGGCCTATCAGAAAATTTAATCTTTACATTCTCAAAACCAAAATCTTTATAAATGTCTAAAGTTAAATTAATAACCTTTTCACATTCTTCTTCCATCTGTTCTTTTAAGCAATAAATATGAGCATCATCTTGAGTAAATTCTCTAACTCTCATAAGTCCATGAAGTGCACCCGACGGTTCAAATCTAAAAACTTTACCAAATTCAGCAATTCTCAAAGGAAGGTCTCTATAACTTCTTAGTCCGTTATTGTATATTTGTATGCCTCCAGGACAGTTCATAGGTTTCAATGCAAAAATTTTTTCATCGCTAGTTTTTGCAAGATACATATTGTCTTGAAATTTTTCCCAATGTCCAGACCTCTCCCATAAAGATCTGTCTAAAACTGTGGGGGTACTAATTTCAGTATAACCAGCATTTTCTTGCTTACCTCTCATATAATCAACTAATTGATTAAAAATCGACCACCCCTTTGGATGCCAAAAAACTGATCCAGGTGCATCATCTTGAAAATGAAAAAGACTCATTTCTTTTCCTATCTTCCTATGATCTCTTTTTTCCGCCTCCTCTAGCATGGATAAATATAAATCTAGTTCTTTTTTATTTCTCCATGCTGTGCCATAGATTCTTTGAAGCATTTCATTTTTCGCGTCTCCTCGCCAATATGCTCCAGAAACTTTTGTTAACTTAAACTCACCAATTAACTTTAAACTCGGAAGGTGAGGACCTTTACATAGATCAAAAAAATTAGTTTCTCCCTGCTGATAAATTTGAAAATCATTTTCTTGTAGAGAATCATTGATTATTTGTATTTTATAAGGCTCATTTAAACTTTCAAATAATTGTATTACTTCATTTTTTTTTTTTATTTTTTTTTTAATTAAATGTCCTTCTTTTACTATTTTTTTCATTTCCTTTTCAATACTAGATAAATCCTCAGATGAAATTGAGTTTTTTAATAAAACATCATAATAAAAACCGTTTTCAATTGTTGGTCCTATAGCTAATTTTGCATCAGGGTAGATATTTTTAATCGCTCTTGCCAACACTTGTGCAGCAGTTGTATGGCGCATTATTTCAAGACCGGACTCATCTTTTAATGTAATTATATTTACTAGAGCATCTTCATTTATAGGGTCAGATAAGTCTTTTTGACTTCCATTAACAAGTATAGCAATTGCAACCTTAGAAAGTGATAATGAAATATCTGAAGCAATATCGTTACCTGTTACACCAGGCTCGTAGTTTTTATGTTTTCCGTCAGGGAAGGTAATTTTTAGCATTATTTTAATTAGAATAAATGTATTGTTATGTCAATATTGATCATGGTGAAATTAGCATTTGTAGTTTTTCAATTAAGAATTTACTAAAAAAAGAATTAGTATTGTCAAAAGTTAAAACTTCGGTCAGCTTACCAACTGGACCACAAAGATTGGGGTTAGAGTTTTTGGTAAAAAGAACAATTGTCTTTTTGTTAGCCCTTGAGATGATATGGATTGGACCAGTATCATTTCCAATAGAAAATAATGAATTTGTAGCCAAAGATGCTATATCAAAAAAACTAGTCTTTAGGCAAAGGTTTTGTAATGTAGGAAACTTTTCTTCTATTTTTTTACAAACATAAAAGTCATCTTTTCCACCTATTAATATTGGTTTTATGTTTTTTTTGTTAAGAAAAGACACTATTTCAAAAAAAATTTCTACCGGAATTCTTTTGTTCAATCTTTTACCTGAGCCTCCAGGAACTACAAGAGCATATTTGCCAAATGTATCAAATCTATTCGATTTTTTATATAACCAAGATAGATTTGGCTTTCTTAAAAACTTTATCTTAGAAAAGCTTAATTGATCTTTTTGTCTTTCAACTGTGTGCATTTCATCTCTACTAGCATTCAAATGTTTTGTTTTTGAATGCTTTCCAATACCATTGGTATCACAATCAAATTTTTTAAAAATTTTTAGGTAGTGAGATGACCTATTTGAAGTTTGCAGATCAAATACATTAGAAAAAAATATAGGATCAATTTTTTTTTTAATTTTATATACGTCGTAAAAATAAAACTTTGATCTTTTTATTGTAAATATTTCATTAAACCATTTAGACTTTTTTAAAAGTTTATTAAAAGGTTCTTCGGTTAGCAATGAAACATTATTACCAAAATGCTTATAAATTGAATACATTGCATCAAGTGACAAAATTACATCACCTAATCCACCAAACTTAATTACCAAAATTTTGTTTTGCTTCAATTAATTCCTCATAAACATTTATAGTTTTATCAAGCATTTGTTTTAAATTAAATTTTTCAATAATTCTTTTTCTTGCATTATTACCAATTAAGTCTTTTTTCCGTTGTTCTAAACCTAAAACATGAAGAATTTTTTCACCAAGCGCCTCTACATCACCAGGGTTAACCAACCATCCCGAAAGATTGTTTTCAATTATTTCTCTAGAACCTCCGTGGTTAGATGCAATTACTGGTTTAGTCATTGAGGAGGCCTCTGCTGTAATTCTTCCAAAAGCTTCAGGCTCTATTGAGGTGGATAAAACAATATCTGAAATTGAGTAAACAGTCGCCATGTCAGAAATATTTCCACAAAATATTACTCTGTCATTTAATTTGAGTTTTCCTAAATTTTTTTTTATTTTTTTTGTGAATTTATCTTTTTTATCCTCTGACCCAACAAGTAACATCACGATATTTAAACTTGGGTTTTTTTTTAAAACATAGTCTAATGCATTAATTCCGATCATTTGTCCTTTCCATGAAGATAACCTTCCTGGTAACAAAATGATGTGTGACTTTTCAGGAATTGATAATTCACTTAAAATTTTTTCTTTTCTGATTTGTGATACAGAATTTAAATTAAAATTTTCTGTATCTATTCCTCGGTTTATTTGTACAAGTTTATTTTTAACTTCTGGAAAAAAATGTCTTATATGATCATCAATGAACTTTGAAATTGAAATGATTCTGTCACCATTAGTCATTACTTTATTATAAGATTTTTTAATTAGGTTTTGATTACCACTATATGTTCCATGGTAAGTTGTTACATAAGGAATTTTTCTTTTTTTAATCTCATGAGTAAAGCAAAAGGATGGCCATCTACTTCTCACATGTACTAAGTCAGGTTTTATCTCATTTAATAATTTTCTGAATTTAATCCTTGAAGTAAAATAATTAAGTAAACCTTTTTTGTTTATTTCAATTTTGTAGTGACTTACTCCTTTGTATTTATACCTTTCTGCCATTTCCCCCCCCGATGAAATAATCACAGAATTATATTCTCGCTCTGCAAGTTCTTTAGCTATATCTAAGGTTCCCCTTTCAACGCCTCCATTAATTCTATCTAAGGATGGCAGTATTTGTAGAATTGTTTTCATATTTTAATTTCAAGTATTCGTTTAAGCCCTAATTTATAATTTCCATATTTCGGTGTCCAATTTAATATTTTTTTTATTTTAAGATTTCTAACTCTTTTATTATCTAAATAGAAACTCCTTATTTTTTCATTTAATTCGGAATTGTCGTAACGAAGAGTTTTTATCTTTAAAATTTTTTTTAAGGATGCTGCATGTCTTATAATTTCAAATGATTCGCAAGGCATGTCATCAGATAAATTAAAAATTTCACCAGGTGTTGGTTTGTTTATGCTTTTGTAAATAGCTGAAGCGATGTCTTCAACATAAATGCGTGAAAAATAATGGTCTTTTTTTATAATTTCAGTTAGTTGACCATTTTTAACCTTATCAAAAACTGATCGATTAGGACCATAAATTCCTGGAAGTCTAAAAATATGGATGGGTAACCCATGTGATTTGAACAAATTAAGGTGATAAGTTTCAGATTTTTTTCTTAAAATTCCCCTTTTCGTTTTGGGTAGAAGTTTAGAATCTTCATCAACCCAATCACCGTTATAATTACCATAAACACTAGTAGAAGAGAAATAACCAAACCACTTAAGTTCTTGTTTATTTTCTAAAATGTTATCCTTAAGACAATTTATTACAATATCTCCATGTTCTGTTGGGGGTATTGAGTTCAAAATAAATGAAGCACCCTCTAATAATGTTTCTTTTTTCTTCAAAAAGTTTTTAAAGGTAAATCTTTTTATATTATAATTTTGGTCATAAGGATTATTTTTAATTTTTAAGTTATGTGTGCAAATAATTTCACAATTTTTTGGTAGTAAAGGAATAATATATTTTGAACAGTAACCAGCACCAAAAAAAATAAACTTTAACATAGATCTACTTTAATTTGTTTCTTAATCCAATCAAATGAAGGATGGCTTGATAATTCGTTATGCCAGATTAACTTTGTTTTTCTTTTTTCTAACTCAATTGGTAAATCAGCAATTATAAAGTCGTAATTTTTCGCCATTCTTTGAGCAGTTTTAGATGGCAAAGTAAGTATTAAATCAGAATTTTTCAAAATTAATGGCGCCATTGTAATTAAATCTATTCTTACAAAAATCTCTCTTTCAAGATTCAATTGACTTAATGATCTATCAATTGGTGCAGTTGGCGCTCCATGCGGGGCAACTCTAAGATGCTTTGAGGAAAGATATTGCTCAATTGAAAGTCTCTTTTCTTTCGACAAATTGTGAGATTTATTCATCATACAAACATAATTTTCTATAAAAAGCTCAATAAACCCAAATCTATTCGGCACAATTTCAAATCTTCCAATTGCAAAATCAATATCATTACTATCAATCAATTTAATTGCACCTGACCCTTGTTCTGATCTGATCCTGAGTGATGAGTTAGGTGATTTTTTTTGTAGAAAGCTTACTAAATTGGGAATTATTAAAGGAGCAACATCGTCTGAAATAGAAATCCTATAAAGTTTTTCAGCTGTTTCTGGGTTAAAATTGATTGTGGATAATGCAAACTCAAGGTTGCTTAGTGCACCCTTAACCGGAATGGAAAGTTCCACTGCTCTTGGTGTGGGTCTCATGCCTTTAGGCCCTCTAATAAACAATTCATCTTTGACTAAGTATCTTAGTCTATTGAGAGCATTGCTCATTGCAGGCTGTGTTATACCAATTTTTTTGCTTGCTCTTGTTACATTCCTTTCATCAAAAAGAGTTTTAAAAACTATTAGTAAATTTAGATCAAAATTCCTTATATTCATAGTGTGAATTGTAGTGATCATTTTTATTTTTTAAAGAAATTTTTCGTTTTTGTGATTTTTTTATGTATGATATTATTCAAGTAAGGAAAATATTGTGCACATAATCCTCCTATTTGCATTGCTTCAAGGTTTTACTGAATTTATTCCTGTAAGCTCTCAGGGCCATTTAATCATATTCAATAAGTTTTTTAATATTAGTTTTATCTCCAATATGACAATTCTTGAAGCTAATGTAATTGCACATTCAGGTTCTTTAGCTGCGGTATGTATTTACTATAGAAGCCAGCTTTTTTCATTACTCGCTTCTTTAAGACATTTGGTAAGACCAGATATTGACAGAAACTCTACCTTGGTATTACACCTTTTCATAGCAACACTCCCAATATTATTTTGTGGATTTTTTTTTTCAAAAATTTTTAACTATGACCATGAAAGCCTCTTTTTAATAATTGGAATAACCAGTATTTTATTTGGATTTTTGCTCTATATATTTGACCGTTTTTGTCTAACTGTTAAAGGAAATGAAGAACTTAGCTTTATAACCTCTTTTTTAACTGGTATTTTTCAATGTTTAGCTTTGATCCCGGGAGTAAGCAGGTCAGGTTCTATAATTATCTTTCTTCGTTTTCTAGGATATAATAGAAATTTTGTAGTTTTTTTTTCAAACCTTCTTAGCATTCCAGTGATTCTAGCAGCAACATTCTTTATAATTTTTCAAAATCAGGAAATTTTTTTATTAACGGATTATTTGAACTTTTATACTATTGGAGTTTTTATCTTTAGTTTAATTTTTTCCTTAATCTTTTTAAAATTTTTGGTTTTTTGGGTAAGAAAGTCATCGTTTTTGATTTTTGCTATTTATCGAATATTTTTTGGAAGCATTTTAATATATTTGTTTTTTGTTAATTAAGATTAAAAATAATTTAACATAGCTTTAGAATTGTAAATTTTATGACCTCAAAATCACTTAAAATTTTAACCGTTGGAACAGGAAAAGGATTTGGAAATTTTGTAGCAAAAAAGCTAAATACTTATCGATTTGATAGAAACTCTAAGTTTAATGAATTAGATGAAAATTTTGATGTAATTATACACTGTGCTAATAATTCATCTAAAAATATTCAATCAGACAATTTTTATAAATTTTCTTATGATAACTTTTTTCTTACTACTGAATTACTAAAATTAAATTTTAAACACTTTATTTTTATCTCTTCAATAGGAATCTATCCTCAATCCCATAAAATTTATAGTGAAAGAAGTAGGTTCGTCATTAAAACAAGAAATTATTATGAATTTTTTAAGATAATGAATGAAAACTATATTCAAAAGTTTTCAAAAAAAATTACTATTCTTAGAGTCGCAGGCCTTTTACACAAATCTTCAAGAGAGAATACTGTTCAAAAAATAATTTCTAATAAAAATAAAAAAATTTCTTTGTCCTCTAACTCCTCCTTGAATTACATCCTTTATGAAGATTTATTAGATTTTATCAAAATTATAATGAATAAGAAAAAATTTGGTATTTTCAATGTTGCAGCAAGTGAAAATATAAAATTAATTGACCTAAAAAATTACTTAAGGTCGGATAAAATCAAATTTGGAAATTATGATTATATAACTCCTGAAATAGATAACTCAAAGGCAAAGAAAGAATACCATAAACTTAAATTAACGACCTTTCAAAATATAAAAAGGTATCTAAAAATTATATAAAAGATTAGTTATTAAAATTAAAGATAAGTCTGTAAAACAGTTTCAATACTGAGGGGATTAGATACAACTGTTTTTAGATTATTTAACCCTTTTTTTGAAACACTATCATATTTCAATAATGTTATTTGATCTCTTGTTAGGAGTTGACCTGGTAAAAGTTCGAAAAAAAAAGCCATTATTTTAGCAATAAAAAAAGGAAGAGGAATATATAAACGTTTTCTTTGTTTTTGCCTCAAAATTAAATCAAATATTTGACTAAATGATTTGGTAGCGGGACCAGTGATTTCGTAAGTTTTATTTTTTTTATTAACCATTTTTATCAAAAACTTTGATAGATCACCAACATAAACAGGTTGAAATCTGACTTTTTTTTCAAAATTAAATATTTTAAAAATATCTTTGGAAAATTTTATAGAGGGAGTTCCAATCAATGGAAGAAAAGGGCTAAATTTTGATAATTTAGAAAAAAAATTTGTGAAATTATCTCCTTTCCCAAAGACAACACTTGGCCTAATGATTACTGCATTTGGAAATTCTTTCTTTAATTGAATTTCTCCATGGTACTTAGATAATGCATATTTAGAATCTTTTATTATGTTAATATTTAGCGCAGACAAATGAATAAAACATTTAACTTTGTTAATGTAAGCGCTTTTTGCTATCATTCTTGGAATCTCTGTATGAACAAATGTAAACTTCGACTTCTTACTCTCGGCCAAAATTCCTACTAGATTAAAAACAACATCGTAGTTTTTAACTGCTTTATCAATGGAGGGTTGATTATAATCAATCTGTTCAAATGAAACTTGTCCTGGTTCATTTGCAAAGAAAAGCTTTTTTTTTATGGTTTTTTCTCTTGTAACAATTTTTATTTCACAAGCTTCCTCACACAAATGATTCACAAGATGTGAACCAATGAAGCCGTTACCTCCAAAAACTACAACTTTTTTTCCCCTCAAATTTGAGCTCATTTTTTTATGTAAAATCCTTGTAAGTTAGTTTTTAAGTAATATCATAACTAATATTATTCAAGAAATGAAAACTTTTAATTTTGGTGATACAAA
>MDTA01222108.1_pt1 | contig 10126 bp, 7 predicted proteins | sample 811151 | NCBI WGS metagenome assembly MDTA01 (sample SAMN05326648, study PRJNA326480) | marine metagenome | isolation source: seawater | place: Indian Ocean: South | collected 2010 | reverse complement strand
TCCAGCAAGTGTACTTTTTTTTGCATTCATAGATTGGGCTACAATTTTTATTTCGGCAAAGCTTCTTGATATAATTGAAGCAACTGCGTTTTCTCCATATTTTTTTCCAAAAACAATTCCGCTCGCTATTGCATAAATATTTTTTAGAGCTCCTGCTATTTGTGATCCAATAATGTCATCAGATAAGTACGGTCTCAATGTAGGAGACTTAATGAGGTGAGCAATTTTATTTGCAACTCGATCACTTTTGGAAGCGACGACTGTCGCTGCTGGTAATCCTTTTGCAATTTCATTCGCAAAATTTGGCCCTGAGATAATGGCAACCTTATTTTTTGGAAATACTGAATTTACAATTTCACTTGGCAAATTCAGACTATTCATTTCTATTCCTTTAGAACAGCAGACAAATACTGTTTTAGAATGTACATGCTTTTTTAGTTTTAATAGGTTAGTAGCCAAATATTGAACTGGGGAAACCAAAAATAAAATTTCGCACTTGGCCACATCAAAAATCGAAGTCGTACATTTTATTTTTTTACTTAATTTAATCTTTGGTAGATATCTTTTGTTTTCCGATAAATTATTGATATTTTCACAAACACTTTTTTCTTTTGCCCAAAGAATAACATTTTCCTTTTTTGCAATAATATTTGCTAGTGCAGTGCCCCACGCGCCGCCGCCAATCACACCAATTTTAAATATTATATTATCCTTCAACAGCTCTTTTGCCCTTCATGAATTCAGCATTTTTATCAAGTGGCCATCTTGGCCGTGGTTTAAAATTTAATTTATTAAATTTTTTTCTTTCGAATCTTTCTATTCCTGCAAGTGCGATCATTGCACCATTATCAGTGCAGTATTTGATTGAGGGAAATAAAAATTTGCAGCCTTCAATCTGTTCAAGTTTTTCAAGTGATTTGCGTATACTTTTATTTGCAGCAACACCACCAGCCACAACAATTTGTAAATTTTTAATAGATTTAACATGTCTTCTATATTCTCTTATTGCATTTTGCGTTTTATTAAAAATTATTTGATTAACTGTATATTGAAATGAAGCCGCCATGTCCCTTTTGAATTTTTCAGTGCAGCGATGTTCGGCAACAACTTTTGCTACTGCAGATTTTAATCCTGCAAATGAAAAATGGGAATTCTTCTCTTTTATTAACGGTAAGGGAAGCTTAAATCTATTTTTATTACCTAGAGTTGCATATTTTTCAATTTCAGGCCCGCCAGGATAACCTAATTTTAACAACCTTGCTGTTTTATCAAATGCTTCACCCAAAGCATCATCAATTGTTGTGCCAATTCTTTTATAGGAATTAAAGTTCTTAATAATTGTAAATTCAGTGTGACCACCAGAAACCAATAGTAATAAATATGGATAATTGATGTTTTTCTCCAGCTTTATTGATAACGCATGCCCTTCCAAGTGATTAACTGCAATGAAGGGTTTATTTAAATAATGTGCAAGTGTTTTTGCAGCAACCACGCCAACAAGTAGTCCCCCAAGCAATCCCGGGCCTGCAGTTGCAGCAATCGCATCAACATTTTTTATGTTTTTTTTCGCTGAATGCAGAGCTTTCAATATAAGTTTATCAATGACGTCTGAGTGTGCCCTTGCAGCCAATTCTGGCACTACTCCTCCATATACTTCATGAATATCTATTTGAGATTTTACGATATTTGATAGAACTTTGATTTTATTTCCAGATTTTTCTACTATTGCAACTGATGTTTCATCACAACTGGACTCAATACCAACCACTGTTGTTTTTTTTACCATAATTTTAACTAAGAGCTTATATAAGCTTAACTTAAGTTATTTAATATATATTATTCAAAAGTATCATATATAAGTTTTGGCCATGTTTTTATGAAAAAATTAAGCAATATCCTGATCGGTATAAGGAATAGCAAGTTATCTAAAGCTCAGACAAACATATTCATTAGTGAGGCAAATAAAATAGATGAAATCAAAAAAAAATTTTCCTTTCAGATAAAGACCATAAAAACAAGTGGCGACATTCACAATAATCATCGATTAGATCAGCTTGGTGGTAAGGGGCTTTTTGTAAAAGAAATAGAGGAACAGGTAGCAAATAACACAGTTGATTTAGCTGTTCATTCAATGAAAGATCTACCTGCACAAGAAAGTATGGAAGATCTTGAAATAATATGTTGGTTAGAGAGATTAACAAGAGATGATGTATTAATATCACGTGAGGGAAAAAATTTTCTAGATCTACCTTCTGGATCAATTATAGGAACGAGTTCAATAAGACGAAGAGCTCAAATTCTAAAAATAAGAAAAGACTTATCTATTAAACTCTTAAGAGGAAATATCGATACAAGAATAGAAAAATTAAACAATAATGAGTACGATGCAATTATCTTAAGTAAAGCTGGAATTGATAGACTAGGTCTATCAAACCTAATAACCGAAAGACTTGATCATTCCAATTTTTTACCTGCAGCATGTCAAGGAGCTGTTGGTATTCAAGCTAAAAAGAAATTTAAAATTAGCAAGATACTTAAAGCTATAAACCATGAAAAAACCGAAATAGAATGTTTAGCGGAACGAGGTGTATTGAAACTGATCAATGCTAATTGCAATAGTCCAGTTTCAGTTTCAGCGAATATTGAAAATGAAAAAATAAAGATCAATTGTGAGCTGCTAGAACACAATGGTCAACAAATTTTCAAAAAAATAGTTGAAGGTCAAAAGAAAAAATACAGCGATTTATGCAAGTCATTGGCAGATGATATGCTGTCAAATGTAGGACAAAAAAAAATTAATCAACTGGATATTCTAAAAGATGATTTTGATTACAAGGCCAAATAACAAAGCTAAACTTACTGCACTTAAGCTAAAGAAAAAAAGATCCAGTGTCATATTGATTCTGTCATATCCTACAGAAACAGAACTAAAAGATTTTTACTAAATAATTATTCTGATATTATAATTGCTAGTTCTCAATCTGTTGACGCTTTAAAAAAAAGAAAAATTAAATTGAATGATTTTGAGAATAAAAATTTTTATATTATTGGTAACGAGGTCGCAAAAGAATTAAGAAAAAACTATAATATCAAAGTAAAAAAAATTTTTAGAGATTCTGAAGATCTAACAGGATATTTAAAAAATATTAAAATTAAAAAAAGTAATTTTTGTTATTTTTCAGGTAATGTTGAGAATAAAAAATTTATTCAAAGAATAAATCGTTTAAAGATCAAGTACAATAGAGAGATTTTGTACAGTGTGGTAAGAAAGAAAAAATTTAACTGTTCAACGCTTGAGCTATTTAAACAAAATAAAATTAATTTAATCCTATTATACTCATCATATACAGCCGAAACTTTTTTAAGTTTATTAGAGAGTTCCAAGTTAAAAAATAATTTACAGAAAATTGTTTATCTATGTCTTAGTAAAAAAATCGCATCCAAAATGAAGAAAGAGGGTTTTAGATTTGTATTTCACTCTGAAGAACCAAACGAAAACTCACTTTTAAAAAAACTTTATGAAGTGATATAGAGTCAAGTGACAAAACAACCTTTGAAATTGGACCCTGTTGCCAAAATAACACGCATAAATCTACTTTAATATATCACTATGAAATTGAGAAATTTTGCTAAATTATTCAAAAAACTCGATAAATTAAAAAAAACATGACTTTTATCATTACTTTTTATTAAGAATATATTCTTATAAGTGCTTGACTAATCTGTAGATTTTAGTTGAATATCTCATTATTATTAATTCGTTACAGAATTTGTAATTAGTATAAGCAATGGTTTCACAATTAAGTGAAACTTAATGGGGGAAGAATTATGAATAAATTATTTAAATTTATTTCGATAAGTGCAGTACTTTTATCACTTACATCGGGTGCATGGTTCACATCAAATGCAGCTGAATTAAATGTTCCAGGATTTTCTGGAAGCATAAATACAACAGTCACTTCTGGTTTTTCTATGAGAGCTTCTAAGATTGATTGCCGACTTTTACCAGGCTATTCTTATAGAGCAGGAGATGGTCGTGCAACATTAACTGGAGAAAGTGCATCAACACCAGCTTTACTTGCTGGAGCATTAACACTTCGTGGAGTTCATGGATCTGATCAAACACTGCTTTTGACAAACTACGACAGCACTGGCGAAGGTTGTGGTAGACCAACTAAAGATAGTTACGGTAACGAGACCAACACGCTTTTCGATTATGGAAACGATAATGCGAATGATGGTAACTTAAACTTCCGTCAAGGAGATATCTTTAGTGCAACACAAAAATTATATTCTGAGATTTCTGGTGTGACAGGAACAAATACTAATCTTAACCTATCTTATGTTGCTTTAATTGACCCTGCATTGGACATCAACGCCCCCAAGTTCAAGCAATTCACTTCTTCAGCTGAAGATGAATTCGAGTCAAAAATTGAGCTTCTCGATGCTTATATAACTCAGTCCTATGACGTTGCGGATACTTTCGTTGATGTACAATTGGGTAGATTTGTAACGAGCTGGGGTGAGTCAACTTTCATTCCTGTTGGTATGAATGGTCTAGTGACTAATGCGCTAGATCTTCCAGTTTTACAATCTCCAAGTGCATCTATTAAAGAAGCGTTAATGCCAACTGAACAGTTAACGGTTACTACAGGATTAGGTGATGGCTCAACATTAGAGGCTTACTATCAATTTAGTCACGACCAAATTGGTTTAGGTGTAAGCGGATCATATTTTGGTAGTGAAGTTTTCGGAACTGGTAACCTTTCTCTTGACGCGTCAGGTACGTATAAAAATGAAATGAGAGAACCAGATGCATGTCCGTGGACAATGACCGGATCTGCAACACCAAATGCAATGGGTGCAAGCACTGGTTTAGGTTTAACTTGTAATCAAACTAATATTGCTGCCCAATCACGTCATGCAACGAACTGGGCTAATCATGATACAACATCTTTAGTTCTTACTGGTTTAAAGGCAATGGATACCTCTTCATTAACGATAGCGGGTATTTTGGGTATGACGCATAAATATGGAACTGATGCAGCAATGGGTGCTGCAGTTAACACGAGATCAGCAAACAACATTGCATCTTCTGGTGCAAATACTAATGCTGCCGGTGGTGTAAATGCAACTCGTATGGCTGTTTTAGCAGCTGGTTATTCAAATCTATCCGATGGTAGACGTAACAAAGGTGCAACAGTTGATATTTTCCCTGCGGATACTGGTACATTTAAAGAAGCATCTGACTCTGGTCAGTATGGTTTTAGATGGAGTAAATATCTAGACAATGTTGGTACAGGTGTTGATTTAGGTTTCTACTTTGCGAACTACCATTCGAAAGTGCCTTACATTCAATTTAAAATGCCTAACGGTGTATTCGCTCAAGACATTCTCGGGGCGTATTTACTTGCTGCAGGTGACTATGCGGGAACTTTAGACGATAATGGATTGATGGCAGCAGATACAGACGCTGCAGGAACTTATCAGTTAGCTGGAGCTGAGTCACTTCACAAAGCCGTATCAAATGCGATGTTTAGTCAAGGTCTTTGTGATGTTGCATTAGGTGGTACTCTGAGAACAGCTTATGGTTATGATGGAACCAACACGCGCGGCTTCATTGATACCATGATACAAAGAGTTCAGTTCGGTAGGGTTATTAGCACTGCTGAAAAACAAAATGAGGTAATTTTTGACTCAGAACTTTGCCGTCAAACTGCAAGTTCTGACGCAACATCAACTGCTGCGACAACCGCTCTATTAGGAACCGGATCAAGACTTTTCGCAGCGGTAACACCTTTGAATGCGATGTCTTATCAAGGTATATTTCCTGAAGATAACAAAATCTTAGGAATGAGTTTCAATACAAACGTTAACGGAACTACAATCCAAGGTGAAATTGCTTTTAGACCTGATTTTCCTCTAGCGACTAACGCCGGTGATCAGATAAATCAGATTGGTGATAAAACAGGAGCTAATGATGCGCTTAACATGGTTGCGGTTGCTGGCTTAAATGCAGCTTCTTCAGCTAGTTTAAATGGACAAATTGCTACCATTGAAGCGATTACCAGCGGTGATTACTTTGATTTAATCTCAGCTTTTGAAAGATCATCACTTGGCAACGTTGTAGATGAGAATGGTAATGAAATATCTAACTTATCAAACTATAACGCTGCTTGGTATTATTCGAAACCTTACATCGAATATGATGTTATAAGTGGTACTTTTGGAACAACGACTTCATTTACTGCAGGACATCCAGTTTCACAAAGTTTAGGTGCAGACTCAGTAGCCTTCTTAACGGAGCTTGGATTTGTATCTGTTCCTGATCTAGATGACACAAAAGGTTTTGTTTCTAGAAACGGATTTAATGAAGGAGTAGGTAACGGAACTACTAAATGTCTAGGAGCATTTGGAAACTTAAGAACAACAATGCTCGCTGCGGGTGGTACGACAGCTGCTCTTGCGCCATCTTACACGAACCTACACAGTGCAGGTGTTTCATTGACTAACATCGGATCAGGTGTTGTTGATGCATTATTTGGTAATGGAGGTTATTGTGAGGATAATCCAGGAGCAGATGATTTTGCTGCTACTTACAGACTTTTAGGTACTGCAAATTACTCTAACTTTAATAACTCAGCATGGACGCTATCACCTACTGTTGTGGTGTCTCATGACTTCTTAGGTTTTGCACCTTCTTCAATCGGAGGTTTTGCAGAAGATAGATTTACATTATCTGTCGGTGCATCTCTTCAAAAAGGTGATATATCTGTGAGTGCAAGCTATGTAGATTATATGGACCTTGGAGATGACTATGTTCAACCTATGGCTGACAGAGATTATTTATCTTTCTCAGTCTCACAATCATTTTAATTAGGGAGAGGAACCAAAATGAATAAAATGAAAAAAATAACTTTATCACTGATTGCGGCTTTAGGTCTTTCAGTGACATCTGTTATAGCTGACGGTCACAAATATACGATCGATAGCTCTAATTATACTGAATATACAGATATGTTGTCAGCTGGACAGGTTACAATGTTTTCAGCGTATCCTGATACCTATGAAATTAATGTATATGAAACAGGGCCAGATTGTGTTGCACCTCCCTCAGTAAAATCTATTTCTCAAACAAATGGAACGCTCATAAACGATAATGAGGGCTTTGAGGTCGCTAACATGGGTCAAATTCCTTTCCCAAACCCATCTGAAGCGCAACATTTTATCTGGAATATGAGATTAAACAGCAGTTATACATCATCAGTTTTCAGAGTTGCAACTTCAACTAACGTGCAAGCTGACGGGTCAATAATCGTTGGTCAGCAAGAAACCAATATCGTGTTCCCACGTAATCCAAATACGGTTTCACAATATGCAGACAAGAATATCTATGCAATGTTTATGCAGAAAAACTTAGGACCACCTCGTTCTGCTGGAACTACAACTTTAGTTCATGATTTTATTGACAGTTATATGCAGCCTCGTAAGGCGTGGCAGTATAACCCAGCAACTAGACGAGTAAGAAGAGCACCTGATATCACGTATGATACTGTCCTTCTTGCTGGGGGTGGTATTGTTGTTGTTGATCAGTACGGTGGTTTTAATGGCGCACAGGATAAATATGATTGGACTTATGAAGGAATGAAAAAAATGGTTGTTCCTGCACAAAATAATGCTTTAGCAGACAATGCAATTGAGACAACTCACTCTCAGTATCATTTAAATCCTGACTATGTTAGGTATGAAGAGAGAGATGTTCATATTGTTCACGCTCAATTAAAGCCTGGTCAAAGACATTTATATGCATCAAGAACTTTCTATGTCATGGATGATGATTTTTACAACTTATCAATCATGGATGCATATGATGATAATCAAGAGTTAATGAGACACTATATAGGAACTTACGTCACGGGTATCGAGGGTACAGGCGCTGGCGAGTGTAATATTCAAGGTGAATTTACTTTTGACTTCGCTACAAGAACATACACTGGAAACAACCAATTAGGTTCTGGTTTCAGTACTGTTCCAACTGTTTATAATGGAGAAGAAAAGCCTGCTAGTTTCTTCACACCTGACGGTTTAAGACGATACGCTAGGTAATATTACCTTTTACAACCTTTAAACTAAAACCCGACTTGAAATTTTTAAGTCGGGTTTTATTTTTTACACTTAGTATGAGATTAAAATATTTATTTTCTTTAATTTGTGTTTTTATTTTTACAAATTATTTATCTGCTTCGCAGTTCAATCTTGGAACTGGGTTTGCAGCAAAATCACCTAATGCACAAAATACTCTGATAAATGCATTAGAAAAGGCAGGCGATAGAATTTTTGGGGTAGGAGTACACGGCATTATTATTTATTCAGATGATGATGGGGAGAGTTGGACACAGGCTGACGAAGTTCCATTCACAAAGACACTGACTGACATCAGTTGTCCAAGTCAGAATAAATGTTGGGCAACTGGGCACGACGCTACAATTTTACATTCTTCTGATGGTGGAAAAACTTGGCAAATTCAATATCAAGACTTTGAATTTGATGCACCACTTTTATCTATTCATATGTATGACGATAACGAAGGTGTTGCTATAGGAGCTTTTGCTCTTTCACTAAGAACCTCTAATGGTGGTAATAGTTGGGATTACCTTTTTATTGATGATGATGAATTTCAACCTCACTTAAATTACACTTATGGTGACAATCAAGGATGGAGAAAATCTGCTCAAGATGAAGGTTATGCGGTTGGAGAACTTGGTAAATATTATGTCACTGATGATCGTGGTCTAAATTGGCTTGCAATTGAAACAGGCTATATGGGCTCATATTGGTCTGGTATAAAAGTTGATGAGGGACAATCTCTGCTTTTAGGTATGTCAGGCAATATTACTCTGGCGACTCTTTATGAACTGAATGATAGTATACCGAATGATAAAGAAACTGCGATCGCGTGTTATGAGTCAGGGTATTATAGAGGTGACTGTAAGGTTTATGCATTTGATGATTTATTCATTGGTACAAAAAATAGCTTAACAAATGCAAATTTACTTGATGATGGTAGAATCGTTCTAAGCGGTAACGGAGGAGTGATATCAATTATCGATATGGTTAGAGAAAAAAATATTAGAACATGTGTTCGCTCTGATCGATTAAGTAATACTTCCGTAATCCCATTGGGTATTGATACCTTCCTTCTTGCAGGGGAAAGTGGTTTACGTAAACATAGCATGAAGGAGTGCTATCAAAATTATGTCTCTGAGGATTCTACATCTCAAGACACCTTTTACGAAATAAGCATTAATTAAAAATGGGAAGAGTTGCTGAAAAAGTAGCTATAATTACTGGTGCCGCTTCTGGCTTAGGATATGCAGCTGCAATTAAATTAATGGATGAAGGTGCAAAAGTAATGCTCTCTGACATTAATGAAGAAGTAATCAATTCTATGTCAGAACGATTAAAAGATTATAGTCAAACACAGTATGCTACCTTTATTCATGATGTAACTAGTGAGGACTCCTGGGTTGAACTTATTGAAAGAACTGAAACTGAATTTGGGAAAATAAACATTCTTGTAAATAGTGCTGGAATTTCACTTGGTGCTGATGTTGTTTCTACCGAATTTGAAGTTTGGAAAAAGGTTCATCAGGTAAACTTAGATAGCGTCTTTCTTGGCTGTAAGTATGCAATTCCAACAATGAGTAAAACGGGACAAGGATCTATAATAAATATTTCATCTATATCAGGTATAGTTGCTGGATGGAACACAGCAGCTTATAACTCCTCTAAGGCTGGGGTTCGCTTATTGAGTAAATCTGTGGCATTATACTGTGCTAAAAAAGGTTACGACGTTCGTTGTAACTCGGTTCATCCTGCATTTGTAAATACGCCAATTCTTGATCCGATAAAACAGGCATTTGGCGCCGAAGAGGCAGTGGCTAAGCTTGCACGTCAAATACCAATGAACAAAATAGGAGACACTGACGATGTTTCTTATGCAATTATATATTTAGCTTCTGATGAGTCAAAATTTATGACAGGAACAGAAATTGTTCTTGATGGCGGTCTCAGCGCAATGTAACTTCGTTCATGTAACGATGAATTCAAAAAAAGCATTAATGAT
>MDTA01205088.1_pt1 | contig 10128 bp, 7 predicted proteins | sample 811151 | NCBI WGS metagenome assembly MDTA01 (sample SAMN05326648, study PRJNA326480) | marine metagenome | isolation source: seawater | place: Indian Ocean: South | collected 2010 | reverse complement strand
GATTAAGAGATGGCCAAATTATTCAGGCTGTTATTGAAAACCGAGGTGATCACACTAAACTTCTAATTGGAAATAAAGAATTCGAATTACCCAAAAACTTTCACACAGGTGAAGGCTCAAAATTTCAAGCGAAGGTCTCTATTTTAAGTAATGGCTCTGCTGTTTTAACACCTGCTGGCGTCTCACTACCAGGAGGGACTACACCGAGTACTTTCATTCCTTTGTCTCCACATTTTATGAATTTACTCTTACACTCCTCCGGATTCGGAAATTTATCAAGTTTATACGGGAGCGGAATCTTACCATCGCTAGCAGCAAAAGGTGGTTTAAGTGACTTAATATCTAGGATACTGGGCTTACGACTTAGTATTAATAATCTTACTTCTAGTGAAATCAAAAATTTTATTATGAATTTTGGTCTATTTAATGAAGCCCTTTTATCAAAAAGACAGAAATTAAATCCAAATAACCAAAAGATCTTAATCGCTCAATTAGTTAAGTTACTTAATGAAAGAGGAATTGAATCGCAACCGATATCAAGAGCTCTACTTGATATAGAGGCCTCTCAGATAGAATCAAATCAAAATATACAAAACCGAGAAATATTCTTTTCGTTAATTTTTCCAATCAAGGAATTTGGGGATTGGAATTTTTCATTCTCTAAAACGAAAAATCCGGAAAATGAGGGTGATTCCTTTTATACCTTTAATCTACACACTAAAAATGAATCGATTGGGGAAGTGTGGCTGCGAGTTGTTGTGGAAAAGAAAAATAATCTCACTATGCAAATGTGGGCAACTGACAAAAAAACATATGCTAAGGCACTCTCCGGAAGTGACAAATTAAATGACTTACTCAATGATGCAGGTTTAAAAGTATCTTCTTTTGAACTTTTCAATGAGGAAAGACCAGGAAATAGAATCGCAGATGCTAGTAAACATATTCTGGGTGAAAAGATTTTCTCCGGAATTACAGTGGATGTAGAGGCATAATGAACAACATAGAAAAAGAGGCAGTTGCCCTCGAATATGGGAAAAATATTACTCCAGTTATTAGCGCGAAGGGAGAAGCAGAACTTGCAGAGATCATCATTCAGGAGGCAAAAAAACAGGGGATATACATAGCTGAGGATCCTAAATTATTGTCTGCGCTAGCAAAACTAGATATAGATCAGGAAATACCGGAAGAACTTTTCACAGCAGTAGCAGTTATTCTATCATGGGCATATTGGCTCAAAGAGATGGAACCAGGAGATGAGAAAAAAGAGGACTTGAGAAAGAAAAAAAAGTTTAAAGTGCGGGGACAGATTTAGTTCAGAATTAACAAATCATTGGCAGTTTTTATCGTCGACTGAGTAAGATTACTCACTAACATGTTTAAATTCATCCAGTAAAGAATAATATTAAGTTTTGCATCAATAAATTCCCTTTCTACACTAAGTGCTTTTTGTTGAGAAACTAAGACATCCAACTGTTTTCTTACTCCAGCGGCAGTACTTTTTTTTGTAGCTTCCAGTTCAATCGTAGCTGACTCTATAGCAGACTTCAGTGCGGAATGTAGCTCAATACTCTCTAACATACCAAAGTAGATTTTCTGAACTCTTTTTCTTAAATCCTCTTCTTTGAATTTTAACTCCTCAACTTCAGCGTCTAATTGAGAAGCGGACTGACGTATCTTTGAGTTAATACTACCACCTTGGTAAAGCGGAAGAAAGAACGTCAATCCTACTGAATTAGATCTTGTTTCCGAATCTACGAAAAATGTACTCTCACTTGATCCTCTTGCCAACTGGACATTTAAGTCTACTGTGGGATAACGATTAAGTTTTTCAGAAGATAATGCAAGCTTCGCGGCTTTAATTTTTTCTTTTTTACTTTTTAATTCAAAGTTATTCAAAACAGCATTTTCCTCCCATATAGAAATTGAGTTTTGTTTAAATAAATCGAAATTATTGATATCTCTGTTCAATGTTTTTACTTTGGTTATTTTTTCTCCAATATAGAACTGAAGTTCATTTACTTCTAGTCTTATATTTTGTCTTACCCGGATAAGATCAGCAGATGCTTTGTCAGAAGCTGCATTTATTTCAGCTAGCTCGGTAATCGTACCTCTTCCTGCCTCTATGGACTTTATCGCTGCCTTTTTTTGTTGATTTAATAAGTTTATTCTTCTTTCTTGAAGTAACTCTTCTGCGTAGGCTCTAAGTAGTTTAAAGTAAACGGTAGTAACCTTCATTTTTAATGTATCTTCTTTATTGGACAACATTAATTCCTCTGCAAGAACTTCTTTCTTTGTCTTTTTTAAATCCCTCAAGAGTTTTGGTCTGTAGACCGGTTGACGAACTGATATAGCATCACTTTCCATAGTATAATTTTGATTTAAACTAAGTCCTGTACCGTCTGATCTTTCTTGACTGACTTTTGATCTTGAGACGGATAACCCCACTGATGGTAATAAATTAGCCAAGCTTTGATCTTCTTGTTCCTTTAAAGCGAGAAACTCTGCTCTGGCTTTTTTAATTTCAGAGTTTTTTTGAAGAGCCATGTCTAGGCAATATAACAAATCTACACCAGTGGCAAATGCGTAACCAGTGTGCAAACACCAAACCAACAAAACTTGTATAAACTTGTTCAAAATTATTCCTCTTTCATCGAGAAAGCTACTCTTCTCGTCAATGGATGTAACAAATAAGTTAATAACGTACGTGATCCAGTTTTTACAATAACACCAGCTTCCATACCGGGACGCATTTTTCTATTCCCAAGCATTTGTAACCCCGCATCATTCACTTTCACTCTTGCTAGGTAATATGGTGATTTCGTTTTTTCCTGAAATAAAACATCTGTAGAGATAGATATAACGGTTCCAGGAACTACCAAAAGTGGAGTTAATGAAAAATTAGCGAATCTTATATCTACATCATCTCCAACGGAGACCCTGTCAATCAAGTTTGGCATAATTTCTGTCTCTATCAAAAGCATTTCATCCTCAGGAACGATATCCATTATCTTTTCCGCAGGCCTAATAACTGAACCGATAGCCTGCATTTTTAGATCAACTACTTGTCCAGATACACTAGCTTTAATCTCTTTTTGTTTTAGATTCCTTTGAGCGATCAATAACCTCTCATTAGCTGACTTTAGTTTGAACTTTAGCTCTTCAATAGTCTGAACCGACTGTTCGAGCGTACTTTTCAATTCATTTTTTTTTGATACCAACTGGTTAAATTCTTTTTCGAGCTTGATCTGCTGGACTTTTGGAGCGTATCCATCTTCAACAAGGCTCTTGATTCCGCCTAATTCTTCGGTAACTAATTCGATTTGTCTTTCACCAGTTCGAATTAAGTCGGAGACCTTTGATAATGATATTCTTTGAAGATTTACGTTTTCCTTTAAACTTTTTATATTATTCTCTTCAATAAGTACCTCACTTAAAGCCTTAGCATCACCAAGTTTTATGAGAACGTCATCTTTGTTAACAAAACTTCCTTCTTTCACAAAAATTTCTTTTATCGTACCTCCAGTCGAATGCTGGACAGCTTTCCTCTTTGTATCTACAACGACTTTGCCCATCGTGGGAACACCCTCATCTAGGGGCACAAAAGCTGACCAAATCATAAACCCACCAAAAAAAACAATTAGCGTCCAAAAAGCTAACTTCTTACTTCCCTGTGTTTGAACAATCTCCTCAAATTCTTTTTCTATCTTATCTTCTAGCATTTTTTTTTCTTCATTTATAATTCACTAAAATGTAAACCTTCTGTTAAATTTTTCCTCTGAATCAAATCGAGAGATGTATTTATCCCTTTCAATTAATTCTGGGGTATTATCAGACAAGTCTAGAACCTTATCTGAGTAACTTAGGACCGATCTTCTATGGGTCACTATCAAGATAAGTTTACCTTTATTTTTACAATGGTTGACGACATTTTTTAGGGCTAACTCTCCAAAATGATCAAGAGCCGCGTTTGGTTCATCTAGAAAAAGACATGCTGGATCATTATAAATAGCTCTAGCCAGACCAACTCTCTGACGTTCGCCACCCGATAGGTTTTGGTAGCCCCCAAATAGTTTCGAATCGTATCCCTCCGGAAATCTTAAAATAAAATCATGAATGCCGGCTAATTTAGCTACTTCAACTGTTCTTTTAGAATCGGGTACTCTTAATCCTGCGATATTCTCAGCGACTGTTCCGGGAACCATTGCGACATCTTGCGGCAAGTAACCAATCAGGTTCTCTGAATTTGAATCTGTTAAGTCACGCAGTTCTAAACTGTCAAATTTAATGGTGCCGTGATAATTTACGAGTCCAGATAATAATTTTATTAAGGTGGATTTTCCGACCCCGGATTTACCAACAACAGAAATTACCTCGCCAGATTTCATCGATAATTGAAAGTTTCTAAATATCAACAAATCTTTTTTATAGGAAACGTCGACTCCCTTAAGCGATACATTTTTTATAATTTTCCTAGTTTTGTCACTAACAGGGCTCTTGTCATCACCGCTTAGGCTTTTCTCCCTTATAGGAGCAATATTTAACATTTTCTCAATTCTCCAAAACGCCTCCTTAACAATGGAAATCCTACTCAAAGTAGTTACAGCTCCGTCCACTGGTTGTGTTGTACGAGCCATGAGTAATGATGCTGCTATCATACTACCCAGAGTAAGTTCACCGTTAATAACAAGGAATGCACCAGCGGTTAATGCAATAGAATTAGATAAGAATCTATACTGTTTTGTGATGTTCTGAACTGTATCTGTTTTTTTTTGGTTCCTGTTTAAGCCTAAATAGAACTTATGCTTATTTTTTTTCCATGATTCTTTGAAATTTGTTGCCAGTGCATACACTGAGAGAACTTCAGAGTGCCTTAATTTCCCGTAAAGAAAATCGTTTGTTTCATATTCTTCTTTCCTTAATAATTCATCCTGATCACCAAGCACTCTCGAAAAATACATCCCAAAAATTATAAGTATCAATATTAAAACCAGAGAGATATACCCCAGGAAAGGATGCATTATGAACATTACTAAAACATAAAGCGGTACCCATGGTAGGTCAAAAACTGAAAAAATTGCCGCTCCTGTGAACCATTGACGTATCATTGTTAAATCGTCTAAATACGAAGTCGGATTGGCAATTTCCTTTCTAAGCCGCTCCTCAAAGCCCACCTGAAATAATTTTTTATTTACTTGTTTTTCCAATTTTAAACCAATAGAAATGGTTATTTGTGATCGTATGTAAGAGCTTAGTGCTGAAATCATATAAAAGAATACAATGACAAAGGATATTGTTAATAATGTAAGAACACTTTTACTTATAAAAATCCGATCAAAGATTTGTAGCATATAAAGCATAGGAGTTAGCATCAAAAGGTTTGCTATTGAGCTTGCTATAAATATCCATATTAGATCGCCTCTATTCAGAAAAAGTAACTGAAATAGTTTCGTATTGGTATATCGTGGAATTATCTCGTGTAAAGCAAACATGGTCTCATAGTGGCAAATTCATTTTCTTTTTTATATTTTCCTTTGAATCAAATAACTTTTGTCGACCCTCCTTAATTGCTAATATAAAATTAGCCATAGTGAGTATCTTCTTGTTGTGGGTATTAATAATTATCAACGCTCCCCTGTCCCGATGCTCGCCGAGTAATTGGAGAAACTTGTTTTCAAATTCAGCATCCAAGCTACTAGTGGGCTCATCAAGAACAATAAAATTTGGACTCTTATAAAATGTCCTTGCTAAAACAATTTTCTGCTTTAGCCCTCCAGGTATATCCAGTAAGTCATCGCTTAACATCAAAGGATTTCCAGTCTTAAATCCTTGATAGATATCATCAAGTTCAAAGGCATTACAAACTTTTTTAAGTTCCTCGTCATCAATTTCCTTGAATCTTGTAATATTTTGGACAATGTCACCGCCAAATAGTTGAAGATCTTGGGGTAAGTATCCAATATGATCAGATAGATCTCTTTTGTCCCATGTATTTATAGCGACACTATCTAGCCGCACATTTCCTTTAGAAGGTGACAAAAAACCGACCAGGATCCGTGCGAGGGTAGATTTCCCAGCACCAGATTCTCCCAAAACAGCACAAATATTGCCCGGTTCGAGTTTAAATGACAAAGAATCTAGAACCTTTCGGCCATTTTCTCCGTGTTGAAATGTGAGGTCACTTACGACTAATGTTCCTTTAGGAGGAGGCAATTTTATTCCGCTAGTTTTTATTGCATTAGTCTGGTCTATAAATTCTCTAAGTTCTTTGAACGCTTCCCTTACTGAAATTACCTGGCTCCAACCCATAACTATCATCATTGTTGGCCTTATGGCTAAAGCACCTATAAATTTCGCAATTATTAAGTTCCCAGCCATACTTGGTGACATAAGTCCGATCAGGGTAAGAAAAGTACCTACGCCTAGTAACATCGATCCTTGTACCATCATTATTACCTGGCTAACACTTGTTCCGAGCGATTGCATTGATGAAGCGCGTGCCTGAAATACCAAAAATTTCCTATGATTTTCAAACCACCTTTCAAAAAGAAATGGAAGGTTACCCATTGCGTTACAGTATAAGGCATTATTATGCAAAGTATTTAACTCTCTCCGCGCGTTGTTTTGTAATTCAGAAGCCTGTTCCTGCTCAGGTTGGACTTTTTTTTCTATCAATAATGCTATTAGAAAAGCGATCATTGCACCTAGTAGAGAAAAGGCCCCCATCAATGGATGAATGAAAAATATAACTAGCAGCAGTAATATTGAAAAAGGGGCGTCAAAAATTGCTCCTGAAATGGGGGAAACCATAAAGTTTCGTAAAATCCTTAGGTTAGAGAATGCCTTTGTACCAGACCCCCATTTTTCACCATCTTGCTCAAAGGTTGCGCTGAATATCTTGTCTTCTAATTTGCTTATAAAAGAGATTGTCCCAGCTAAAAGAACTCGCTCTCTTGCCCACTCTAAAATTCCATTAACAACTAATGCAAGTAGGAGGAGCATGAACAGAGAAAATAAAAAGTTTATACTCTGACTATTAATGACAGGACCGAATACTACGCGCATGTATACTATTGGGGCAACGGGCAAATATGCGACAAAAATCGAGATTATTATAGCTATATAAACGTAATTTTTATGTTCGTTGATATATGTCGTAAAAATATCCTGGCCTTTAAGACTACTCATATTTTATATTCTTAAAATCTAAACAGATCAGCCGAACCATCTATATTTTCTATTAAATGAAGGTTTTTTTCTAAACAGAATTTCATTAGATTTGTTGTGTTTTTGTAATTTGGGTTATGGATACTTATGGCACCCCTTCTTTTTGATATTTTTTCTATTGCCGTACAAATTGATTTTTCATCCTCAATGTTAAATATAAGGTAAACAAATTTTTCTGTATTAAAAATACTATCCAATAAATGATACGATGTTTCAAAGAAGTTAGGTTTTACAGAAACCAAAAGATCTCTGGCGAGTGAGCTTTCCCTTATGACCAGTTTATTTGATACGCTATAAAATTCGTCTTTACTTTCAGTTCTACGTCCGTAAATTATGATAGGCATAATACAATGCAGCATTGTATCGTTTATTCCAAAGGCTATTGCCTCATTGAGCTCATGTAAAATACCATTAACACGAATTATCAAGCCCTGGGAATGCGCAGCAAGAGGATTTTTAGGAGGGTTAAATAGATCAATTAAAGCCTGAGTTGGTCGATCGGTATCATAAATTGGTATCGCATCAGCTCTTATTGTTATGTGTTTGTCATTATACTTCATACAATAAGCTGGCTCACCCTTTCAATGAGTTCCGGCAAAGTTTCCTTTTTTGACGGCCGAAAAATTCTTACGTTTTTATAGGCAAATGATTCTGTGTCATTTAATCCCAAATGCCATGGACCGATTTCTCCAGGCATAACAACCGCAACTTTTTGACCTACTGCTCCTGCGAAGTGTACCAAAGCGGTGGAAACCGATATTATTCCGTCGCAAGCACTTGCAATGGATAGCCAATCGTCAATGTGAACTTTAAAATCTAGTTTAGGAAATAGAATCATCTCCTGATTTCGTTGTTGTAGATACTGCATTTCTTCAGAAATATCCCCGTATTGCAAATTTACATATAACGCATTTCTATTAAATATAGGTTCCCAATTTTTTAATTCTAACTCTTTTGCTTTTCGCTGAATCTGCCAATACCCGCCCTTCCAAGAAACCCCGATTATCGGTCGACCATTTGCCTTCTGTTGAAGGTACTCCCTATACTGTTTATATAAAGTCGCATTCGCCTTTAAAAAAGGAACCCTATTTACTTTGTATGACTCCACCGATTTACGATGGCGCCTAGGAATACTGCCAAGAGGTATGTAGCCATTTTTATTAAGGCTGTTTCTTGTCCAGTCATATGTTAACCCAGTAGCTCCGACTTCCATATTTGGGAAACTTCTCTTTATTATTGGATACAGCCGCTTCTCACAGATATATAAAACCTTACCCAACTCCTCTATTACTTCATTCATACTATGCATAAAGAGAACCTGATCACCAATTCCTTGCTCAGCACAGACGATTGTCCATTTGTTTCTATCAATCTCCTCCCCATTATCAGCCCTAGGCATATCCTTAATACGTTTGGGAAGATTTCTACCCATCGTTCCAACGATGGGATGGAAACCTTGTTCCCAACACTCCCATCCTCTTTCCAACTGTCTTGCTCGAAGTAAGTGTAAACTCATATTCCACTGTATGGCCGGGTCAGGTTTTCCCCTGGTCTCAATTGACAAATCAAGCGCACTTTCATAATACGGTAGGGCTTTAAGGGTATCAGAATCGCCTAAGAGATCTGCTTTAATTCGGTGAATAACAGGCTCTTTTGGAAACTTTACTAATAGCCTATCAAGCTCTTTTTCCGCTTCTTCCATATTCATAGAGCTTCGCAATGCTGATGCCCTACTTACAAGTGCAACTTTATCGTCAGGATAATGCTCAAGAATTTTTTCGGACTCTTTTAAAACCTCATCAGCTTTTCCCAAATCAAGTAGGCAATTTAAATAGAGCTGAGCCGCCTTAAGATCTTTTATATCCTTTTTGTATGCTTTTTCTGCAAATGGCAGAGCCTCCTGCATTCTACCTTGATTTATTAACATACCAGCAAGGTTCCTATTTATTGATATCTGGACATCTGGCTCCCTTAATGCTTGGCGCATAAAGTCCTCAGCTAGCTTTTCGTCTCCTCTTTTGTATTCGATTATTGACTGTAAATTCAGTCTTTGCCATTTCTTAATACCCACTAAAGAGTCAAGCATCTCTTGCGGCTTAACAAAATTTTTATTGTCTAATAGCTTGTCAAACTCTTTTAAAAACGATGGGAGATCAACTCTCCTTTTTTCTTGAGTTTGTGGAGAAACTTGCCTCTTCTTTGAAGATGCTGTCCTAGATTTTGTTTTACTAGTCTTCCCTTTAGCTTTAGTCTTTGCGACCATGTTTTTTCTGTGTAACATTAATCAAAAAACGCATTACGGAAAAAAGGGGGATATCAAATCCCCCTTTTTCCTAATGCAACTAATAACGTCTTAGTAGTTTAGATGGCTCCAATATCGCTCGCTGCGATGTTAGTGACGCCAACGAACTGGAACACAACCTCTCCATTAGCGAAGGTCCCATCAATGGCATTTCCTGCCGCCTGAGATATGAAGAATGTATCTCCATTGTAGGTAAACAGCGCCGTTGCAGCTCCTGAAGCGACATCAGAGGATGAAATACTGGCCCCCAGTGCCCCTCCGATCATACTCGCAGCCGTTGCAACACCCACAGCAGTAACCCCTGCTCCTGTCACAACGTTGGCACTTAACGAATCGCTACCTGTATCGAACTGATAAATCTTAACCAATTCTTTACCGCCACCTTTTAAGTAACCCAAAACGTCGGCAGAGCTGTCCTCACCCATGTTGAACTCAAACTTGACCGTATCACCAGCAGCCGATGAAGATGATGCGCTGATATTATCTGAGTCATTTGTACCAGTTATAGTACCCGACCCACTAAACCCAAGCCTGTTTATTGTTAAACCGTTACCAAGCTCAGCCATGGTGATACTGAAGTCAGCTGCTCCAATATCTACCTG
>MDTA01166206.1_pt1 | contig 10128 bp, 11 predicted proteins | sample 811151 | NCBI WGS metagenome assembly MDTA01 (sample SAMN05326648, study PRJNA326480) | marine metagenome | isolation source: seawater | place: Indian Ocean: South | collected 2010 | reverse complement strand
TTTGTGTGTTTAAACTCAATTGTCGAGGTTGGATATTGATTGGAATTTACACATTTTTTGCAAAAAAATACTTTTTTTGGTAAATTATAAAAAACTTTCATAGTTTTATTTTTTTATGATAGATTTAAAGTTTCTATAAATTTTTAACCCTTCCACACCACTTTTTTCTGGATGAAATTGAAATGCATATATATTATTTGAAACAATTGATGAGCAGAAATTTTTTCTTCCGTAATTTGATTTTGTAAGGATTATATCTTTATCTTTTGGTATCACAAAATACGAATGAACAAAGTACATAAACTCATTATTTTTAATATCGTTTAAAATTAACTTTTTATTCTTATTTTTTTTTATGCTCAGGTTAATTTTATTCCATCCAACATGGGGCACAGGATATTTCAGTTCTTTTTTTTTAAAAAATTGGAAACTTTTAACATCTCCCTCAAAAATTGACATTCCATTAGTTTTTCCAAATTCGTAACTTTTGGAAAAAAGTAATTGCATTCCTAAACAAATTCCTAAGAAGGGTTTATTTTCATTAATTGAGTGTTTAATGGTCTCCTCTAATTTAAGGGCTTTTAGTCTTTTCATGGCTTCATTGAAAGAGCCTACACCTGGCAAAATAATTGATTTAGCTTTAGAAATTAATTTTTTATCAGAAGTTATTTTTGATTTTAGACCAACTTTTTTACATGCAGAACTTACACTATGCAAATTACTTAAGTTTAAATCTACTATTGCAGCCTCTAACATTATAATCTCACAGATATATTTTTTTTTATTAATTTTTTTTTTAAAGATTTTATAGTCAGTTTTTCAAATGATTTAAATTTTTTATGTTTACTTAAGAACTCAACATTACCTTCATTTAATATTGCTTTTTTTCTTTTAATTAAATTAAAGGAGCTATAATGTATTAGAGATGCCAATGCTACTGCATCCACATTTCCTTTTTTTATGACATTTACAACATGTTTGTGATTTCCCGCACCACCATGTGCAATCAATGGGATCTTTAAATTTTTACTAACGTTATAAATTAAATCTTCATCGAAGCCTTCTCCTGTTCCATCTTTATCAATTGAAGTTAATAATATCTCACCCGCACCCCTACTTTCAACTTCCTTTGACCAATTTAAAGTATCTACACCAGTAAATTCTCTCCCATTATCTGTATAAGCTAAATATTTCTCATTATCATTTTTCAATGTCTCTATAGCTACTACGATCGTAGATGATCCAAATTTTCTAGCAGCTTGATCAATTAATTTTGGATCTTTAATTGCACTTGTATTTAAAGACACTTTATCAGCACCACTTTCTAATAACTTTGAAATGTCATCTATATTTCTTATCCCACCACCAACAGTTAGAGGTATTGAAATAGCATTGGCAGTTTTTTTAACCAGCTCAAATAAACTATTTCTCTCATAAAGACTAGCTACCACATCTTGATAAATAAGTTCATCAGCACCATTTTTATAGTAATATTCGGCAAAATCTTCGGACTTACCTAAAACTCTGAGTCCCTCCATATGTATACCTTTAACTAAATTTGGCCCTTTAATATCCATGCGAATAATTATTCTAATATTTTTCATTAAATATTTTGATCTTTTGAATAATTTTTTTTTGCTTTTTTCCCTAAAATTTTTTCCCATTTAGCTGCTGAAATGCCGAAACCAGGTCTTTTAGTAGTTAAATTTTTGTTAGAAAATTTTTCACCTTTTAAAATTGTTCTTTTTGCAACAATTGATTTCCTTACCAAATCCTTATTTTTTTTTTCACTATGGGTCACTTTTTTTACTCCTGAGACAATAGCTTTTTCAACATTCCTGATAGATTGGATCATTTTTTTTAATTGATTAAAATCGATGCTTGCCCGATGGTCAGGTCCAGAATATTTTTTATTTAATGTCACATGTTTTTCTATTATCGTTGCTCCCATTGCTACTGCCGCTATAGGAATTTCAATACCGATGGAATGATCTGATAAACCAGTTTTTATTTTAAACTTATTTCTGATTGTTTCCATAACTTTTAAATTTATATCTTTGTATGGTGAGGGATATTCAGAATTACATTGTAATATCGTAATTTTATCCTTTTTTATTCCAGTTTTTAAAAGATGATTTAAACAATTTTTAATTTCTTGCATTTTAGACATTCCGGTTGAAATGATTACTTTTTTTTTCATTTTTCCAATATTTTTTATCAACGGAACATTAGTAATTTCTCCAGATGGAATCTTTATTCTTTCAACGTGTAATTTATTAATTAAGTTTAAGCTTTCCACATCAAAAGGTGATGACATAAATTCAATTTTACATTTTTTACAAAATTTTTTTAAATCTTTAAAATTTTGATCAGAAAATTCTAATTCCTTTAAAATTTCAAACTGAGATTTGCCTTTAATTATCTTTTTAATATAATTTGGTTTTTTTGTGTTTTTTTTTAAAAGAGAATTTGCTTTGAAAGTTTGAAACTTGATTATATCTGCACCCGCATTAGAAGCAGCCTTAATCATTTTTTTTGCGAGATGAATTTTACCATTATGGTTAACTCCAGCCTCAGCAATTATCAATGTTTTTTGTATCATAATTTTTTCATTTTAATTTTATTATTTCTTTACTTTACTAAACATTGGTATTAGAGAATTTTTACTAATGTTTGCTGATTGAATTATTTTGCTACCACTACCCACAAAAGAATTACTTCCCACTTTTACATTACCATTGATTGTTACTGAGGTGGAGATGTTGCAATGATCTGAAATAATTGAATCGTGTTCTATAATTGAGCCTGAATTAATAATACAATTCTTACCTATAAAGACTCCTGCATTAATAAAAGCTTTGTGAAAAATAATAGTTCCCTCAGCAATTTTTGCTTTATCAGACACATAAGAGGTTGATGCGAAAATCTGAGGGAAATTAAATCCAATAGATTTTAATTTTAAAAATATTTTTTTTCTAACCAAGTTTGTTCTTACAGATCCAATACCATTTACAATATTCTTTGTTATTTTCTTTATCTTTTTTAAATCTTTATCTGAGCCAATTACTTTGTAGCCTAAAACTTTTTTATTCAGCTCTTGTTCCTTACCTACTAAGCCAATTATTTTATATCTGTTTTGGCTTTCTATTACTTCTATACAAGATCTTGCATGACCACCCGCTCCATAAATCAATATTTTCTTTTTTATCATTTTAGTTTTAAATGTGAACTACTAGGTATATTTATTACTCGATCATAAATTTCTTCTGAATTTTTTAGACTCATTTTTTGATATTTTTTTAAATGTTTCAAAGTATGCAAGGGTTTCCAGCATGGTCTCATACCAATATTGAGTAAATTACCTTTTTTTATAATTGAGTTTTTATTTTTTTTTAATTTCTTTCCCAAGATAATTGCTTGTAACCAATAATTACTTTTACAATTCTTTGGTTCCTCTAAAAGTTTAATCTCTTCATCATCTTTAAAATGCTTTTGATAATTTTTAAAAATTTTTCTTTTATTATTAATGATATCTTTGAGTTTTTTTAATTGTGCCAAACCTAATGCTGCATTAATATTAGGTAATCTGAAATTATATCCAGTCTCATTGAATATATATTCCCACTTATGATTTAATTTTGCTGTGGTTGTTAAATGTTTTGCTCTTTTTGCCAAATACTTTGAATTGGTCAATAAAACTCCACCTCCACCAGTTGTAATAGTTTTATTCCCATTAAAACTTATAATTCCAAAATCCCCAAATGTACCTAAGTGTTTTTTTTTATAAAAAGATCCAAGGGCCTCTGCGGCATCCTCAATTATTTTTAACTTAAACTTTTTTGATATTCTTTTTAACTTTTCGATTTTTGCGGAGTGTCCAAAAACGTGAACAACTATTATTGCTTTTATATACCTTTTGGTTTGTTTATTAAAACAGAGATTTCTTTTAATTACACAATTGCTCTCTAGATATTTTTCTAATTTTACAGGATCAATTCCAAAAGTGTTCAGTTCAGAATCAACAAAATTTGGAATTGCATTATTATAGATTATTGAATTTATTGTACCTATAAATGTTATGCTAGGGACTAAAACTTCATCATTTTTATCAACATTAGATAATTTTATAGCGATTTGAAGAGCGGAAGTACCATTTACTACAGCAACAGAATATTTTGATCCGGTAAAAACTTTTATCTTCTTCTCAAATTCATCAACAAATCTTCCCACAGATGAAACATAACCTTCTTTTAAACATAAATTTAAAAATGATTTCTCATGTTTACTAAATGTTGGTTCATGTAATGGTAAAAATGTTTTTGGAAAATTAAGAGCTTTACTTAATTTGTTGACTACATAATCTGAATTCAAAACAACTCTCTTAGTTAATTTCATAATTTCCATAAAGTTTTTTTTGTTCAAAATTATTTTTTTTGATAAATTGAATTAATCCATCAATTTCATCTTTAACGTTATGTTTAATTTGAAAATTTAAATATGATAACTTTTGAAAATTTACCCTGTAATTTCTAGGATCAACATCCCCCTCCTTAAATTTTACTTTAGAACCATTTATTTTTTTGGCCAATAGTTCAGCAATTTGTCTTTTTGTAAAATTATTTTCATTACTACCAGCATTAAAAACTTCAAATCTAAAATCGGTTTTTTGATCCTCCAAAACCTTGGATATTAGTCTTGAAAAATCATTTACATGACAATATGGTCTCCAAGTATCAGGATCATAAACCACTAACTCATTTCCCTTAAGAAGTTCATAAGCAAATTCATTTATAGTAAGATCAAATCTCATTCTTGGAGATGCTCCAAATGCAGTAGCGAATCTTAATATTATTGGTGTAAAGTTAATTTTTTCATTCTTTAGTGATAAAATAAACTTTTCAGCTTCTACTTTTGCCTTCGCGTAAAGAGATAATGGATTTAGTGGAAAACTCTCATCCGCAATTTCATTGTTAGAAATTAAACCATAGTTAGAACAAGTTGAGATGAATATAAATTTATCAAAAGAGAATTTTTTAAGTATATTTATACAATTTTTAATACCCTTTACATTTATTTTATCATGAAGCTCAGGATATTTTTTTGTAATTGGATCGCCCACTAATCCACCTAAAACAATAACATCTGTAATCTCTTCCATTAGATTTTGATAAATATGCTCTGAACATAGATCTTCTTTGATTAATGAGAAGCTTTCACATTTTTGTAACTCTTTTACCGCATTTAAGTTTTTATAAATGAAATTATCAAGAACTTTTACCTTGTGACCACTATCTAACAAAAATTTTGAAACTACTGTTCCAATATATCCACCACCTCCAATTACCAATATATTTTTCATTTTATTCCTTTTGCCTTAATTTTATATTTTGCAAAAAGAAGTTCCTCTGGATAATCAATATCAATAGCATAGTCATCATTATTTTTAATAAAGTGTGTTTTACCTTTTACTATTAAAGATTTATTTCTTTTTATAAAATCAATTGAATTTATATAAATTGATCCATCAATAAAAAAGAAATTTGATTTATGATTTTCTGATAATAAATTTTTTTTTTTGGTTCAGATAAATATTTCCATTTTTTATCTTTTATTTGAATGCATTCATATGGATGTTCTCTCATAACAGAGATGGATGCCAAACTATTCAATTTTTTCTTTTTAAAAAAATTCAAAGATTTTTTAACATCAGAGTAACTTCGTAAGGGAGACGTGGGTTGGAGCAAAATTACATATTTATATTTTTTAATTTTTCTTTTGGATAAATAACTCAAATAATCTAATACTACATCTATCATTGGAGAACTATCTCTAGAATATTTTATTGGTCTTTTGTGAACTTTTAAAAAACCCTTTTTGATACAATAATTTTTAATCAAATCATTGTCTGTTGAAATAACAGTATCGATAGTCTTAAATTTTTTGCAAACATTTAAAGTATAGTCGATTAAAGGTTTTTCATTTATTTTGATCAAATTTTTATTTTTGATTCTTTTAGAACCACCTCTTGCAGGAATTAGAAATAAATAACTCATCTATATTTAATTAATTTAAGTGATAATTCTTTATATTGTTTAATAGATTTATTTTTAAGAATAGGAATTGCTACACAATTACTAAGTATTTCATAACTCTTTTTTGATCTTTTTACTTGTTTTTTTGGTAGCGCGTGATCCCAAAAATAACTACAATGCCATTCCATAGCATCAGGCAAATTTTTCGTACCAAATTTCATTTGATTAAGTACATTTATAATCTTATTTCTTTTTCTTTTTTCTTTTTGAAGTAAAATAAATGTATCATTTATACAATTAACTCTTTTTGGAATCTTTCTTGTTGAAAAATGGGGACCGAGATTTTTTTGTAAAACCTTATATCTCATGGTATTAAATTTGATCATCTTTTTTAATTTCATCAACTGTACTGTGGCAATGGCTCCCTGCAATTCAGTCATCCTGTAATTAAAACCGAATATTCTTCTGGTATCTCTGCCTCTGGGAAATTTTTTATTATTTTGGTGACCATGATCATGAAATTCTCTTACATAATTAGCATGTTTTTTATTATCAGTTAAAATCATGCCTCCCTCTCCAGAAGTAATTATTTTTCCATGATCAAAACTAAATATTCCTATATCTCCAATGGTGCCAAGAAACTTATTTTTATACTTTCCTCCTACAGCTTCACAATTATCCTCAAGTATTGGAATTTTAAATTTTTTTGAATAGTACAAAATTTTAGTCATTTTACATGGCACTCCAAGCATATGAACTGGTATAATTGCTCTTGTTTTTTTGCTGATTAATTTTGGGATTTCTTCAGGATCCATATTTAAAGTTTCGTCAATATTAGCTATTATAGGTGTGGCTCCACAATCAAGTATTGCCTCAATAGTTGCAATAAAATTAAATGATTGTGTTATTACCTCGTCCCCAGCTTTAACTCCAAGAGATTTCAGTGCGATTTTAATAGCAGCTGTTCCTGAGGAAACTGCCAAACAATTTTTAGATTTAAAATATTTATTTGAAAATTTCTCGAAATCTCTAACATAATATTTTTTTCGAAGTTTGTCGAAGCCATGAGCTATCAATGTTCCACCCTCATAAAATATTTTTTTTACAGCTTTAAGTTCCTTTTTATCAATCCATTCAAATCCGGGCATTTAAATTCTCTCAACAATTTGTTTTTTTAAACTTTTCTCATAATTTTTTCTTTTGTAATTTAGAATTTTTGAACCATATGGAATAAATCTTAAAGTAATACCTCTACGACTTATTTTGCTATTATTTTTTTTACTACCATGCACTACTAGAGAGTTGTGAATTATACAATCTCCAGGATTTAAATTTGGTATAGTTATTTTACATTTTTTTAAACTTTTGAAAGACTTTATTGTTTGGGAACTCCCTGGCGCAAAAGATGGTTTGTGATTTAAAAGACCTAATTTATGACTTCCTTCAAAATAATATACACCTCCATTTTTTTTATTAGCTTTATCTAAAGATATCCAAACAGTAATGCCTTTATTGTTATCTACGCACCAGTAAAAATTGTCCTGGTGGGGTGGAGATTCTAAGCCATATTTTGAAGGTTTGGCAAAGTATTCAGATCCAAAATTCTTTACTCTTGAACCAACAATATTATCTAAAAAATATTTCTTTTTAAATTTATTTCTTAAATTTTTAGTCCATATCCATTTATCTAGATCATGAATAGAATTTATAGTATCATTTTTTGTAAAATTTATTTTTCTATTCTTTTTTGGTTTATACTTTTTAGCATAAGTTTCTAAGCTTTTTGAACAATTCTTAATTTCTGTTTTTGATAAAAAATTTTTTAAAACAAAAAAACCCTTTTTTTTATACTCGTATATTTGCCTTTTATTTATCATATTAAATTTAATCCTTTGTCATTGAGCTCATATATTTTATCACATTTTGATAATGTAGATAATTTATGAGATATGATAATTATTGTTTTAGATTTACTATAATTCTTTATTTCATTTACTATTTTTTCTTCTGTTAAATTATCAAGAGAGTTAGTAAATTCATCAAGTAAAAGAATTTCTGGATCTCTATAGAGAGATCTAGCAATTCCAATTCTTTGCTTTTGTCCTCCGGATAATCTTGATCCAAGTTCACCAACATGAGTATTAACACCATGTATATTGTCTTTTATATAATGCCCCAATTGTGCTTCTTTTATACATTCGATAATTTTATCATTATTTATGTCTTTTATTTCCTCACCAAGAGCAATGTTCTTTTTTAAACTGTCGTCAATTAAATTAACATTTTGAGGTACATATCCAATATTATTTTGCCATGATTTTAAATCTTTACTTATATCAATCCCATCTACAAATATCACACCACTAGTGGGTTTTAGTAAACCTAATAATAAATTAACAAGTGTTGTTTTGCCCACGCCACTTGTACCCATAATTCCTATTGTAGTGCCTTTTAATATTTTAAAATTAATTTTATCTAAAACTTTTTTGTTTGAGTTTTGATATGTAAAACTGATATTTTTAAAAAATATTTCATTTGAAAAATGAAGTTTATTTTTTTTATTTGTGGCCTCAAAATTTAATAAATTTTTTTCATTATTCAATTCACTAGAAATATTTTTAAGAACTGGTAAGCTAAAATGAATTTGTTGTACGTTATTTATTAGTCTTATTATAGAAGGTAATAACTTAAAAGTAGCAGCTGCAAATAGCCCAATAGTAACAACTAAATCATTTGGTTTATATCCAAGATGGTTTAAAATAATCATTAAGATTGTAAATCCAAATACTGCAAGTAATTCAAACCAGTATCGTGGAAGTGAGAGAACAAATTGATGTTTAAATTCATTGATTGCAGAAATTTTATTAGACGAAAAAAACTTTGAAATAAAATATCTACCAACATTAAGAATTTTTATTTCCTGAATTAATTTAAAACTTTCCTGCATACTTTTGAGTTTTTGACCATCAGCATTTTTCCTTTTATTACCCCAAAATTCAGCTTTCTTTTTAATTTTACCTGAAAATAAAATACCAATTAATCCGATAGTTAAAATTGTAATAATTGAACCTAAAGGTTCATAATAAATTAACAACAACGAGATACCAATTAGAATAGTCAATTCTGTAATAAACATTAAAATAGAATTTACTAAAACACCAAAATAGATAACATCATTAATATTTCTTATTAATTCAGAAGAATTTGTATTTAAAAAAAATTCGTAAGGTTTTTTTAAATAATTTAAGTACAATCTTTCCGATGCATTCATCTTAACCTCTGTTAAATATTTTCCTTGTACATAGGACACATATGTCAAAAATATTGTTTTAAAAAGATAGATCAAAATTATAGAACTAAGACTTATTATTATTAGTGTATCTTTTGAATATCGATCAAAATTTAGGTTATTCAAAAAACTCAGTTTGCTAAAAAAAATCTCGTCCTGAGTAAAAATTTTAATTATTGGAATTACTAACCCTATCCCTATCATCTCTAAAATCATAGAAATGATAGAAAACAAAATAAAAACATGAAAAAAAATATACTGATGTTTTGATAAGTTTTTTTTTAGTACTGAATATATTTCCATCAAATTTTTTTATTTTAGAGTTTTTCTTTCTCAGACAATTCTGACTTTAATTCATCATATTCTCTCATTTTTTGTTTCATAAAATTTATTGTTAATTTGGTTTTCTCAGCAATACCTTTGGGTGTAATCAAATAAAAATATGTAAATTTATTTGGGTTTTTTTTAAAGTTTTTAACTTTAATAAATCCTTTTTTGCTAAGCGCTTTTAAACAATAATTGATTTTCCCAAGACTTAAGTTTAAATCTTTAGCTAACTCTCTTTGAGTAATAGAAGGCTTCTTTTTAAGCTTTCTTAATACATTTAATTCGTCAATTTTATTTTTTGTGTTCAATATTTGAACACACATATCAAAACAGGCTTTATTTGCAAGGTAAAATATTAATAAAAACCAGTAATTAATTTAGATCTACTTTCAATATTAGATAGTTTTCTTTTATAAATTTTATATTCTGATGATTTAATAAATTTAGTTCCTGGTCTAGATCGAGATTCCCAATTTTTTG
>MDTA01165105.1_pt1 | contig 10128 bp, 10 predicted proteins | sample 811151 | NCBI WGS metagenome assembly MDTA01 (sample SAMN05326648, study PRJNA326480) | marine metagenome | isolation source: seawater | place: Indian Ocean: South | collected 2010 | reverse complement strand
TGTTCAAAAATGTAAGATTTCAATGGTAAATTTGTCAATGTTCACTCTTAAGTTGAATTTACATTAGGTATAGATTAATTATACGTAAAACAAATGCTTGAAAATAAGATTTATCAAAATTTTTTTTTAGAAATTTTTAAAACTTTCTTTACTATAATTTTTGGATTATCAGTCATTTCGCTTACAGTAAGAGCGGTAAATTTCTTGGACTTAATCGTAGATAGTGGATACCCAATTGTCACTTATTTTAAATATTCATTTTTAAATCTTTTTGGTCTTGCACCTAAATTTGTGCCCTTAGCTTTTCTTTTATCCATAATAATATTTATTTTCAAACATATCGGTAATAGAGAGCTAGATGTTTTATGGATATCAGGTGTTAAAAAAATTCAAATTGTAAATTTATTTTTCTTGGCATCAATACTAGCTGTTGTTTTATATTTAATTTTTTCAATTTTTTTAACTCCTTATGCGTTAAACAAATCTAGATATTTATTAAGTAAAGACAATCTCAACTCTTTTTTACCAACAATTCGATCAAATCAATTTAGCGACTCTTTTAAAGGATTTACTTATATTGTCGAAAAAAAATTTAATAATGAAATAAAAAATGTTTTTTTACATGATAAAGGAAAGAATTTAAAAAATCTTACCTCCTCTTATGAAGATATAACTGATGTTACAGTCGTAGCTAAAGAAGGTGTTGTATTAAACAGAGAAATGATTCTTGTTGAAGGTCAAATTATTTCTTCTAAAAAAGATAATGAAGAAAATGAAATATTAAAATTTAGTCAACTAAAAATTGATTTAAGTAATTTTATCACGACAACAATAAAGCAGCCAAAGTTGCAAGAAACTTCTACTTTAAAACTTTTAAATTGTTTTTTAAATAAAAGTACAGAATTAAATTTTTGTAAAGAAGATTCAAAAAAGGAAATTGTTCCCATTCTTATTAGGAGAACTATCTTGCCGTTTTATATTCCTACAATAGCCTTGATTTGTTCATTTTTACTTTTGAAAAACCAAAGAAATTTTTTAAATAAAATTTTTATATTTCTTGTAAGTTTTTTTACATTGATTATGACTGAATTAATAATTAGATATACAGGTATTAATTATTTTTTAAGATCAGCTTACATTGTTTTACCTTTTATTATGATAGCTTTATTATACTTTTTACTATTATATAAATTCTTGAATGAGCCAAAAAAATCATGAATAATATAATCTTAAAATATATTTTATATAATTTTATTAAGTCGTTATTGATAGTTGTTTTGGTTATTTTCTGTTTTGGAATAATTTTAAACTTATTTGAAGAAATTGAATTCTTTAAAAATTTAAATGTCGATATTTTTAAACCATTAATTTTGACGAGTTTATTTGTTCCTAGCTTAATTTTAAAATTACTACCATTTATTATATTTCTTTCAAGTATGTGGTTTATAATCAAAATTAGAGAAAATAATGATTTTTTAATTCTTAAGGTATATGGATTTTCCAATTTAAAAATATTTTTTATTCTTGCGATAACTTCATTTTTAATTGGTTGTATTGTCGTAACAATTATTAGTCCTATAACTTCTACGATGGTAAAATATTACGAAATAACTAAATCACAATATGCTAGAGATATTGATCATTTAGTTACTTTTAATCAAAACGGTCTATGGATAAAGGAGCCAATCAAAGACGGTAATAGAATTATCTCTGCTGTAAGTATAAATGGTTCTCAAATTAAAAATACTACAATATTTGAATTTGATAATGATCAAAAACTTAAAAAAAAAATTTTCGCAGAATCGATTAATATTTCTGAAAAAAAATGGAAATTAACCGATGTAAAAGTATTTAGTTTTTCTAACCAAATTTTAGAAAAGAAAACATTTGATCAGCTTGAAATTGTGTCCATGTATGATTTAGAAAAAATTACAAGCTTATTCAGTAATTCTGATACCATCTCATTTTTAGATCTTTTTTTAAATTACCAGACCTTTTTGGATAATGGTTATAACAAACAATTTTTAGATCAAAGTTTTCATACAATGCTATCTTTGCCATTTCTCCTATTTTTGATGACCTCAATTGCTACTATTTTGACCATGCATACTAACAAAAGGACAGATAATTTTAGATACATAATTGTAGGATTGATAACGTGTGTAATAGTTTATTATCTTAAAGATCTTTTAATAGCTCTTGGAAAAACAGACAGAATACCAATTATCTTATCAATTTGGGCGCCAGTGCTAACCTTGAGTTTTTTCACTTTAATTGGAGTAGTACAAATAAATGAAAAATAAATTTTTTATAATTCTTTATTTGATTTTTCATTATACAAATTTATTTGCAGATAGTTTGTCAATTCAGGCAAAAAATATTTCAATCGATAAAGATATGCAAACATCAATTTTTAAAGATGAAGTTACTGTGAAATCTGATAAAAAATTGATAAAGAGTGACTATGTAAAGTATAACAAAAAATTGGGATATCTATTAATCAAAGATAATATTTTAGCTACAGATGATAAAAATAATTCAATTCAAGCTTCAAAAGCCGAATATTATGAAAAAAGTAAAATATTAAAAACATCTGGAAAAACCAAAATTACGACTTCTGATAAGTATATATTGGAAGGAAGCAATATCACAATTGATAATAAAAATAATTTAATAAAATCAAAAGAGAATTCTATTTTAACAGATTTAGACGGGAACACGATTTATCTTGAAAACTTTGAATACCAAACTACAGAAAATATTTTTAAGTCAATAGGTTTTGTAAAAATTGATGATTATAAAAAAAATAGTCTAGAATTCTCTCAAATATATATTGATACAAAAAAAAATGAAATTATTGGTTCTGATATCAAAGCATTTTTAAATGATGAAAATTTTAAAGTATCCGAAAAAAATAAACCCCGAGTTTTTGCAAATAATTTTAATTCAAATAAAGAAAAAAGTACTTTTATAAAAAGTATTTTCACATTATGTGATTATAGAGAAAACGATAAATGTCCTCCATGGTCAATTCAATCATCAAAAATGTTGCATGATAGTAAGAAAAAAACAATTTATTACAATAATGCTGTAATTAAAGTTTACGACGTACCTATTTTTTATATTCCAAAGTTATCTCATCCTGATCCTACTGTAAAAAGAAGATCAGGATTTCTTCCGCCATCTATTTCAGATACTAAAAATTTAGGAGAAAGTGTTTCAATCCCATATTTTTTTGATATTGCAAAAAATAAAAATTTTACACTTACTAATAGACTATACACCACAGAAAACCCTCTTTTTCTTGGAGAATACCATCAAGTTTTTAAAGATTCATTTTTTATGGCTGATTTTGGTTTTACTGAAGGATATAAAAAAACAAGTTCTACAAAAAAAGGAGGTGAAAAATCACATATCTTTACAAAATTTGCTAAAAATTTTAGAGGTAAAAACAACTCTGAGAATTCATTGAGTTTATCTATTCAAGATACATCTAATGATAAATATTTAAAATTATATAAAATCAAATCTAACCTGGTAGATTATAATGCTGATATTCTAGAGAGTTCTTTAAAATTTTTACATCAAACAGAAGATGTTTTTTTTAGTTTAGATGCCTCAGTTTTTGAAACAACAAAAGAGAATTATGAAGATAAGTATGAATTCATAGTGCCTGAAATCACATTTGATAAAAATTTATTCAATAATGAAGAGTTTGGAAGTTTAGATTTACAAACAAACTTAAAGATTCGTAATTACGAAACTAATAAATTAGAGAATTTTTTAGTTAATGATTTTGACTGGGAGTCTAATGAATTTAATTTTAATTCAGGTTTAAACTCTAAATTTTTAGCAAATTTTAAAAACATCAACTATGAAGCAAAAAACGTATCTAAATTTAAAGAAAAGAGCACTAGTGAGTTTTTTGGCTCTGTTGGGCTTTTAACAGATATAAATCTTAGAAAAATAAAGGATTCAACTGAGTATTTTTTGACACCTAAATTTTTATTAAAATTATCTCCAGGAAGTATGCGAAAACAAGAAAATGGGAACAAGCTAACTCCATTGTCAGCTTTCAATTTAAATAGAATTGATGATATTAGAAATTACGAAACTGGAGTCAGCGGAGCAATAGGTTTCGATTATGAAATAAAAAAAGGAGATAGTAACTTTGATTTATCTATTGCACAGGTAATCAATGAGAAAGAAAATAATAAAATGGCTGATATAACTAGCTTAAATGAAAAACTTTCTGATTTAGTTGGTTCTAGTAAATATAAAGTAAACGAAAATTTTGATATAAAATACGACTTCTCTATTGATCAAAATTATCAGGATTTAAATTATAATGAATTAAGCACAACTTTTAAATATAATTCAGTGGATTTAAATTTCGGATATTTACAAGAGAATAAGCATTTGGGTAATCAAGACTATTTTACCACTAAAATTGATCTTAAAAATAAAGAAAATGGTCTATTTTCATTTGAAACTAAAAGAAACTTAATAACAAATTCAGCTGAATTTTATAATTTAAGTTACGAATATTTAAATGATTGTTTAAGAGCTGGATTAGTTTTTAGAAGGGAATTTTATAACGACTCTGAACTAGAGCCTGAAAATTCTCTTCTTTTTAAAATTACATTAACGCCGTTTGGAAATTTAAATTCACCTACATTTAGTAATTAATGAAATTTTTTTATATTAATTTTTTTATTTCAATATTGTTTTTTTCTACAAATCTCTTAAGTAGCATTGAAAATAAAATTGTCTTAAAAGTTGAAAATCAAATTATAACTAATTTTGAAATTAAGAATAAAATTTTAACTTTACTTGTTCTAGCTGGTGAAGAAATTAATCAAAATAATATTAACAAATTAAAAAAAGATGTTTTAAATACATTAATTGATACCAAAATTAAAAAAATTGAAGTTTCAAAATACAAAATTAAAAAAGATACTGTTAAAATAGAGTCTTATATTAGTTCTATTTATACAGATATACCCTCCTTAAAAAAAAAATTATCTAAAAATAATTTAGATTATGAATTATTATTTGAAGATTTAGCGATTCAATTTATGTGGCAAGAACTAATATATGATATTTATTCGAAAAGAATTAATAGTATTGATTATACATCAATGAATAATGAAATGACAAAATATATTAAAAATGCTTCTAAAGTTGAAGAGTTTAAAATTTCAGAAATAGAAATTCCTATAAATAATAATGAAGAATTAGAAAAAAAAATTTCAAATATTGAAAAAGAAATTAAAGGTCTAGATTTTGATCAAATTATTTTAAAGTATAATAATCAAAATTTAAACTTTTCTAGCTCTGATTTAGGTTGGATCAGTTCTGCTTCATTAGATCCTCAGATTAATCAGATAATCAGTCAAGTTAAAGTTGGTAATTTAACAAAACCAATCAAAAGACAAGATAGTATTATTATTCTAAAACTAACGGATAAAAGATTTTCAAAAAAACAAAATATAGATACAGCTAAATTGAAGAAAAGTTTTATAAACAAAAAAAAAAATGAACAATTTAACCTCTACTCAAGAAGTCATTTGTCTAAACTTAAAAATAATAGTTTAATTGAATATAAATGACAAAAAAAATATTACTGTTAAGCGGTGATCCTAATAGCATTAATTCAGAAATAATTTATAAAAGTTGGAAAAAACTAGTTCCCTCTTTAAAGAAGCAACTATATTTGATTGGAAACTTTAAGCTTTTGAAGGCTCAGTTTAAAAAGCTTGGGTATCCTCTCAAAATGATAAAAGTAAATAGCATAAAAGAAAAAACTAAAACAAATCATCTTAAAATAATTAATATAGATATTGAATTTAATAAGCCTTTTGATGTTCCTCAAAAAAAGAGGTCCAAATTTATACTTAAAAGTTTAAATCTAGCTCATCGGCTAGCAGAAAAAAAACTGGTTTTAGGAATAATAAATTGCGCAATAGATAAAAAACTTTTGGGGAAAAAAAATTCAGGTGTTACAGAATACTTGGCATCGAAATGTAAAGTTAAAAATCATAGTGAAGTTATGCTAATTAGAAATAAAAACTTATCCGTAATACCAGTAACCACTCACATAGATATTAAACAAATCTCAAGAAAAATAAGCTTAACAAAGATTATCAATAAAGTAAAAACAGCTGATAGCTGGTTTAAATATCATTTTAATAAAAAACCAAAAATTGGAATACTGGGTCTTAATCCGCATAACGCTGAATTCAGAACAGGATCAGAAGAAAATAAAATCATTATTCCTGCCGTAAAAAAACTTAAAATTTTAAAAATTAAAGTAAAAGGACCTCTTGCAGCAGATACATTGTTCATTAATGAATACAGAAATTTTGATATAATCATTGGAATGTTTCATGATCAAATTCTAGCACCTTTTAAAGCAATCTTTAAATTCAATGCAATAAATATTACCTTAGGACTAAAATACTTAAGAGTATCTCCAGATCACGGAACTGCCAATAATTTAGTTGGTAAAAAAAAAGCTAAAGCAGAAAGTTTAATAGAATGTATAAATTTTATAAATAAATTTGGAAAATGAATTTTTCTAAGAAATCGCTTGGACAAAATTTTTTAAACGACCAGAATATTATAAAAAAAATTGTTAATTTAACTGAAATTAAAAATAAAAATATTATAGAAATTGGACCTGGTAAAGGCGCTTTAACTGACGAAATATTATTAAAAAAACCTAAATCACTTATATTAATCGAAAAAGATTTTTTTTTAGCTGGAAAACTTCAAAAAAAATTTTCCTCAAATAAATTTATTAAAATATATAACGAGGATATTCTAAAATTTGACTTTAACAAACTTAATAAATCAAATTATAAAATATTTGGAAATCTACCTTACAATATCTCTTCCCAAATTCTTGTAAAAATTGTGAAATTAAATATTTTGTCTTTTAATTTGAAAGATTTGGTATTCATGTTTCAAAAAGAATTGGGTGAAAAAATAATTAGTAAGTTTCCATCAAAAAAATACGGTAGATTATCCATTTTAACAAATTTTAAATTTAAAAATTATAAAAAGTTTTTAGTTTCTTCAAATTGTTTTACTCCAAAACCAAAGGTTGACTCAATGGTTATTCATTTCAAACCAATAAAAATTACTCGTTATCAAATAAAAAATTTAGATAATTTAGAGAAAGTTACAAATATTTTATTCTCAAATAAAAGAAAAATGATTAATAAAAATATAAAAAAAGTTTTAAATAGTCGCGAAATAAAAAAAATTCCTAGGCTGAAAACAAATTTTCGTCCTGCAGATATAAGTCCAGATTTATATTATAAAATTACTGAATTATTTGAGAAAAAGTAATTCTTTTATTATTTTCAATTATTTTTTCAATTTGTTTAAAACAAACATCGAGGTTTTTATTTATGATAACATAGTCGTAATCATGCCAATGCTTTATATCTTCATCAAATGATTTAAACCTTTTTTCCACTTCTTCTTTTGTGTTTTGGTCTCGTTTTACAAGCCTTTTTTTAAGCTCATTTTTATTATCTGTAATCAGGTATATTTTAATCAAATTTAAATTCTTAAATTTAGATAACTGCTTGGTACCTTGCCAGTCTATATCAAATATAATGTCATTAGACTCAATTGTTTTGTCTACATTTTTTTTCAATGTGCCGTAATAATTTTCAAAAATCTTAGCATATTCATAAAATTTGTTATTATTTATCAAATCCTTAAATTCTTTATGAGTGACAAAATGATAATCAACACCGTTAACCTCATTAGATCTTGGTTTTCTAGTTGTATGAGAAACTGAAATTTTAAATTTTGGATACTTTTGTTGAATTTTTTTTGTGAGTGTCGTTTTGCCTACTCCTGAGGGAGAAGACAATATAACCATGATATTTTTATCATGATACATGCGAAAACCTTTTTTGAAATTTAGTTCGCTTTACTTTCAATAAATTTAATTGCATCACCCACAGTAAGAATTTTTTCTGCTTCGCTATCAGAAATTTCTGACCCAAACTCCTCCTCAAAAGCCATAACCAATTCTACTGTATCTAAACTGTCTGCGCCCAGATCATCTATAAAGCTTGCTTCATCAGTAACCTTTTCTTCCTCTATTCCTAAGTGGTCTGCTACAATCTTTTTTACTTTTCCTTTAATATCGTCTGACATGAAATCCTTTCCAATTTATATTTAATTTCTTATTAGATTATTAATTAGAATTGTCAACCCATATACATTCCGCCATTCACATGTATAGTTTCCCCATTAATATAATTAGCCATATCAGAAGCTAAGAATGCTACACAGTTTGAAACATCCTCGCCATTTCCTAGCTCCCCAGCAGGAATTTTACTAATTAAAAGTTTTTTATATTCTTCATTAATTTTATCTGTCATATCTGTTTTGATAAATCCCGGTGAAACACAATTAATATTAATTTTTTTTTTTGCATATTCTATAGCTAGACTTTTTGAAAAGGCAACTATACCAGCTTTTGATGCTGCGTAGTTTGCCTGACCAAGATTTCCTGTATGACCGACAATTGAAGTGATGTTTATAATTTTTCCATATTTATTTTTTAACATTTTTTTTATTGAGTACTTACACATTAAAAATGTCGAAGTGAGGTTAATGTCTAATACTTTTTTCCAATTTTCTTCTGTAAGCCTTATAGATAAATTATCTAATGTAATCCCAGCGTTGTTTACTAATATATCCAAACCATTCAATTTTTCATAAGATTTTTCAATAAAATTTTCAATATTTTTGTGTTCATCTAATTTAAATCTTTCAACAATTATTTTTGGGAAATTTTTTTTTAATTTATCTAATTTTTCTTCATTTGTTCCAGTTGCAAAAATTGAGCATCCCAAATTATTAAATTTTTCTACTAAAGAGTTACCTATGCCACCTGTTGCTCCGGTAATTAAAATTTTTTTATTTTTTAAATTCATTTTTTAATTTTTCAATATCAGTTATTGAGTTAATTGAAAAGCAATTAACTTCTTTAATTGTTCTTTTGATCATCCCAGTCAATGCTTTGCCAGGCCCAATTTCAATAAAATTTTTTACACCGTTTTCATGCATTTTAATTATACTTTCACGCCATCTTACTGTAGAGAAAATTTGTTCGATTAATAATCTTTTAATATTAGTTGGATCAACCTCAGGATTTGCTGTTACATTATTAATAATTGTAAATAATGGATTATTAAAATTTGTATCATAAATTTTTTTTTCCATGCTTTTCGCAGCTGGCTTCATTAAAGAACAATGAAATGGCGCACTTACTTTTAGTGGTATTGTTTTAATTTTTTTTTCTTTTAAAATGATTTGAAAGGCCTCTACACTATTTTTATTTCCACTAATAATTATTTGACCATTAGCATTATCATTTGCTACCTCGCAAATACCTTTATTGGAACTTTTTAATTTTAACAGATCAATAATTTCTTCATTTTTAGTTCCTAAAACAGCGATCATGCTACCCTGACCTACTGGAACAGCTTCTTGCATTGCCTTTCCTCTTTCATGAAGCAAATATAGAGCGTCGTCAAAGTTTAATGACTCTGAACATACTAGAGCGCTATATTCTCCCAATGAATGACCAGCGAAGTATTTGAAAGAGCTAAAATCGTAACCAAACTCATCTTTTAGAACCCTAAAAATTGAATAACTAACTGTTAATATTGCTGGTTGAGTATTTTGAGTTAACTGTAACTCTTCCTCTGGACCTTCAAGAATGAGTTTTGATATTGGATAATTTAATTTAGTATCAGCCTGCTTAAAAATTTTTTTCACAATATCAAATTTTGTAAAAAACTCTGCACCCATGCCTACCACTTGTGAACCTTGACCCGGGAATAATAAAGCACTCATTTTTTTATGTTTTTTTAGCAATTATTAGTGTTGCTATAATTCATTATTATAGTATAAACCAATTTTTATTTACAATTAATTAAACTTAATTAACAAAATTATGGCTTTTTACGAAAATACAATCGTTGCGAGACAAGATTTAGCTGAAAAAGAGTTGAACTCAATAAAACAAAAGTACAATGAAATAATAAATAAATCTTCTGGAAAAGTTGTTAAAATTGAGGAGTGGGGTCTACT
>MDTA01077226.1_pt1 | contig 10128 bp, 9 predicted proteins | sample 811151 | NCBI WGS metagenome assembly MDTA01 (sample SAMN05326648, study PRJNA326480) | marine metagenome | isolation source: seawater | place: Indian Ocean: South | collected 2010 | reverse complement strand
TTTTCATAAAGTCTTGCTCTTAACATTTTGAAACAAGTCTCTTTATTTTTATGTTGAGATCTTTCATTTTGACATTGCACAACGATTTTAGTAGGTATATGAGTAATTCTCACTGCGCTGTCAGTAGTATTTACGTGTTGTCCCCCAGCTCCGCTTGATCTATAAGTGTCAATTCTCAAATCTTTTTCATCTATTTTAATATTTATATCGTCATTAACTGCTGGATAAACCCATACACTTGCGAAACTTGTATGCCTTCTTGCTCCACTATCAAAAGGTGAAATTCTTACTAATCTGTGAACACCTGACTCAGATCTCATCAAACCATAAAGATAACTCCCCTCAACTTTTATTGTTGAAGATTTAATCCCAGCTTCCTCACCTTTGTGTTCGCTTATTATTTGATAATTGAATTTTTTTTTATCAAACCATTTTATGTACATCCTTCTTAACATATCTGCCCAATCCTGACTTTCAGTACCTCCTGCTCCAGCATGGATTTCAAGAAAAATATTTAGATCGTCATTCTCACCAGACAAAAAACAATTAATTTCATTTTTTTTTAAATTTTTATAAACCTCTTCTAATTTTAAACTACAATCATTTATAATTTCCTCATCTTTTTCCTGAGCGCCTAAGTTATACAATTCTTTTATGTTTATGATTTCATTAGAAGAATTTTTGTAACTACTTAAGATGTCTTCAAATGATTTTTTTTGTTTGAGAGTTTTTTTTACTAATTCTTTATCTTTCCAAAAGTTTTCTTTTAGAAGTTCTTTTTCTATATTTTTAAGTTTAATTTCAATTTGATTTTTATCAAAGATACCCCCTAATATTTTTGAGGATATTTTCAGTTCTTATAAATTTATTTTCAAAACTTTCCATTAATAAAACTGTCTAAACTTTACTAGATTATCACGTCCATTAATTGAAATTAAGTAATTATTGCTTAAATTGTTAATATCTTTCAATTTTAATGCCTCGGTTATAATTTTTTTGTCTCCAGCGCTAGATTTTAGACCAGTATCATAATTTATTGACGTTAAAAAAATCTTTTCGGGTATATTAAAGTCATTAAAATCTTCTTTAAAAAGGGCATTCTCAACAAAATCCTTAAATATTGGTAAGGCAGCTTTAGAACCAGTCTCAAATTTACCTAAAGTCTTTGGGTTATCAAATCCTATATAAACTCCGATTACCAAATTAGATGAAAAACCTATAAACCAAGCATCATAATTGTTATTTGTAGTGCCTGTTTTTCCTGCCAATGGCACATTCAATGGTCTTAGTTTTTTTGCTGTTCCCCTTTTAACAGCTCCACTTAAAATACTTGTCATTTGATAAGCTGTTTCCTCGCTGAAAACTCTAGCTGAAGAATTTTCAATTTTTGGGTAAATTGTTTGACCTACTGTATGATCTATAAACTTTTCACAACCTAAGCATTTTCTGTTTTTTACTTTAAAAATTGTTTTACCTCTTCTATCTTGTATTCTTGAAATTAAAGTAGGTTCAACTTTAATTCCACCATTAACAAAAGTGGCATAAGCTGAAGTTAAATTTAATAATGTTGTCTCAGCTGCTCCAAGTGAAACAGATAATAGCTCTGGAATTTCATCATAAATATTTAGTTCTTTAGATAATTCTAGTATTTTATCTATGCCAAGTATTTTTGCTATTCTTATGGTCATCAAATTTCTTGAATACTCAATTCCTTTTCTTAAAGTTGAAGGCCCATAAAACTTTTTACCATAATTTTCTGGTTTCCAGTTTTTTAATCCTATCCCTTGACTTTCAACAAAAGGGGCATCTAAAATAATTGAATTTGGTGCAAACCCATTCTCTAGTGCAGCAGCATAAACTATAGGCTTAAATGCTGACCCAGGTTGTCTTTTTGCTTGTGTAACTCTGTTGAACTCACTTGACTTGAAATTGAATCCACCAACTAAAGCTTTTACATCTCCCGTGAAAGGTTCGATAACCACTATTCCGCCATTAACTTTTGGGTATTGCTTTAGTTTCCACAAGTCATTTTCTTTTTTTATTAAAATTATATCTCCAATTTTAAATCTATCAGAAATTGTTTGTTTCTTTTTTAAAGCCCATTTAACATTATTAAATTTTATAATACCTTTCAATTTTCTGTTATTTTCCAAATTTAAAATTGAAAATTCAATCATTGAATTTTTTAAATCTGTAATTTCAGCAAATTTCCAATTTAAGGTTGGATCTAATTTAAATTTTTCAATCTTTCCTTGCCAATTCTTATCTATAATTTTATTAGCGATTGGACCTCTCCATCCATGTCTTCTATCATATTGTTCTATCCCTTTTCTTAAAGAATTTAATGCTTGTATTTGATATTTTATATCTAATGGGGTTTTAATACTTAGTCCTTGTGAATATAATTTTTCAAAACCATAGTTTTCCTTTACAGATCTTCTAACTTCCTCTGTGTAAGAGTTTGCTTCATTAATGATTTCAATTTTTCTCTTTTTTAAATTCAAATCTGATTTTTTTAAATCCTCGAATTGTTTCTTTGAAATAATATCATTTTCATACATGTTCTGAAGTACAAGGTTCCTCCTAAATTTACCTACTTCAGGAAATCGATATGGATTATATTTACTTGGTGCTTTAGGTAGTGCTGCCAAAAGAGCAGCATCTGAATGACTTAACTCTTTTATTGATTTATCAAAGTACTCTAGGCTCGCAGCTGCAATTCCATACGAACCTTGTCCAAGATATATTTGATTTAAATATAGTTCTAAGATTCTTTCTTTAGAATACGCTCTTTCTATTCTAAAAGCCAAAATAGCTTCTTTAATCTTTCTTTTCATTGAAACCTCATTTGTCAATAAAAAATTTTTAGCTACTTGCTGAGTAATAGTAGATGCACCTTCAAGACGTCTATTTTGAGTTATATTTTTAAGATTTTTTACAATCGCTCTTAAAATTCCTTTTGCATCTACCCCTGGATGTCTAAAGAAATTTTTATCCTCTGCTGCGAGAAAAGCATTTACTACTTTATCTGGAATTGACTCAATAGGAACGAATAACCTTTTTTGTAAAGCGTATTCTGCTATCAATTTTCCATCTTCAGAATACACTCTGCTTGAGATTGGTGGCTGATAATTAGATAGTTTTTTATAGTCCGGAAGTCCAATAGAAAAATACCAAAGAGTTGAAAACCCAAAAACTAACAAGAAAATAAAAAAGATTATTAAGAATTTTAGAGAAAAATTGAAAAATTTAAGCATTTAACCTTTTTATTAATAATAAATTTGACTTTCTTGAGGCATTTAAATTTTTAATATGTGTAATTATCAAAAAAATCGTATAAAATAAACATATGATTAATTTAAAATTTACAGATTTCAAAAATTTAACAGGAATTCAATTAAAATGGAAAAAAACTTATATATTGATGCATCGCATCCAAATGAGACACGTATTGTTCTTAAATCGAATAATTCAATTGAAGAATATGAATTTGAAGATAAAAACAATTTAACTTTTAAAAACAATATCTACCTAGGTACAATTAGTAGAGTAGAGCCCTCGCTACAGGCAGCTTTTATCAATTTTGGAAGGGAAAGACATGGTTTTTTAGCATTCAATGATATTCAATCAGACTACTACCAAGTTCCACTTGAAGACAAAGAAAAAATTAAAGTTGCTGAGGAAAAAATAAGAGAAAATTTAAAGAATAAAAATTTAGAAACTAACCAAGATAACGATAGACAACTTGAACCTAGTGAACCTAAAGAAATAAATAATGAAGATAATAAAGAGAGTGAAAATGAAACTATAAAAAATGAGGAAACAGAAAAAAAAGATTTAAGAGAGGAGGTAAAATCTTCATTTGGAATAAAGAGATACAAAATTCAGGAGGTCATAAAACCAGGTCAAGTAGTCCTAATACAAGTAATTAAAGAGGAAAGAGGACAGAAAGGTGCAGCATTAACTACTTTCATATCTTTAGCTGGGAAGTATATTGTTCTAATGCCAAACACCCCGAAGGGAGGTGGTATTTCAAGGAAAATTTTTAACTCTTCGGATAGGCAAAAAATTAGAAATATACTTAATGAAATAAATATTCCAAAAAGTATGGGTGTAATTGTTAGAACTGCAGGTGCAAACAAAACGAGAAATGAAATTGAGAAAGATTTTCAAAATACCATAAATACATGGGAAGATATAAGAGATAAAGCTTTAGACTCCAACGCTCCATCACTTGTTTATGAAGAAGGAGATATTATCAAAAGAACATTAAGAGATATATATGATAATGATACTAAAAATATCTACATTGATGGGAATGAAGCGTACCAAAAAGCGAAAAAGTTCATGAAAGAATTAATGCCAAAAAATGTAAAAAATATTAAAAAATACAGGGGTAAAATACCTCTTTTTCACGACGCAAATATAGAAAAAGAACTTAACAATATTTTTGAACCAACGGTAAAACTAAAATCTGGTGGTTACATAGTTATAAATCCAACTGAAGCTTTGGTGTCAATAGATATAAATTCCGGTCAATCTACAAAACAAATTAACATTGAAAAAACTGCATTAAATACCAATCTAGAAGCCGCAGAAGAAATAGCCCATCAAATTAAACTTAGAGATTTATCAGGTCTAATAGTAATTGATTTTATTGATATGTTAAATTTTTACAATAGAAGATTAGTTGAAAAAAAAATGAGAGAAAGTATAAGAAAAGATAGGGCTAGGATACAAATAGGTAGAATAAGTAATTTTGGCTTGCTAGAGATGACCCGGCAAAGACTTAGGGAAGGATCTATTAAATGGGAGACTCAACTTTCTCTAGTTTCATTTTCTCAAAAAATATTAAAAAAGGTTCAACATTTAGCTTTCACAGATAAAGTAAAAATTGTAAGGTCTTATGTTCCTGAAAAAGTAAAATTATTTATTCAAAATAATTTATTAGATGAGCTAAAATATTTTCAAAAAAAATACCTAATTAAAATTGAATTATTTTCAGAAGAAAAATTAATTATTCCAGAATATAGAATAGAATTATTGAATAAATCAAAAAAGGTTTTAAATATTAATGAAAATATCGAAAAATTTTTTGAAAAAAAAGAAGTTATTAAAGAAAAAAGTAAATTAAAAAAAGATTTAAGAAAAGTTAAAAAAGAAACGAAAAAATTAAAAAATAAAAAAAACCTTAGAACTTTATGGGTGAGAAGAAAAAAAAAAATTAGATAATTCCTTTAATTGGTGAGCTAGCTTTTGCAAAAAAATATTTTTTCATCCTTCCTGCTAGAAAAGCGTTTCGACCTGAGGTAACTGCATCTTTAAAAGCTTTAGCCATCAATATTGGTTTATTTGCACTTGCAATTGCACTATTTACCAATACGCCGTCACATCCTAACTCCATAGCCATTGTTGCGTCTGAGGCAGTTCCAATTCCTGCATCAACAATCACAGGTACTTTTGCTTGTTTAATTATTAAGGAAATATTTATCTTATTTTGAAAACCCAATCCAGATCCTATCGGTGAAGCTAAAGGCATTATTGCTGCGGCTCCATTATCTTCTAATTTTTTAGCTAACAAAGGGTCATCTGTACAATACACCATGACCTTGAAACCCTCCTTAACTAAAATTTTTGTAGCTTTAATTGTTTCGATCATATTAGGATATAAAGTTTTTTTATCACCTAAAACCTCTAATTTTACTAATTTCCAACCTCCCATTTCTCTTGCAAGTCTTAAAGTTCTTAATGCTTCATTTGAATTAAAACATCCAGCGGTATTTGGTAATAAAATTATTTTATTAGGATTTAGGTAATCTGTTAAAATAGGTTTTTTTTTATCAGTTATATTCACTCTTCTTACTGCAACAGTTACCATGTCTGCGCCTGAAGCTTTAATTGCATCAGCTGTCTCCTTGAAATTTTTATATTTGCCAGTACCAACTATCAGTCGAGACTTTAATTTTTTATTTGCTACTTTAAAAATATCTTTTTTCACTTATCCTCCTCCAATAAAATGGACTATTTCCAATTTGTCATTATTTTTAAGCTTCTTTTTTTTATATAAAGTTTTAGGAATAATAGATCCATTTAACTCAATTGCTATTTTTTTGTCATTTAACTTATGTTTCTTCAATAAATCTAGTAATGATAAATTTGTTTTAATTGTAATTTTCTTACCATTTAATTGTATTTTTGCCATAATTCAGTTAATCAATGCTAATAAAAAATGTCGATGATAAAAATTATAATTCTTAACGGGCCAAATCTCAACCTTTTAGGCGAAAGAGAAAAAAATCAATATGGCACAGAAACATTAAAAGATATTGAAATATCTTGCAAAAAATTTGCCGAAAAAAATCAGATCAATACAGATTTCTTTCAATCAAATATAGAGGGTGAGTTAGTTGAAAAAATTCAACAATCTAGAAACAGCTATGATGGTTTAATTATTAATGCCGGTGGCTATACCCACACGTCTGTTGCCATTCATGATGCTTTAAAAATTATTAAAATACCAATAATTGAATTGCATATAAGTAATATTTATAATAGAGAGGAGTTTAGGCATAAATCCCTAATTAGCAAAGTAGCTAATGGTATAATTTGTGGATTTGGAACTGAAGGTTATAAAATGGCAATAAGTTCGATGGAAAAACTACTTAAACAATGAAGATAGATAAAAAATTAATCAAAGAGTTGGTTGATAATTTAAAAGAATTTAATCTTTCAGAATTAGAATATCAAGACGGTGAAACTAGGATAAAAGTTTCAAAAATTCAAAAGAATACCGAAGCTCCAAAAGCTAACGCGGTTGTTCCACAAAATAAAGCAGTTTTAAAAGATACTGATGAAAGTGATGGAACTAGAGTTAAATCGCCAATAATCGGAACTGCATACTTAGCTCCAGAGCCTGGAGCAAAACAATTTGTTAAGGTGGGAGATAAGATAAAAAAAGGTCAAACAGTAATGATAGTTGAGGCGATGAAAACAATGAATCATGTACCATCAACTGTAGATGGAGAAGTAAAAAAAATTTTAGTTAATGATGGGCAGCCTGTTGAATTTGGACAAACATTAATTGTTGTGAAATAAAAAATGTTTAAAAAAGTTTTAATAGCTAACAGAGGAGAAATAGCTGTTAGAATAATCAGGGCTTGTAAAGAATGGGGTATCTCAACTGTAGCTGTACATTCAGATGTTGACTCGGAGTCTATGCACGTTAGATTAGCTGATGAAAGTGTATGTATTGGATCTCATCAACCACAAAATAGTTATTTAAACATATCCTCAATTATGTCTGCTGTGGATTTGACTGGAGCAGAAGCTATACATCCTGGATATGGATTTCTCTCAGAAAATTCAAAATTTTCAGAAATTGTTAACAAACACGGAATAAAGTTTATAGGTCCGAATGCAAAAATAATTTCTCAAATGGGAGATAAAATTGAAGCAAAAAGAATAGCAAAAAAATATGGTCTACCAGTAATTGAGGGGTCTGAAGGTGGTGTAAAATCAATAGATGAGGCTAAAAATATTTGTAAAGAAATTGGTTATCCTGTTTTAATAAAAGCTGCAGGTGGTGGTGGTGGTAAGGGTATGAAAATTGTTGAAGAAGAAAATCAACTTGAGAATTTATATTTAACAGCAAAAAGTGAGGCGAAGAAATTTTTTGGAAATGATGAATTATATATTGAGAAGTACTTTAAAAATCCAAGACATATTGAAGTTCAAATAATGTCTGGAAAAAATAAAACAGTGCACCTAGGTGAAAGAGATTGTTCAGTTCAAAGAAGACACCAAAAATTAATTGAGGAAACCCCAAGTCCAATTTTAAGTGAGGAACAAAGAAAGGATCTTTTAGATAAAACTGTTAAAATGGTAGAACAAATAAATTACGAAGGAGCTGGAACTGTAGAATTTATTTTCGAAAAAGGAAAGTTTTATTTTTTAGAAATGAATACGCGAGTACAAGTTGAACATCCTGTCACTGAGGTACAAACTGGAATAGACATTGTAAAAGAACAGCTGTGGATTGCTTTCACTGGCGAAACAGCTTTAAAACAAAGCGATATAATGCCGAGAGGTCATTCTATTGAGTGTAGAATAAATGCTGAAAATCCAGCTTTAAATTTTCAACCTAGTCCTGGAGTAATTAGTGTTTGTCACCAACCTTCGGGGTTTAGAACAAGAGTAGACGGTTCAATCTTTCAAGGTTGTAAAATAACACCTTATTACGACAGCTTAATAGCAAAAGTTATCTGTAAAGGAAGAAATAGAACAGAAGCAATACAAAGGACTTTGAGATCTTTAGATGAATTTGTTCTTGAAGGAATTACCACAACGATTGATTTACATAAAAAAATTTTAAGACATAAAAAATTCATTAACTCAGACTTTGATACAAATTGGTTGGCTAAAGAAAAGTTTTTTTAAACATTAAAACAGTTTAATAATTGTAAATCATATATCGCGTGATCAAATGGTGTAAGATTTGGATCAGAAGAAAATGTCCACCCATTAAATATAAAGACTTTTTCATTTTCATTTTTTGTTAAGTCTTTGACTTGCATGTAGGCTATATCGTCAATTTTATTATTTATCTTTACTTTCCCACATTTCAATATTTTTATTTCTAATGGACCAAATTTTTTAGTCTCCTTTAAATTTATTATTATTTCAGAAGACTTTGCTGTGATTTTATCAAGACCCATAAGAACAGCGTGAGATGAGCTGTATATATTATTTTCTTTCTTTTTCTTTTTTAAATTTTGTTCAATATTTACCGAATCATTATTAGGTTCAAGCTCCTCAAAACTTGGTTTAATATTATCTAAATTTAATAATGGTGCACTTGTAATCTTTTCTTCTCCAAAAAGATTAGATGTTAAAAGAAAAAGTATTAAACAAAATAAAGAAAAGTTATTTCCAGCTTTCATATTTTTTTTTAATTGTACCTTTTTTTATTTTTGTAGGTTTGTAGCTATTTTCAGTACCAGTTTTATTTTCCATATGGTTTTTTTGCCAAGAATATTTGGTTTCTTGGATATTAGGAATTTTATCGGTTGTACGATGTATCCATAAGTACCAGTCAGAAGTTATTTTGGTCGCCTCGACTTCACCAGAATAAATTACCCATCTTTCATCTTTTTTATTTTTATAATATTTATTTCCATATTCATCTCTACCTACGTAAATACCAAAAAATAATGTTTTGAGTAAAGTTCCAATTGTATATTTATTCCACCATGTAAAGAGACTTTTAAAAAACATTTTAATTTTAAATCCACACAATTGTTGATTGTATAATTAATCAATAGACACTTATATTATTTAATATATAAATTTTCAACATAAAGACTCCATATTATGAAAAAATACATTGTTGAAACCTACTATACTTGCACATTTAAAACTCTACACACTCTTGACAACTTAAATGAAAATGAATTGTCCAAAATTGATGAAAGGAAAGACGGAGACGTAGAGGTAATTGATGTAAAACTTAATAATAGAAAAACTAAGAAAATAGGTGAGCAAAAACAAAAAGAGATAAAAGACATTAAAGCAGATAAAACTATTTCAAATGAAGTAAAAGATCATAAATCAGTTCTGAAAAAGATTGATGAATTTAATAATACTAATGTAAAAATTAAAAATAAAGCAAGATTCAAAATGCCAGACAGGAGAAAAGGTTACATCCAGAAAGCACAGATAGGGGATCACAAGGTTTACCTTCACACCGGAGAGTATGATGACGGAAAAATAGGAGAAATTTTTATTGATACAAATAAAGAAGGTGAACTTGTCAAAGCTATGATGAATAATTTTGCTATAGCTATTTCATTAGGTCTTCAATATGGAGTTCCATTAGATGAGTTTATTAATGCCTTTGTGGGAACAAAATTTGAACCATCAGGTAAAGTACATGGGAATGATAGAATATTAAGTGCCACTTCTATTTTAGATTATATTTTTAGAGAATTGGCTATATCTTATCAAAATAGAGAAGATCTTGCACATACCCCTGCAATTGGTGGAAACGATACAAATGATCAAGATAATGATGATCAAAACCAATTATTAAAAATTGTAAAGGATATTACCAGCAAAGGATTTGTTAGAAAT
>MDTA01048039.1_pt1 | contig 10128 bp, 7 predicted proteins | sample 811151 | NCBI WGS metagenome assembly MDTA01 (sample SAMN05326648, study PRJNA326480) | marine metagenome | isolation source: seawater | place: Indian Ocean: South | collected 2010 | reverse complement strand
GGAGCACAGGAACGACTGCACAGCACTTCCCTACGGCGTCAACACGGTGAGCCTGTTCGCCTTTGTGTTTCTGGTGATGCTCCCGGCCAAGCTGGCGGCTCTCGATGCAGGGCTGAGCGAAGCGGAGGCCGTGCAGCGCTCCTGGCAGGTGGGACTGATGGCTTGCCTGGGGTCCGGTCTGATCGAAACCCTGGGTGCCTTCGCTGCCGAGAGCCTGCGTCGCTGGCTGCCACGGGCAGCCCTCCTGTCCACCCTGGCGGGCATTGCCCTCGGTTACATCGCCCTGGGGTTCCTGCTGCGCAGCTTCGCTCACCCCCTGGTCTGCTTCAGCAGCCTCAGTGTGATCCTGCTTGGCTATCTCGGGCGGGTGCGCTGGCCGATCCCCACCGGTCTGATGGCCCTGCTGCTGGGGATGGCTCTGGCCTGGAGCAGCGGATTGAGCACGCTCGATCCCGAAGGCTGGCGGCGAGGCATCAGCGTGATCGGCTTGCATGGGCCGACGTTGCAGCTGGACGCCCTCTGGCAGGCCCGCTTCGAGCTCCTGCCCTGGATCGCCGTGATTGCTCCGATGGGGCTGTTCAATCTGATCGGATCGCTGCAGAACCTGGAAAGCGCGGCTGCTGCGGGTGATCGCTACGCAACCCGCAGCAGCCTTCTGGTGGACGGTCTGGGGACGCTGAGTGCCGCGGCCCTGGGCTCCTGTTTCCCAACCACGCTCTACATCGGCCATCCGGGCTTCAAGGCCCTCGGGGCGCGGACGGCCTACTCCTGGATGAACGGTGTGGTGATGGCCTCCGGCTGCGTCCTGGGGCTGTTCGGAGCCGCCAGCGAGCTGATCCCCGTGGAGGCTGGTCTCGCGATCCTGCTGTATATCGGGTTGGCCATGGCCGCCCAGGCCTTCGCCAGCACGCCGAACCACCACGGTCCGGCCGTGGTGCTGGGCCTGCTGCCAGGACTTGCCGGCTGGGGCGCCCTGATGCTCAAGGCCGGACTGCGGGCTGGAGCGGTCGGCGCAGGGGAATCAGCGTTCACACCGGAGCTGCTGGCCAATCTCGCGGCAGCGGACGTCTGGGCCGATGGCCTCTTTGCCCTGGAACAGGGCCAGATCATCACAGCGATGCTGCTCTCAGCCTGGTTGGTGTACGCCATCGAAAGCCGCTTTCTTGCCGCGGCGCTCTGCTCAGCCATCGCAGCGGGTCTGGCCTGGATCGGCCTGATCCATGCCTGGCAGTTCGCTGCCGCCGACACCGTGATGCACATCGGCTGGGGAAGCGGACGGGCCTGGGCTGAGGGCTATGCCGCCATGACCGCGATTGTGTTGGTGGCGCACTGGCGACAGCGCAGCGTCGACTGACGCTCACTTCCCGATGCAGAAGCGGGAGAACACCCGATCCAGCACCGCCTCGGTGAGCTCCTCCCCGGTGATCTCCCCCAGCGCGCGGATCGCCTCCCGCAGGTCAATGGTCCAGAAGTCCCAGGGCAGCTGCTGGGCCGCCACCTCCTGGCTGCGGGCCAGGGCCTCGGCCGCCCGGCCCGCCAGGTCCCGCTGCCGTTCGTTCAGTGCCAGCAGCACAGCCGAGGCATCAGCGGCGCCACAGCGGGTCAGCAACGCTTCCACCAGTTGATCCTCCCCTGCACCACTGATGGCCGACAGCAGCACATCGGCTTGCACGGGGGCTGCGCCCTTCAGCAGATCCTGCTTGTTGGCGACCACGAGGCGTGGAACCGCCGCAGGAATGCGCTCCAGCAAGGCGTGATCCTCCTGGGTCCAGCCCTGCTGGGCATCGATCACCAGCAGCACCAGATCCGCAGACGCCAAAGCTTCTTCGCTGCGGGCGATGCCCATCCGCTCCACCACGTCCTGGGTTGCGCGGATGCCGGCGGTATCAAGCAGGGTGATCGGCACGCCCTCGAGAACGATCTCGCTTTCCAGCAGGTCGCGGGTGGTGCCGGGCAGCTCGGTCACGATCGCCCGCTCGCGACGGCTGAGCCGATTGAGCAAGGAACTTTTTCCCACGTTGGGTCGGCCCACCAAGGCCACCCTCAACCCCGTTCGCAGGGCATCGCCGCGCTCACCGTCCTGCACCAGGCTGAGCAGCGCCTGGCGCACCTGCTGCAATGCCTCCAGCAAAGCCTCACCATCCAGCGGCGGCAGGTCGTCCTCGAAATCAACCCGGGCCTCCAGCTCAGTGAGCTGATCCAGAAGCCGCTCCCGCAAAGCCGTGATTCGTGCCTGAATCCCGCCGTCAAGGCCAGCGATGGCCAGATCCGCCGCCCGGCGACTGCGGGCCGCCACCAACTGGCTGATGGCTTCAGCCCGCGTGAGGTCCAACCGACCGTTGAGCACCGCCCGCTGGCTGAATTCCCCCGGCAGAGCCCGGCGGACCCCCGGTTGCACCAACACCCGTTCCAGCACGCGCTGCACGGCGATCACCCCGCCATGGCAGTGGATCTCCACCACGTCCTCGCCGGTGAAGCTGCGGGGACCACGCATCAACAGCAGCAGCACCTCATCGAGACGCTGGCCTTCTGCATCGATCACATGGCCATACACCACCCGATGCGACCCCCACTGCTGACGACCCGGGCACTGCACCACGCGGCGCCCCGTCGCTTCCGCTTCAGGCCCGGAGAGACGGATCACAGCGATTCCGCCCTGGCCGGGGGCGACCGCCGTGGCCACTGCAGCAATGGTGTCGGAAACGGTCAGGGGAGGGGGCGGCGTTCGTTACCTCATACCTAGGATCCGCGCGTCCATCGCTCCTGCCACAGCCCATGCAACGGTTGCTGCGGACCAACCGTGAACGCCTGCGCCGCGGCCTCAACTGGCTCTGGGAACAGGAAGGGTCAGCGGGGCAGCGGGCCCGTGGCCTGGCTGCTGGGGTGTTCTGCGGCTGCTTTCCCTTCTTCGGGCTGCAGATCGTTCTCAGCGTGGGCGTTGCGACCGTGGTGCGGGGCAACCACCTGCTGGCCGCCGCAGGCACCCTGATCAGCAACCCCCTCACCTATGTGCCGCTGTACTGGTTCAATTTCCTGGTCGGCAGCAGGCTCCTGGGACCACTGGCCGGAGCCGACCTGGACGACGTCAACCGCAGCAACCTCTGGGATCAGGGCTGGGACGTCCTGCAGCGGCTCCTGCTGGGTTCGACGCTGGTCGGTGCTCTGATGGCTCTGGCGCTGGGTGTGATGGCCTACCTGCTCTTCCGACGCCGCAAGCGTCAGCTGACCCCGGTTCGGGCAATGTCAATCACGTCGGCCATGGATCGGATTTGATCCATGGTGCGACTGAGTTGGTCTGAGCCGCGCAATTCCACCCGCAGATCGATTCTGGCCGGCCGCCCCACGGCAGTTTTCACCTGAGCATCACTGACGTTGATGGCCCCATCAGACAGCCGCATCAGGATGTCCTTGAGGATCCCAACGCGATCGATCACCTCGATCCGCAGCTGCACCGGGAAGCGTTGTGAAGAATGGCCATCGTGGGCATTCCAGCGCACCGGCAAGCGACGTTCCTTGGGGATCGACTCCACGTTGGCGCAATCCTGGCGGTGGATGGTGATGCCGTGGTTGCCGAGGGCGACGGTGCCGACAATCGGTTCACCGGGCAGAGGACTGCAGCAGCCCCCCAGGCGATAGTCCAATCCTTCGAGGCCAAGGATCGCGTCCTCGCTGTGGCGATGATCTGCCGATGTCTCCTTCGGGGGGACGAGGGCCCTGGCCACCTCTTCGTTGCTGGGGGGGGCGCTGTCCTGTTCAGCGATCAGGCGGATCTCCTCGCGGAAGCGATTGAGCACCTGTTGCAGGGTCACGGCACCGAAGCCGAGCGAGGCGAGCAGGTCGTCGGTGGAGCCGACATTGCAGCGTTGAGCAACCCGGGCCATGGCCTCACCGTTCAGAAGGGCGTCGAAGCCATCCCGTCCGAGTTCGCGCTCCAGCAGCTGCTTACCCCGTTCGATCGTCTCGTCCCGGTGGCTGCGCTTGTACCACTGACGAATGCGGTTCCGGGCCGTGGGGGTGGCGACGAAATTGAGCCAGTCCAGGCTCGGATGGGCCGTGTTGCTGGTGAGGATCTGAACGAAGTCGCCGTTCTCCAACGCCGTCGCCAGCGGGCAGAGCCGGTCATTGATGCGGGCACCGTGGCAGTGATTGCCCACCTCGGAGTGGATCCGGTAGGCGAAATCCACCGGCGTCGCCCCCTTGCGCAAGCCCACCACATCCCCCTTGGGGGTGAACACGAACACCTCCTCATCGAAGAGGTCCTCCTTGATCGAAGAGAGGTAGTCGTTGTGGTCGTCGTTGCCGCCCTCCTGCTGCCAGTCCACCAGCTGCCGCAGCCAGTTGAACCGCTCGGCGTCGTTGCTGCTGCTGGCCGGTGATCCCCCCTCCTTGTATTTCCAGTGGGCCGCGATGCCGAATTCCGCCACCTGGTGCATCTCCACCGTGCGGATCTGCACCTCAATCGGGCGATGGCGACCGATCACCGCCGTGTGCAGAGATTGATAGCCATTGGGCTTGGGCAGACCGATGTAGTCCTTGAAGCGCCCGGGGATGGGCCTGAAGGTGTCGTGAACCACGGCCAGGGCGCGGTAGCAGGTCTCAACGCTGGGGGTGATGATCCGCAGCGCCGCCACGTCGTAGATCTCGTGGAACGCCTTCTGCTGCCGCTGCATCTTGCTCCAGATGCCGTAGAGGTGCTTCGGACGGCCACTCACCTCACAACCCTCGAGACCGGCTTGAGCCAATCGGTCATTCAGCAGCCCAACCGTGACCCCGAGACGCTGCTCCCGTTCACTGCGCTTGGTGGCCACCTCCTCCTGGATCTCACGGAAATCCTCCGGTTCCAGCAACTTGAAGGCCAGATCCTCCAGTTCCCACTTGAAACGTCCGATCCCCAGACGGTTGGCCAGGGGGGCATAGATCTCGCGGGTTTCCCTGGCGATGCGCTGGCGCTTCTCCTGCTTGAGCGCCCCCAGCGTCCGCATGTTGTGGAGCCGATCCGCCAGCTTCACCAGCACCACTCGGATGTCACTGGCCATGGCCAGGAACATCCGGCGCAGGTTCTCAGCCTGGGCTTCGGTGCGGTTGTTGAAGTGAATGCCGCCCAATTTGGTCACACCCTCCACCAGCTCCCGCACTTCGGAGCCGAAGTGCTGCTCGATCTGGTCGGGGGTGACATCGGTGTCTTCCACCACGTCATGCAGGAACCCGGCCGCGATCACGCTGGCGCTCGCACCGATATCCCTCAGTAAATCGGCAACTGCAACAGGATGAACGATGTAGGGGTCACCACTGGCCCTGAACTGGCCCTCGTGCAGCTGGAAACCGAAATCGAAGGCCGCCACCAACAGGGCCTCCGGATCGGTCGGGCAGCTCTGCCCAAGTCCCGGGGGGACGTTGAGAATGCATTGCCGCAACCACTCCGGGAGGGGGATGCCGTACTCATCGGGATGGCGGACCGGATGACGTCTCAGTTGAGGGCCACCACGCACCACAGAAACCGGAGCATTAACAGTCCGGGGGGAATCCTGTGGTGAGGAAGCGTCGAGCATCCGACCCAGTGGGTCAATCCATGGTATTCAGTGCTCGACCCCCCGTCCTCTCCATGTCACGGCCTGTTCTGGAGCTCGAACAGCTGCGGCTGCGGTACCCGGGTAGTGATCGCTGGACCCTCGATGGCCTGGATCTGACCCTGCGGTCAGGGGAGACCCTGGCCCTGGTGGGGGCCTCGGGCTGTGGCAAGAGCACCGTGGCCCGTGCCGTGATGCAGTTACTGCCCCAAGGCACCGAGTGCGAGGGGACACTGCGGTTGACGGACATCGACCCGCGCAGGCTGGATCGACCCGCCCTGCGACGGTTGCGGGGACAGGCGGCGGGGCTTGTGTTTCAGGACCCGATGACCCGACTGAATCCGTTGATGACGGTCGGTGCCCACCTGCTGGACACCCTGAAAGCCCATCGACCGGACAGCAACGACCGCTGGCGACAGCAACGCCGTGACGAGCTGCTGGAGCGGGTGGGCATTGGCGCACGGCGTCGACGTGCGTTTCCCCATGAATTGAGCGGTGGCATGCGCCAGCGCCTGGCCATCGCCCTGGCCATCGCCCTGGAGCCGCCTCTGCTCATCGCCGATGAACCCACCACCAGCCTTGACGTGGCTGTGGCAGGTCAGGTGATGGCCGAACTGAGTGGTCTTTGCGCGGAAATGGGCAGTGCCCTGCTGTTGATCAGCCACGATCTGGCCATGGCGGCACGCTGGTGCAAGCGCATGGCGATGCTCGATGGCGGCCGCAAGGTGGAGGACGGTCCAAGCCATCAGCTGCTGACCCTGCCCAGCTCCGATGTGGGAAAGCGCCTGGTGGCCTCGGCCCGGGCCCGGGAAGGGGGCCAGACCCCCTCCAGACCCGATGCCGACACGGTGCTGAGCGTGGACGAGATGCGCTGCTGGCACAGCGTTGGGGGACCGCCCTGGTCCCCCATCTGGCTCAAGGCGGTGGATGGCATCAGCCTGACGCTCCGCGCCGGTGAAAGCCTCGGGGTCGTTGGAGCCTCAGGCTGCGGCAAAAGCACACTCTGCCGAGCTCTGATGGGGCTCAACACCATCCGCGGTGGCCGCGTGCACCTGCTGGGCCAGAACCTGCTGGGCCTGAAGGGGGAGCGGTTGCGGCAGGCACGCCGAGCCCTGCAGATGGTGTTTCAGGACCCTCTGGCCTGCCTAAATCCAGCCCTGAGCGTGGCGGAGGCCATTGCCGACCCATTGCTCATTCATGGGCTGTGCAGCAAAGCGTCTGCCCGCCAGAGAGCGCGAGAACTGATCGAACGGGTCGGACTGCAACCGGCGGAGCACTTCCAGGATCGGCTCCCCCGGCAACTGTCCGGCGGGCAACAGCAGCGGGTCGCGATCGCCCGGGCCCTGGCGCTTCAGCCGAAGGTGCTGATCTGCGATGAGAGCGTCAGCATGCTCGATGCGGAGGTGCAGGCCGAGGTGCTGGCGTTGCTGCGGGGACTGCAGCAGGAGCTGGGGCTGGCGATGATTTTCGTGACCCACGATCTCTCCGTGGCCAGCGGCTTTTGTCATCGCGTGATCGTGCTGGACAAGGGCCGGATCGTGGAGGAGGGCCCGGGCGAGCGGATCTTTCAGGCGCCCCAGGCCGCCATCAGCCGCACCCTGGTGGAAGCCTGTCCCAGACTTCCGCACTAACTTGAAGAGGAATGCCATAGACCATGTCGTTCCCTGCCTTCCTGCGTGAACTCGGGCTACTGATTCAAGACAGGGCAGTGATCAGCTGTATCTATCCGAGGCTGGTTGCGATCGATACCGTCAATGAACTGGCAGGAATCAACCATGCCCACCCTGGGCTTGCCACGTCCAAGGGTTCAGATGTTCGAGAACATTTAGCCCGCCACCCAGGCCCCGCACTTCTTTTCGTCTCCGAACATCTTGAGGATGAATTAGGTCCTCAGCTGATCAGAGATCTTCACCAACACAATCCAGAACACCGCTCCATTCTCATTCTCACTGATCATCACTCTCAAAACCGAAAAACCCTTGAAGATGAAAGCATTGCCGCTGTTGTGATCGATCACAACATCGGCGGGCCAACATGTGTCCTCACGAAGGCTTTACGCGCAGTTAATCGCAATGAACGATTTATCGATCCCTCAGTTGAAATCAGCCCCAATCTGATTCAGCAAGAGCGATTGAGTGATCGCGAGCTCGAAGTGCTCAGCTTGGTTGCCGATGGACTGAGCAACAAGGAAGTTGGAGAACAGTTGCACCTCGCCTCCACCACCGTTCGTGATCACATGCAGTCAGTCATGCGAAAACTGAACGTTCGCAGCAGGACTGGAGCAGCCGTTGCCGGTTTACGCCAAGGCCTGCTCATCGCTTAGATCACGCTGCTTTGGAGAGATCAACCGATCCCAGAGGAAGCCGTGCTTTGGGCTGATCCACCACGATCAAGTGACGTCTGATGCGAGCGGGCATCCATTGATTCCGCAGTGAGCGCAGCAGAGAGGAAACCCAGATGCGGCGGCAACGCAAACGGATGACCACGGTCGAACTGTCCGCAAGTTGCTCCATGGAAATGAGTTCCTGACATTTGTCAAGCGATTCGCTTCCGCAAAACCTCCAGCAACCGCTCCATCACTGTTGGCAACGGCGCCTGAAAGACCATCCGTTCTCCACTGATCGGATGATTCAGGCCCAGCTCAAAGGCATGCAGCGCCTGTCCCGGCAACTCCATCGGCAGCTTGCGACAGCGGCTGTAGGTGGGATCCCCCACCACCGGGTGATTCATGTGAGCGCAGTGCACCCGGATCTGATGGGTGCGACCGGTGTCCAGCTTGAAGCGCAGCAACGAGTAGTCACCAAGCCGTTCCACCAACGTCCAATGGGTGCAGGCGTAACGGCCCGAGTCATCACTGACCACGGCGTACTTTTTGCGATCAGCGGGATGGCGACCGATCGCGCCAACAATCCGTCCACTGTCGCCGCCAGGCACCCCATGCACCACCGCCAGATACTCCCTTGAAGCGATCCGCTTCTGGATCTGCCCCTGCAGCCGCACCAGCGCCTCCTGGGATTTGGCGATGACGATGCAACCGGTGGTGTCCTTGTCCAGCCGGTGAACAATTCCGGGACGCAGCTTGCCGCTGATCCCCGGCAGATCGGGGCAGTGGTGCAGCAGGCCGTTCACCAGCGTGCCGTCCTTGTTGCCGGGAGCTGGATGCACCGTGAGGCCGGCGGGCTTGTTGATCACGATCAGATGCGCGTCCTCGAACAGGACGTTCAACTCCATCGGTTCCGGCTTCAGGTAAGGCAAGGGCTCCGGTGGCGGCATCCACAGCTGCACCTCATCGCCCTGACGCAGAGGGGTCTTGGCCTTCCCGGTCTTGCCATTCACCCGCACATAGCCGGCATCAATGAATTTCTGAATCCGGGCCCGACTCTGCTCGCTGCGTTGACTCACCAGCCAGCGATCCAACCGCATGGGCAGCGGCTTGGGGTAGGTGAGCGTCAGCAATTCACCCTCGCCCTCGCCGAAGGAAGCACTGAAGGTCTCCTCCGGTAGAGGAGGTCGCTTCCAGGCGGGGCTCATTCCGGCAGCTCCAGGGCAATACTGCCGAGGGCGGACTTGCGGAAATCATCCAGCAGACGCTGGGCCATCCGGGCCGTATCGCCGGAGGTGTGGCGCTGCGCCGCCGCCGCCAGCCAGAAGGCGGGATCCGCCGTCTCACCCTGCAAAGGGATGCCGTAACGGCCCTCCAGCTGGGCGATGACGACCCCCGAAGCCTCATCAGATGCAAGTTGGATCAACCGCTGCAGAAAGGCCTGGGCCACAAGCTCACCGTCGTAGGCGGCCTGGCCGATGTCGTCGCAGAGGGCCAGGTGAAGTGCCGCCTGCTGATCATCCAGCCGTGGGGGCAGCACGCCGGGCGCATCCAGCAGGTCGAGGTCCTGCCCCAGCCGCACCCAGCGCAGGGTGCGGGTCACCCCGGCGCGACGGGCACTGGCCACCACCTTCTGCTTGACCAGCCGGTTGATCAGTGCCGACTTGCCGACGTTGGGGAAGCCCAGGGTGAGCGCCCGCACCGGCCTGGGGCGCATGCCGCGGTTCCTTCGCCGTTCGTTGAGCTGATCCCCGGCCCGGATCGCCGCCTGCTGCACCTGCTTCACGCCGGTTCCTGCCTTGGCGTCGCACCAGACGGTGCGTTGCCCCCGCCCCTTGAACCAGGCCTCCCAGGAGGTCCGGGCCTGTGCGGTCACCATGTCGCGCCGGTTGATCACCAGCAGGTGCTGCTTGCCGTTGATCCAACGGTTGAGGTGGGGATGGCCCGTGGCCAGCGGGATGCGGGCATCGCGCACCTCGATCACCAGATCCACCTTGTCGAGATGGCGGCACAGCTGCTGCTCCGCCTTGGCGATGTGGCCGGGATACCACTGAATCGGTGGAGAACTCACAACGGCACCACCAATGGAGGACAGAGGGAAGCGAGTTGGATCACCGCGACATTCGATTCCCCGCAAAACACGGGTTAATCTCGACGCCGTTTTCTTACCGCACGAGACAACCCTATGGCGAAGCGTTCCCTGGCCAGCCTCCAAGCCGGCGACCTGAGCGGCAAACG
>MDTA01006276.1_pt1 | contig 10129 bp, 10 predicted proteins | sample 811151 | NCBI WGS metagenome assembly MDTA01 (sample SAMN05326648, study PRJNA326480) | marine metagenome | isolation source: seawater | place: Indian Ocean: South | collected 2010 | reverse complement strand
TGATGACCTTCTGTGGAAAATCGAATCCGGCGTTGATCAATGCGCTGCGTACGCGGCTTTCTTTCACGCCGGTCTCGGCGAGACCCACCATGCTGATGCGGGGCAGACCACCGGTCAGATGGACCTCGATGTCGACAGCAGGCGACTCGATGCCCACCAGGGTGCGGGTGTGGGCGACTGCGAAGGACGGTCTTCGGAGGGTCATGCGTATTGTGTCGGCTGGTGTGGCGGCATTGTGCGCAGCCTCCGGGGGGATTGCTGTCAGCGGTTGGTGACGCGTCGTGTGCGTGAAATGCTTCGCGTGTGTCAGCCTGCGCCGAGCAGGCTCTGGCAGTCCCCCGGATCACGCGCTATGCTGCGCCCCGTTTCGGTGCGCGCCCGGTCGCTTTGCACCCGGCTGATGCACCCAGATCGTGCACTGCTCGCGCTGTTTATACACAAGCCATTGATACCAGTTAGGTTTGTCGAATTGGCACAGTCAGTGCAGATGCAATGGTCACCTTTCGACGCACGGTCGCCGGTGGCCTAACCGTGCCGTAGGTCCGCGGCGTTGAGAGGGAAGGAGACACTCGATGCAACTGAAGAAATTGCTTGTGACACTGGTTCTGACATCCGGCGCGTTCGCGGCCGGTGCGGCCGAACTGAGCGGCAACGTGACGTTCGGCTCAGACTACGTTTATCGCGGTATTTCGCAGACCGACGAAGAGCCCACCATCCAGGGTGGGTTTGACGCGGTGTCCGACTCCGGCCTGTATGCCGGCGTCTGGGCTTCCAACGTCGCCTTCGACGGATCGATCGAGATCGACTACTACGTCGGCTTCGGTCAGGAAACCGAGGTCTTCACTTACGACATCGGTTTCATCCACTACAACTATCCGAATCAGCCTCAGGGTCAGGCGGACAGCAACTTCAGCGAAGTCTATGGGAGCATCACCGTGCGCGGTTTCACGGCGGGGCTTGCGGTCAGCAACGACTTCTTTGGCGAAACGGGTAGTGCAACGTACGCCAGCATCGACTACGAAATGAGTCTGCCGAACGATCTTTCGTTGACGCTCCACTACGGTGCCCAGAGCATCGATGACGGAGAAGACTACGACGATTACTCGGTTTCGCTGGGTAAAACGGTCAGTGATTTCGACCTTGCGTTGACGTGGCACGACACCGATCTGGATGGCAATACTTGTGCGGATATCTGTGACAGCCGCGTGGTTCTTACAGTCTCCAAGAGCTTGTAATGCCATAGTCAATTTGGCTTCATATGCCAAAGAACACGAATAATCCTGGCCAAGGGGAATACACATGAAACTAGTCACGGCAATCATCAAGCCGTTCAAGCTCGATGACGTTCGCGAGGCGCTGTCGGAGATTTCCGTACAGGGCATGACGGTCACCGAGGTGAAAGGCTTCGGACGTCAGAAGGGCCACACAGAGCTGTACCGTGGAGCCGAATACGTCGTCGACTTTCTGCCCAAGGTTAAGATTGAGGTTGCGATCAGCGACGAGAATCTCGAAGCAGTCATCGAAGCAATCAGCAATGCGGCCAACACCAGCAAAGTGGGCGACGGCAAGATTTTCGTCAGCTCGCTCGAAGACGTGATTCGCATCCGTACGGGCGAGACGGGTGGGGATGCGGTCTGAGGGCAACGCCTTCAGCTCGACTCCGCTCCCCTGGGCAGCCCTTTCCGGGTGTCCCTGGACGCGCCTCCGGTACGGCCCCGTCAGGGCGGCTTCCGGACTCCGCGCCTGTGCTTCATGCGCGGCCGGTGTCCGGATTGTTCGCAACACCGTTGACAGACATTGATCTGCGGCAGGCGTGCGTCCGGTGCGCCTGACCCGGCCGCCAGGCCGCTTTCCGACACGTTGAATTCCCCTTCCGTTTGACTATTGTGATTCCTGATCTATAACTAGATCGAGGACATTGGCGGCTTTGCCGCCGGGCAAAGGCAAGATGGAGCGGTCGGTCGTGGAAAAAGAGCCCAACGACCAGGGTCATGCACACACGATCCAGTCACGACAGGGGTTGCGGCGTCAGTTGGAAGAGCACGTCGAGGCATTCCTCAACGCTGGCGGTCACATCGAACAGATTGATATGCACGTCACGGCGTATCCCCCGACCAAACCGGTGTCTCGCTATGGCGGGCGTCCCATCTAGACGCGGTCTGTTCCGATGAGACCTTGCGAGCATGATTCGCCGGGTCGACCGTCACCGGCCCAATCGGTCCAGCTGTTGCGTTAATATCCGCCGCCATCGGTCAGCCGCCCGGGGCGACTCAAGCATGCGTTATCAAAGTACGCGCGGCGGTGCCGCGAACCTCAGCTTCACCGAGGCGGTGATGACGGGGCTCGCGCCCGACGGCGGGCTTCTCGTTCCCGCCGACATTCCCGATGTGAGCGCGAAGCTCGACGCATGGTCCTCGCTCCATTACTGCGGTGTTGCCAACGCCGTGATGTCGTTGTTCATCGAGGACATTGCTCCAGATGCGCTGACGGACCTGATTGCGCGCAGCTATGCGAGTTTCGATCACCCTGAAGTCACGCCCGTCTTCACCAGTGGCGAGCTGCATGTGCTCGAGTTGTTTCATGGTCCGACGCTGGCCTTCAAGGACGTCGCCCTGCAGTTTCTCGGCAATACGTTCGATTACGTGCTGAAGGCCCAGGGTGAGCACCTGAACATTCTGGGCGCGACGAGCGGCGATACCGGCAGCGCCGCGATTGCCGGCGTTCGCGGTCGCGACAACGTTGATATCTTTGTGATGTTCCCGGACGGCAGAACGAGTCCCCTGCAGGAACGACAGATGACAACCGTGCCTGATGCCAACGTGCATGCGCTCGCGATCGAGGGCTCGTTCGACGACTGCCAGTCGATTCTCAAGGCCATCTTCCGGGAGCTCGATTTCAAGGCGGAGTATTCACTCGGCGCCGTGAATTCGGTGAACTGGGCCCGGGTGTTGGCGCAGGTGGTGTACTACTTCGTCGGGTACTTTCGCGTGGGGCATGACGGTCCGATCGACGTGTGTGTGCCGACCGGCAACTTTGGCAACATCTTCGCCGCGTATGTGGCGCGCAGAATGGGGTTGCCGCTGCGCAGGCTCGTGCTCGCGACGAACGCCAACGACATCCTCGCGCGCTTCTTCCGCAGCGGTCGCTACAGCCGCGGCGACGTGCACTTCAGCCTCAGTCCTTCGATGGATATCCAAGTGTCGAGCAACTTCGAGCGCTATCTCTTCTACAACCTCGGCTGCGATCCTGTAAAGGTGCGCAGCGTGATGGAGACGTTCGAGGCTACGGGCGATGCGCAGCTCAATTTCAACACCCGGGTTTATGACGAGGCCTTTGCAGCGGGTACCGCCGATGACGCGGCGACGCTTGGTGCAATTGGCCGTACCTGGGCAGAGCACCAGTACCTGCTTGATCCGCACACGGCCGTCGGGGTCGCGGTCGCCGAGGACTATCGGGCACAGGCGGGGGACAACGTTCCAATGCTGTGCGTCGCAACCGCGCACCCAGCGAAGTTCCCCGACTGCATTGCGGATGTCCTGCCAGGGGTTCCCGCGACCCACCCCACGCTGCAGGCGCTCGAATCGCTGCCTACCCGCAAGACGGTGCTTCCGGCAGACGTCGACGCGGTCAAATCGGTGATTCGAGACGCGCGGCGCTGAGTGTCACGCCGTCGCGGCGGCGAGTTCCTACGGTTCGCCGCGGACCGCGTTGATTGCGGCTGGCAGGTCGCGGATGTCGCTGATGCGGACGGTCGGTTGGCTCGTGCCGGGGTCGCGGGTGCCGTTGTCGATCCAGACAGTGTGCATGCCGCACTCGTTGGCCGGGTCGATGTCGTGTTCGGGGTTATCGCCCACGTACACCATCTCGGTGGGCGCGAGGCCGGTGGTTTCGAGAGCGACGTGGAAGAGGTCCGGCGCGGGCTTCGGCCGACCAACCTGCTCGGCCGAATAGGCGAAGGTGAACACGTCCGACAGGCCAAGGCGCCGGATGTCGGCATTGCCGTTCGACAGTGCACCCAGCGTGTATTGCGCGGAAAGATGCCGCAGCGTCGAGAGCGCTCCCTCGAAGAACTCGATTTCGTTGCGCGCCTTGAGGAACACTTCAATGCCCTCATGGGACATCGACTCCGCGGTCGTTTCGGTGTCGCCGCCGTGGCGCAGCGTTGCCTCAATCACCCGCCGGCGCATCTCCGTGATCCGATAGCGCAGCGACGGGTCGTTCCGGACGATGACCTCCCGGTGCGCGCCCATCGCTTCGCGGCTCACGTCGAGTCCGGGTCGATGTTCGTCGAACCACGCCTGTAGGAGTTTTTCCGCCCTGATGATGACGGGTGTCACCGCCCACAGGGTGTCGTCCAAGTCGAATGCGATGGCTTTGATTGTCATTAGAGCGCTGTCTTCAGTCCTTCTTGCGTGCTCGCGGATGCGCCTTGTCATAGGTCCGGGCGAGATGCTGGAAGTCGAGGTGCGTATAGATCTGAGTGGTTGCCACGTCCTGGTGCCCCAGCAACTCCTGCACGGCGCGCAGGTCGCCGCTCGACTCGAGCAGGTGGCTGGCAAACGAATGGCGGAGCATGTGGGGTGACAGGTTACCCGGCACGCCCTGCTGCAGCATCTGGCGCTTGAGGCGTTGCTGGACACTGCGCGCGCTGATGCGTGTGCCGCGCTCGGACAGGAAGAGGGCTGTCGCGTCGGGTTCGCCGGCCCGCGGACAGGCGCCGCGTACCTTGCACCACGCGTCGATTGCGTCGAGGGCCTTGCGTCCGACCGGCACGATGCGGGTCTTGTTGCCCTTGCCCGTCACGGTCAGGGTCCGATCATCGCGTGACAGGTCAGAAAGGTTGGCCGCGGTGAGTTCAGACAGGCGGAGCCCGGATGAATAGAAGAGCTCCATCATTGCAAGGTCCCGTGCGTCGTGCCAGGAGGCACCCTCCGCATCGAGCAGCCGGGACATCTGGTCCGGATCGAGCGCGCGCGGCAGCCGGCGTGACGATTTTGGGGCGGAGACCCCGTTTGCCGGGTTCGCGCTGAGCGCCCCTGCCGCAACCAGGTGGCGAAAGAAACTGCGGGCGGCGGACAGGCGCCGCTGCAATGACTTGCCGGCAAGTCCCCGGCGATGCTCGGCGCTGATCCAAGCCTGAACATGGCTGGTCTTCAGATCATCGGGTGCTTCAAGGCCTTCCCCCGCGCACCATGTGTCGAGGCAACCGAGGTCACGGGCGTAATTGCGTACGGTGTGATCCGAGTAACGCCTGACGGTGGTCAGTTGCCCGAGGAAGTCGCGCGCGAGCGCAGCAAACGGCCCGGGTGCGGCGGCGACGGAGTCTCGCGGTGATCGCATGGCGCCCGTTCAGCCGGGATCGCCGAGGTACAGATAGCGCGGCAGTGTCCGGGCGAGGACGTCGCCCACGAAGTCGATGAAGACGGTTCCCGACCCGGGATCGAAGTAACCCGACTCCCGTGCGCCCAGCGCGAGTACGGCAATCGGGCTGTTACCCGCGTAGATGGGCAGGACGGCCGCAGAACCCACCTCACCGCTCGCATGGCGTAACAGGAAGTCCTGCTTGTCTCCGTCGAGCAAGCCGAGCGTCGCCGTGCGTTTGCTGATCAGGTCGCCCACGTAGCCTTGGGCCGTGGTCAGCGTGACGCAGCTCGTGTAGTGGTTGATCTGCCGGGGCGTCTGGTCAAACACGATCAGGCCGTAGGCTGCGCACCCGAAGTCGTCAGCGAAGCTTCGCTCCAGATTGTGGAAGAGTTCGCCGACATTCTCCGCTTCGAGTACGCCAAGTACCAGCCGTTGTGTGCGCAGGTAGATCGCGTGGTTGGCTTCCGCAAAGTGCAGCAGCGTTTCGAGACGTTCCCTGTGCGAGGTCTGCTTCTCGCGGAGGGCCGCCACCTGGCGCTCGATCAGCGATATGGTGCCGGGCCCGTCCGCATGGTTGACCCGCAGCGTCGTCAGAAGGTCTGCACGTGTCTCGAAGAAGTCGGGATGTCTGCGCAGGTAGTCGGCAACTGCCTCGGCATCGACCCGGCCGTCACCGTCTGCGCGGGTTGCAGCGTCAGACTCAGTCATTCCGCGCTCCTTGTTGTTCACCCATGTCGTTCTACCGAATCGATCGTCAGATCTGCAGTCGGCCTTCGTAGACCCGGCTGACCGGGCCGCGCATCGAGATGTGGGCATCATCGCCCGCCCAACCAATCGTCAGCGAGCCGCCCGGGAGTTCGACCTCGACTTCTTCGTCGAGGAGGCCACGCAGACGTCCGCTGACCGCTGCCGCGCAGGCCCCCGACCCGCACGCCAGCGTCTCCCCGACCCCACGTTCGAAGACCCGCAGGCGTACGTGACCGCGGTCGATGATTTCCATGAAGCCGACGTTGGTGCGTTCGGGAAAGCGCGGGTGTGATTCGATGAGAGGTCCCAGCGTCTGGACGGGAGCACGTTCGACATCTTCCACTAACAGGACTGCGTGCGGATTGCCGATGCTGATCGCGCTGACGTGATGCGTGGTGGTGCACGTGGAAGCCTGCGTGGCATTGCACGCCGCGGTCGGCTGGCTCGTCATGCTCCGGATTGGCGAGGTCACCGCAACGCAGCCGTCCACCGCGATGTCGTAGGTGATCTGCGGTGCGTCGGCCACAAACGGAACCTTGTTCGGCAGGAGGCGTGGAGCGCCCATGTCGACCGTCACGGTACCGTCCTTCTCCAGCGAGGCCTCCATGCATCCGTTCCTAGTCTGGAAACGGGCCCGGGTTCGGGTCGTCAGACCGCGGTCACGGACAAATCGCAGCACGCATCGTGCGCCGTTGCCGCATTGCTCCGCCTCGCTCCCGTCGGCGTTGTAGATGCGGTAGTAGAAGTCGAGGTCGGGGTTCGTCGGCGGACCTACGGTCAGCAACTGATCGAAACCGATACCGGTCCGCCGATCCGCGAGTTCGCGGATCTGTTCGGGGCGCAGATGGACGTTTTGCGAAATGAGGTCCAGGACGACAAAGTCGTTCCCGAGGCCGTGCATCTTGGTGAACCGGAGCAGCATGCGGCAAGGTTACCGATCACCTCCGGTTATGCAAGGTGCGGCCGGCAAGGTGCGCTATGAGGGAAGCGTGTGCTCGAGCCGCATCAGGTCCGCGATTGTTTCGCGCTCCCGGGCGCAGAAGACGTCGGTGCCGTCCACGATCAGTTCGGCGCCTCTGCCGCGCGTGTTGTAGTTCGAGCTCATGACAGCCCCGTACGCGCCGGCCGACCCCACCGCGAGCAGATCGCCCGCCTCGACGGCAAGCGACCGCTCTTTGGCCAGGAAGTCCCCCGACTCGCAAACGGGACCAACCACGTCATACGTGTCCTCGGCGACATCCTTCCGGACGACGTTGGTGATGCGCTGCCAGGCGCCGTACAGCGACGGACGGAGCAGATCGTTCATGGCCGCATCCACCACCGCGAACCGCTTCTCGCCGTTGCTCTTGATACCCATGACTTCGCACAGGAGGACGCCAGCATCTGCCGCAATGCAGCGCCCCGGTTCGAAGCGCAGCTCCAGTTGCCGGTTACCCATGATCTGACCGATGGCCGAAGCGTACTCGGCGAGGTCGAGCGGGGTCTCGTCGGAATACCGGACGCCAACGCCGCCGCCGAGATCCACGTGTTCGATCGCGATGCCGCTCGCCGCGAGGTCGTCGACCAGTTGCAGGACGATGGTCAGCGCGTCGGCAAAGGGGGCAATCGAGGTGATCTGGGAGCCGATGTGGCAATCGATCCCCGTGACCGCGAGGTGCGGTGACGCATCGGCGCGTGCATAGAGGCCCGGCGCCTCGGCCATGGGCACGCCAAATTTGTTGTCCTTCAGCCCGGTCGCAATGTAGGGGTGTGTACCCGCGTCGACGTCCGGGTTGATGCGCAGGGAGACGGGGGCCGGCTTCCCGACGGATCCGGCGACCTGTTCGATCAGGTCCAGTTCGAACGCCGATTCCACGTTGAAGCAGGCGATGTTGGCGCGCAGCGCCATCTCGATCTCGTCAGCGCGCTTGGCGACGCCGGAATAGACCACCTTTCTCGGGTCTCCCCCTGCAGCGATGACCCGGGCGAGCTCTCCGCCTGAGACGATGTCGAACCCGGCGCCTTTGCGCGCGAGGATGTCTAGTACGCCGAGGTTGCTGTTGGCCTTCACGGCATAACAGACGAGGTGCGGCTGGCCGGTAAACGCGGCGTCGAACGCGTCCCACGCGGACTCGATCGCGGCGCGCGAATACACCCAGGTGGGCGTCCCCCAGTCGGCTGCAATCCGGCGCAGGGACACGCCCTCGGCGTAGAGCTCATCCGAGACGAAATGGAACGGCCCGGCGTTCTGCTCAGTCATGGCGGGTCACGGCGAGCGTTGCCTCGGGCGACGCGTCGGCGGGCTTGTCGCCCGGCAGAAAGAGCGGTCCCTTCTGGCCGCAACCGGCCGTGGTCAGGCAAAAGATGACTGTGATAAAAACGCGTCTCAATTGAGGTCTCCGTGGGTGGCGACGGATGCCGGGGGCGCGAAGGGCGCGTGAGAGGCGCGAAGGTACAATGAATGATCGAGAGTTTGAAGATGCCGTTGACGAAACCTTCGCCAATCTCGAGGACGATCTCGATGAACTGGACGAACACGACATCGACATCGACAGTGCCGGCGGGATCCTCACGGTGACCTGCCCGGATGCCTCCCAGATCATCTTCTCCCGGCAGCCCGCCAACCGGGAAATCTGGGTGGCGGCGCGGTCGGGTGGATTCCACCTCGCGCGTGACGGTGACGGCTGGACCTGTGGCACGACAGGCGAGTCGCTCGGGGCGCTGTCGAGTCGTGTGCTGACCGAGCAGCTCGGGACGCCGGTCGAGGTCCTCGGCTGACGTCAGCGGCTCGCCAGTTCGCCCCTTGCGGCGGCAACCGCTTCCCTGACCCGCTCCGGCGCCGTGCCACCTAGGTGGCGGCGCGCGGCGACCGAACCTTCGAGCGTCAGTACCTCGAACACGTCGTCGTCGATTGCTGTCGATACATCCTGCATGTCTGACAGCGAGAGCTCGGCCAGGTCCACCTCGGCATCCACGGCCATGCCAACCAGTCGCCCGACAATCTCGTGTGCGTCGCGGAACGGTACGTCTTTGCGGACCAGGTAGTCGGCAAGGTCGGTTGCGGTGGGATAGCCCTGGCTTGCGGCCGCACGCATCCGGTCAGGGTTCGCGATGATCTGGGGCACCATGTCGGCGAGCGCAATGGTCGAGTTGAGGACCGTGGTGATCGTATCGAAGACGGGTTCTTTGTCTTCCTGATTGTCCTTGTTGTAGGCGAGCGGCTGGCCTTTCATCAGCGTGAGCAGGCCTGTCAGGTGACCAAACACGCGGCCCGTCTTGCCGCGGATGACCTCCGGTACGTCGGGGTTTTTCTTCTGCGGCATGATCGACGAGCCGGTGCAGAATCGGTCCGGCAGGGTGATGAATCCGAAGGCGCTCGAGGACCAGAGAACCAGCTCCTCTGACCAGCGCGAGTAGTGCGTCATGAGCAGGCTTGCGGCCGCGGTGAACTCGATCGCAAAGTCACGGTCGCTGACGGCGTCGAGAGAATTGGCCATCGGTGCGTTGAACCCAAGCTCCGCTGCCGTCATGGCGCGATCGACCGGATAGGTTGTGCCGGCGAGCGCGGCGGCGCCGAGGGGTGATTCGTTCAGACGCTCGCGGCAGTCCATGAAGCGGCCGTAGTCACGCTGGGATTGCTCGAACCATGCCAGCAGGTGGTGACCGAACGTGATTGGTTGGGCGACCTGCAGGTGCGTGAAGCCGGGCATGATCGTGGCGGCCTCGCGTCCCGCAAGATCGAGCAGCCCCGTTTGCAGACGCGTGAGCTGAGCCGCGATCTCGTCGATCGCATCCCGGACGAACAGACGCAGGTCGGTCGCGACCTGATCGTTGCGCGATCGGCCCGTGTGCAGCTTTTTGCTGACGTCGCCAATCAGTTCGGTCAGTCGCGCTTCGATGTTCATATGCACATCTTCGCGTGCAACGGACCACTCAAAGGCGCCTTGTTCTATCTCGGCCAGGATATCGGTGAGACCCTGCTGAATCGCGGCATTTTCGTCTACAGTGAGGACGCCCGTCGACATCAGCATTTCGGCAT
>MDTA01054756.1_pt1 | contig 10131 bp, 6 predicted proteins | sample 811151 | NCBI WGS metagenome assembly MDTA01 (sample SAMN05326648, study PRJNA326480) | marine metagenome | isolation source: seawater | place: Indian Ocean: South | collected 2010 | reverse complement strand
TCTTTTTTTTGTGTTATTTTTAGTTTTAGAGAAAAAGGTTTTTTTTTTGAAAAATTTTTTTCTATATATCTATGGCTTGGTTTTTGGTTAAAATTTACCTTATTTAAGAGTATCTTTTTAAATAATCCACCTGGTGGTCTCGGTTTTTTTGAGTTTAATGAAGAAAGCTTAAATGAACTTATGTTTTTAGCATGTATTCCTTTTTTGAGTTTGACTTTATCTTCTATTATTTTTTCAAAATTTAATGATAATAATAAATTTATACCAAATAATTTTTGGTCTAAAATTTATAAAAATTTTCGATTATTAATTTTAATTATTTTAATTATTTTAATTACTGTAATAACTTTATTAAATCTAAATTTTGGAATTTATCAAAAGGGATTGGTTTCAAGTCTTGACTTACCAGTTGTTATTTCTGGATTCTTTAAATGGTTTTATCTTATAGGCTCTGGTGTAATTATTTCTCTAATAATTAAATATGAATTGGAAATTAAAAAAAATGTTTCTCATTTACTATATGTGGTACTACTGTTTGAGGCTTTTATTTCAAACATAACTCTTTTAAGCAGAGCTATGATTTTTAATATTTCAGCAATTTTTTATGGGATTTTTCAAAGCTTAATTTTAGATAAAGAAAATAAACAAAGAATAAAAAAATTATTTGTATACTATTTAATTGTAATAATTTTATTTTTAGTATCTGTTCCTGTTATAAACCAAATAAGAGAAAAAGCTTACTATGTTGATAATTATATCAAGATAGACAAAGCTGAAGTTTTTGGCAAATCAGTCAATGAAAAAAAACAATTAAAAAAAGATAGACAAAATAACGAAAAAGAAATTAATAAATTTTCAGAACATAAAATTTTAGAAAATAAGATAATTACAAACACTTTTTATAAAGTAGCACAACTTATATATATAAGATTTGTTGGTATTGAATCATTGATGGCAGTATCTTCTTATGAAAATAAAAGTTTTTTAAATTTAATAGAAGCATTTGATGAAAAAATAGATTATTCAAATTACAATTATTACTATACCAAGTATGTACTTGTAGAACAAAAAAAAATAGACGAAAGCTTTTTAAATGATAAAAAATATCTTACAAAAAATCAATACACAATTCATGTCCCTGGAATTGTTTCTTTTCTATATTATACTGGATCAAAAACTTTCTTATTTTTCTCAATTTTTTTGATAGGAATATTATTTTTTTATTTTGAGAAGTTTGTGTTCTACAGCTCATCAGGCAACATAATATTAACTGCTTTCGTTTCACATATTATATCCTATAGATTGGCCCATTTTGGTTATGTTCCAACACAATCATACCTATTCTTTGGTTCTTTAATAATAACAATATTTGTTATATTTCTTTTTAATAAATATTTTAAATAATATGATTATCTTAGGTCTTAATATTTTTCATGCCGAATCTTCTGCTTGTATTATCAAAGATGGATCAATTATTGCATCTTGTGAGGAAGAAAGATTTACATACGTAAAAAACTTTGCAGGTTTCCCATTAAATTCTATTCAATTTTGTTTAAATAAAGTTGGCTTAAAATCAATTAATGATGTTGATTATATTTCAGTTAATTCAAACCCTTATTATAATTTAAAAGAAAAGTTAATTTATGCTTTTAAGAATATTTTTACAGTAAACTTTATACCAAGATTATTTTTATTAAAAAAAAAACATAGTGTTTACAATGTACTTAAAGAAAATTTTAAAGAAATTTATAAAAAAAAAATTAATTATGTTCCACACCATAGAAGCCATATATCCCTTGCATATCTCTCATCTGGATTTGAAGAAGCTATTGGATTTTCTTATGACGCAGCTGGTGATTTCTCTACAGCTGAAGCTTATTATTGTAATAAAAGTAATATAAAATTAATAAAAAAAGCAATTTTTCCTCACTCTCTAGGAATTTTGTATCAAGCTATGACTCAGTTTGTGGGATTTAAAAAGTATGGTGAAGAATATAAATTTATGGGATTGGCCGCATATGGAAAACCTACCTTTGTTAATGAAATAAGAAAATTAGTTTCTTATGATAAAGAAAATTTTTTTAAATTAAATTTAAAATATTTTAGACATCAAAAGATTGGATTTTCATTTAATTTTGAAACTTGCTCACCAAATTACAAAGATCTCTTTTCAGATGAATTGGTGAAACTTTTGGGGCCCTCGTTAAAATCACAAGAAGAAATTGGTGAAAGAGAAATGAACATAGCGAAAAGTGTTCAAACTGTATTTGAAGAAATTGTTTTCAATATTTTGAATGAATTATATGAAAAATATAAAATAGATAATTTGGCTTTATCAGGAGGCTGTTCATTTAATTCAAGTTTGAATGGTAAAATTTTAGAAAACACAAATTTCAAAAAATTATATATACCATCAAATTGCGGTGACGCTGGTGGAGCTCTTGGGAGTGCTTTAGATACTGCTTTTAATTATGATAAAAAAAACTTTAAATTAAAGAACATCAAAACTTGTTATTATGGTCCAAATTACCCAAACGAAGAAATTGAAAATAGATTAATAAATAATTTGAATGGAGATATAAGAAAAAAAATTCATATAAAAAAATTTGATTTAGACAAAGATTTGTTCGAATTTGTAGCAGATGAAATAACGAAATCCAAAATTGTATCATGGTTTCAAGGAAAACTTGAATTTGGACCAAGAGCGCTAGGAAATAGGTCAATATTGGCTGACTCAAGAAATAATGAGATGAAAAATATAATTAATAAAAAAATTAAGTTGAGGGAGTCTTTTAGACCTTTTGCTCCCTCTATATTAGAAGAAAACTTTGATGAGTATTTTGACTATTCTCAAAAAATACCATTTATGAACCAGGTTATAAATGTAAGACAAAATAAAAAAGAAAAAATACCAGCTGTTGTTCATGTTGATGGTACAGCTAGGGTACAAACAGTATCAAAAGAGGAAAATGAAAAATATTATAATTTAATTAAAACATTTTATAAAAAAACTGGAGTTCCAATTTTGTTAAACACCTCATTTAATGTGAATAGTCCAATTTGCGAAAGCCCTGAGGACGCTTTTGAATGTTTTATGAAAACAGATATAGATTTACTTGTGCTTGAGAATTGGACATTAAAAAAAATATGAAGGTTTATAATTCACGAATTTCTTTTTTAATAGAAAATATAATCATAGCAATTTTTTCAATTTATTTTTTTTTATGGTCTCAATCTTTATTTTTTTTTGATGAAAGACTAATATTAGTTCTATTAATACCTTTGTACTTTTTTATAAAAACTGATCACTTAGACAAATATAGTTTTTTCTTCTTTTTAATTTTAATATCATTAATATTATTTCACCTTATTTTAAATAATTTTTTTTTTGATAAGGGTATATTTGAAAATTTAGACGCAGTTTTGGGTAGTACTTTAATTGCCTTAATTGCAATAATGTACAGATCTTTTTTAATAAAAAATTTATCTAAAGTGATTTATTTTTTTATTTCAATTTTAGTTTTATTTTTTTTTATTGAGATTTTTTTTTTTAATAATTTATATAGTATCAATAACTTTGATTGTTTAAATGGCTGGTTTAGCAATGTTAATTTAAAGCTATTTTCAGAAAATTCACATTTTGGAATGATAGCACCAGCTGTAATTTGTTATATGATTTTTAAAAAAGAACAAAAAAAAATTTTGAATTATTTAAGTTTAATTTTAATAATCTTTTTATTTTTATTTTTATCAACAACATTATTAATTGGTATAATTCTATGTTTATTGATATTTATTTTTACAAAATTTAAAATATTCAATAGCTTTCAGAAAATTACATCACTTTCTTTGCTTATTGCATGTGTAATTTTAGTCTTTTCAAAACCTCAATGTAATATGAGACTATCTGAGACTGTTCAAGGTATATATATAAATTATATTTCCAAATCCAAAGAAAATCCTAATCTTAAGGAAGAATGGAAGAAGAGTTTGTATAATGGATCTTTGAATCAAAGTAGTGAAGTAACTTTAAATTCTTATTCTGTTTCATTAAATAGTTTGAAAAATTATCCGTTTGGAGTGGGTATTAATAATTATATAGTTTCTTATAGAAAATTTAGTGAAGAATTATCTTTATCTACATGGGATGTAAATAAAGAAGATGGATCTAATAATTTTTCAAAATTGCTGTCTGAGTTTGGTTTATTTAGTTTTGTCTTATTTTTAATTATTTTTAATTACGCATTAAGAGATAATGAAGATTTTTTTAATAATACCTTTTTTTACTCAATAATTATCACTCAACTCTTAAGGGGTGCGGGTTATTTTAATGGTGGTTTTTTACTATCTCTATTTATAATTCTGTTATCTTTATTTTTAAAAAAAAACAATGTCAAAAAAATTTCTTAATAATTTAAATTATTTTTTTATTTTTATTTTAATAATTTTTGCCTTTTATTTGTCTTATATAGGTGGCTACGGTAGTGATGAGGACACGTTACCTATGATAGGTACATTTGAGGCAATTCTTAATAGTGGTGTAATTATGACATCCAGATTTACTGGGTATCCAGTTGCAGAATTTGGAATTGGTTTTTTGTCTTATAATTTTGGGAGTTTTGCCGCAAATTTTGTAACATTTTCGTTACTGGTGGTTTCACTAATTTTTATCTTTCTTACTTTTAATTCAGATAAAAAAAATCTCAAATATTTATTATCTCTTTTTCTTTTATTATGTTTAACCAATCCAATTATATTTTTTGAAAATATTGAGCCAATCGATTATTCATGGTCACTAGCTCCATTTGCAATAGGAAGCTACCTTTATAAAAAAAGAATTTATGAGTTATCACTTTTATTTTTTTGTCTAAGCATTGGTGCTAGATTAAATTTTGCTCTTTTTATAATTATTTTTATTTTTTTATACAACAACAACAATAATTTTACACTCAAAAGAAAAATAATATTCATAATTTGTACACTATTTTTGGGATCTTTATTTTACCTTCCTACTTGGTATATTTTTAAGTTTGGTTTTGACTGGGTAAGTGCAGCCAGACCCATTGATCAAGGATTATATGGTTTATTAGGAAGATTTTTTTATAAAGTAATAAATTTATATACATTTTTCTCATTTATTCTTATTTTGATAATTACGATCAATAAAAATTTTATCTTAAAGTTTTTTAATGATCGTGTGATTTTTTTTATTTTTCTTTCAAATTTGTTATTATTCCTTTGGATACCAGCAGAATTATCTTATTTGTTATTAGGGTTAATTATTTTTTATTTTTTTTTAATAAAAAATATTTCAACTAAAAAAATTCTTGCATTAATATTACTTAATTTTTCAACATGGTTTGTTCAATTTGATTTCCTGGAAATCAAATATAAAGATAAAATTAATGAGTGCTCTTCTCCAAATGCTATAAGTGCGATTGTAAAATTCACAGTTGAAGATGGATCAATTATTAAATTTATAGAAACTAGAAGTAAAATTAAATGCTGGTTAGAGGGAGCTGACCCAGAAAGAATAAATAAAATTTTAAATGGAGCTGCCTTAAAATAATGTTATTTTCTTATTTTCATTTAATTCTAATTAGCGCAACAATTATAGGCTATTCTTGTTTAGGTTCTAGAATTTTAAAAAGCAATTTTAAGGTAAGAAATCAAGATTTTATTTTAGGTTTAATTATAATCTCTTTTGCAGCTTTGATCGGAAATTTTTTTGTACCGTTAAAAGAACTTTCACTTTTTTTAATAATAATTGGTTTAATTTTATTTATTTTTAATCTAATTAAAAAAAAAATTGAAATTAATTTTTTGAGTTTTTTATTAATACTTTTTTTATTTTGTTTTTTTACACATGATAATAGCCTTAATTATGATTCTCCATTTTATCATCTGCAAATCATAAAGTGGAGCAGTGATTATAAAATTTCTTTTGGTCTAGTTAACTTAGAACAAAGATATGCTATGCCTTCAATTTGGCATCAATTTTTATCTTTTTTTAACTATGAAATTTTCAAATTTAATCCAGTCTATTTGGTTCCATTAATAGTATTTTCTTTATTTTTTAATCAAGCTCTTAATGAGCAAAATTATACTAAAATAAGTAGTTTATATATTTTATTTGTAAATATATTTCTCTTCTTTTTCGCAATAATTCATCCTTTTCAAGATGGTATTATTTTTAATCATTTAGGATCACCAGAGAGTGATATTATTGGTATTGTCTTTTTTTCTTATAGTTTTTACTTTTTTCTAAAAATTTTAGAAAAAAAAGAAATTGAAGATTTCTACTACTTATTGTTATTTAGTTTTTACGGTATTTTAACAAAAATTTCTTATGGATATCTTGTTTATTTGTTAATTATATGTTTGTTTTTATTTAAATTTGAAATTTTTAAAAAAAAAAAAATAATATTATTTCTATTTTTAATTTCCCTTACTTGGTTCCTAAGAAATCTAATAATTTCAGGATGCTTGATATTTCCAATAAGCTTCACTTGTTTTGATTTCCAATGGAGTAATAATATAAGTGAAATAGAATATTTTTTTAATGAAACAAAATCTTGGTCGCGCGCAACCAGGTTGAGAATAAATGCAGCAAATTTTGAATATACACTAAATTCTTTTGAATGGTTTATTCCATGGTTTAAAGATTATTTTGTTAATACTTCGATATTAAAAATATTATCAATTTCTTTTTTTATTTCAGTTTTCTTTTTATTATTTGGTATTTTCTCAAAAAAGTTTAAATTTAAAGAGTTTTTAAATATAAAAAATTTTATTATTTTTATATTCTTAATTTTAGGTATTTATTTTTGGATGCAAGTCCCAGAAGTTAGATATGGCCATGGATTAATTATATTACTAATTTTTTTTAATTTCTTAATTTTTATAAAATTCTTTAGAATTAAGTTTGAAAACAATAAAATATTAAAAATATCATCTTTTTCATTACTGTTTATTTTATGTCTTAAAAATTACTCCGTAATTAACACATTTAATAAAATTTTTTATAGAGAATTTGATTATGAAAATTTTATAAAGATTAAAAATGAGAGTAATTATGAAATTTACTCACCCAACCCTGACTCCCTGGATGTATCAGAATATCTAAAGTTTTGTGGAAATTTTAAAGGAATTTGTGGTTATTTAAATCATCCAACAAAGTTAGAAAATCTAAAAATCACTCAAAACAAATACGGTTATTTGGTTTTCATAAATTAATTTATGAATTTAAATTTTGAAAAATTTTTTCTGCCAGAACCATTCTCATTGATAATAACAATTTTCCTTTTTTATGGATGTTTTTCAGCTGGTAATTTTTTAATTGAAAAATTAAAGCTTAAAAATTTCTTTTTAGGTCCAAAAAATTACAAATTTTTTGGTGTATTCTTTTTAATTAATTTAATTCAACCTATATTATTTTTTTCAGCATTAATAGGGATTGGCTTTAAATTTTTTGTTATATTATTTGGTTTGGTAATAATTTTTTTTAGTTTTTATAATTTACGTTCTCTCACAACAAATGTTAAAAATTTTAAACTTTCATCAATAATTTATTTACCAATCTTATTATATTTCATATCTTCACTGGGTCCGATAACAAACGCAGATTCCTTAGATTATCATTCAAGTGTAGCGACATATATAATTAATTATGGGCAATTTCCTAGTTTAAAAATATGGTTCCACAGCATTCAATCTGGGGCGGGAGAGGCAATTATAGCATTTGGTTTTTTTTTAAAATCTGAACAATTTGGGTCACTGGTTCAATTTTCAGGTCTGCTGAGTATCTTTGGGTCATTTTATTTTTTAATTAATAAAATAAATAACTTAGATAAAAAAAAATACATAATTAATGTTTTATTCATTTTAGTAATAATTACATGTCCATTATTTGTTCAATTGTCCACCTCATTAAAACCTCAATTATTTTATATAGGCTCAGTCACTTTTGTTTTTACTTTTATTTTTTTTAATAATCTAGCAATAAATAATTCAAATAGATTGGTATACATTTTAATTTTAATATTTTTATCTAATGCATTTTTAAGTAAATTTTCATTTTTACTTTCATCATTTTTTTTGTATGTTTTTTTTCTAATTAATAAGATCAAAAGCAAAAAAGAAATTAAGGAATTTTTATTACTATCTATTTTATGTTTTTTAATTTTTATTTTTCCTTCATTCATATTTAAAAATAATCTCTATGGAATTGATATTCTTAGTTATTTTACCAATCCTTTTCCAACTCATTTACATGGTTATGACGATCTTTATCGCTCAATTGTGTCCGATAGAAAAGAAATTTTTTCGTTTAATATAAATAATAATATTCATCATTGGTATAATATTATCTTTCCAACAAATATAACTGCTTTTACAAACTCTATTGGTTTAGGTGTTTTATTATTTTTTTATATTAGGATAACTAATAAAAAAGAAATTCAAATCATAATAATTTCATTACTATATATTCTGATTGTATTTTTAGCAGGCCAACAGAGTGGAAGATTTATTATTGAACCTTATATATGGTTATCTATGCTAGCATTTTCAAATTTTCAAAAAATAAATAAAAATTTTTTATTAGCTTATGTAACTTTTCTGCAACCAATTTTTATAAGCCTAGTACTAATTTATAGCATAATTTATATTGGCAATGGGTCTCTTTATAGCAAATTAAAATCAAATGTTTTAGAAAACACTGCAAACGGATATGCACTTGCCAAATGGGCAAATAAAAAACTAAAAAATATTGATCAAACTGTTATTTATACACATAGATCAGTTTCCCTTCCCGAATTTAAAGTAATTCCAGGAGATTTCTTATATTACATTAATTTAAGTTCTGATAAAGATTTTCAAGAAAACAAAGAATATTTTCAAGAAATTTTAAAATTAGACCCAAAGTATATTTTATTTTACGGAGAAAACTTTAAAAGCGAGAAAGAATTTAATCCTTATAATAATTTTTATAGATGTACAGGTAAATTATTGTTTAGTTCAAGTGATGTTGTCAAGGAAGTTTCAAGAAATATTTTTTTAAATCGAACTTTTAAACAAAAACATGCTGCATATATATATGAATTTAATATAAATAATTTTCCTAAATGTCTTAAATAATATAAATTTATTTAATCCAACTATGTTTAGATTTTTTAGATTCTTGCTTATTAATGAAGAATGCAAAAAGATTTGCTTGTTTTTTTAAAAGTATTTTTAAAACCAAAACAAATAATGGAAAAAAAAGTTTAAGCACTTTTTTAAATATATTATTTTTAAGTTTTTTATACAAATTTGCATAATCGAATTCATATTCAAAATTTATTTGATATTTATATTTTGGATCATAAGAATTTATTAATTTTGTAACTTCATTTTCTGTCCATCTATACACAAAATTTGGAATATTAGAATTATCAACACCACCATGATCACCAAAAGTGTCAGGATTGTTAATTGCGCTAATTTCATATTCTTCTGCAAGATTTAATTTTGTCATAATTCTCATCATTAAACTATCTTTTGACTCAATAACTAATATACCTTTTTTTGAAACTCTATACATTTCAAGTATACCATTGTGTGGTTTAGAACAATGATGGATGCATGCGTGAGCTACAACATAATCATATGATTCATCCAACTCTTCTATTTTATTTATATCTATCTGCTTAAAGCTTTTCCCATTAATCTGTTTTCCACCTAAATTTGAACAGGTAAAATTTAAATAATTATTTTTTTCAAATAATTCAAAATCATCAATACCTGCACCAACAATTAAGATTTTCGAATCTTTATCTAAATATTTTAAAATATTTTTTTGATAAAATTTAAATCTTTCTTTCATTTTTTTAAGTACTTATATTTAATAATTGTAAAAAAAGCCCTTAATGCATCTTTAAACCTAATTTTTTTTCCTTCGCTTACGTTTCTTCCTTTATAAGAAATTGGCAATTCTATAATTTTTTCATTAATTAATGAGATTTTTGTATTAACTTCTGCGCAAAAAGCAAAATCATTTTCTCTTAAATTCAGTTTTAAAAAAATATCTTTTTTAAAAACCTTATAGCACGTATGAGCATCTGTTAAATCTTGATTATTAAATAAATTAGA
>MDTA01054354.1_pt1 | contig 10131 bp, 10 predicted proteins | sample 811151 | NCBI WGS metagenome assembly MDTA01 (sample SAMN05326648, study PRJNA326480) | marine metagenome | isolation source: seawater | place: Indian Ocean: South | collected 2010 | reverse complement strand
AAGTATTTCCAGGTTCTGAGAAGCTCCAATATTTCCTGCAAATGTAATTGTAAATTCATTGAAATAATTTTTAATATTTTCTTGAATATTATTTTTTTTTAAATATGAATCTGAAGAATAGTTTGGTAGATATTTTATTTTATTTATAGGTATTTTTTGATTAACAATATGCTCAATAAAGTATTTTGATTGGACTAGAATTAAGTCACAATAATTGTATGTAAGCTTTGTCAAAAAGGAAATAAATTTAAGTATCAGACGATTATTAATTTTTCCTGCAACTTCTACTGATTCTGGCCAAAGATCCTGAACCCACAATATACTTTTAGCATTAAATTTCTTTGCAGCAATTGAACCAACAAGACCAACTGTTATTGGTGAAGGAGCAAAAATGAATATTCTGTCAAACATTCCTTTTAGAAAAAAAAGTCTAATTATACCAAAGAAAATAAATGATAGGTAATTTAATGACAATGATATCTTATTGGCTCCCATTCTTGGAATTATTCTTGATCGATTAATTTTAACGCCTTCTATTATCTCTGTATGCTTATTAAAAAAATTATATCCTTTGTAGAATTTACCTTCAGGATAGTTTGGGATAGCAGTTAGCACCTCCACGTAATGGCCTCTTGATTTCAAACTTTTAACTACATCATTAATTAAAAAGTTCTCAGGTGAATAATATTGTGTTACAACTAATACTCTCAATATTTAAATTTTTCAGTTTCAATAAATTTTTTTAAATCAACTAACATCTCTTTATGTGATTTTATCTCAAATTTAAAATCCTCTCTATTTGATGATAAGGATTTATTAGAATATTTACCATTAACTTTTTTTACTTTAATATTTAAATTAAATTCATGATTTATCAACTCAATTAAATTGTATTTTGTAATTGGATTAGAATAAATATGTAGAATTCCTTTTAAATTATTTTTTATACAATAAGAGATTGCTTTCGATAATTCTAGGGTAGTTAGTCCAGACCAAACTGATTTAACATAGCCCTCAATTATTTTTGACTTATTACTTAATACCCAGCAAAATAATCCAGTGGTTTGCTCTTTAAGTTCAGGTCCAATAATGGAAGTTCTAATTGTAAGATGATCCTTGTGAAAAATTTCACCAGAATCTTTGGTTCTTCCATATGTATCCACTGGTGTTTTTTTTGAATCTTCGTTATAGTTACCAATTGATCCATCAAAGACACAATCGGTGCTCATATGGATTAATGTAAATTTAAGCTCATCTGCAATCCTTTTTAAACTATGAGGAAATTTATTATTTATAGTATCAGCTAGATCAGGATTATTTTTTGAATCCTCTATTAAAATTCCTATACAATTTACTATAAAATCAGGTTTTAACTCAATGATAATTTTCTTTAATTTTTCTAAGTCTAATACATCACAAAAAATTGTTTTGTTGTCTATTTTTTTATTTCTTGAAATATTAAAAACTTTGTATAAATTATCTTGTTTTAAAGTAGTTGTCAAGACATGACCAAGCATCCCTGAACTACCTAAAACTAAAACTTTAGTTTTTATTTTTTCCACACTTCTTTGTTAACTATAGGCGTGTAACTCTGAATAATCTTAACAACCTTTTCTGAAAAATCTAAATTACTGTAATCTAATGGCTCAACTTTAGATTTTGCATTTACAGATATATTAATTGAATCTAATATATTTTTCTCATCAAGAGATCCAATAATTAAATTACCTGAATCTATTGCTTCAGGTCTTTCTGTTGATGTCCTAATACTTACAGCAGGAAATTTTAATAATGATGTTTCCTCAGCCAAGGTTCCACTATCTGAGAGTGTTACATAGGAATTTAATTGAAGATATAGATAATCATGAAATCCCAATGGCTTTATAAACTTTATATTGGGGTTAATTTTCTTTGACAATTTGTCTAACTTTTTTCTGGTTCTTGGATGAGTTGAAAATATAATTTTTTTACTTGTACTCTTGGAAACTGCGTCCAATGAATTAAGAATATTATTAAAGGAATTTTCATCATCAACATTTTCTTCTCTGTGTATACTAACAACGATATAATCTTGTGGATTTAAATTCATTTGATCTAAAATAGAGCTATTTTGAATATGCTCATTATTGGCAGATATTATCTCTTTCATAGGAGATCCTACATTAAAAATAAAATCTTTTCTAATACCTTCAGAAATAAGATATTTTCTTGCATTTTCGGTATAAGTAAGATTGATATCAGAAATATGATCAATTATTTTTCTATTGATTTCTTCAGGCACATTTTGATCGAAACAACGATTTCCGGCCTCTAAATGAAAAATTGGAATTTTTAGTCTTTTTGCAGATATAGCGGATAAGCAGCTATTTGTATCACCTAGTACCATGAAACAGTCTGGGTTAATTTCATCTAAAATATCATAACTATGAGAAATAATATTACCAATTGCTTCACCTAATCTATTTGACTTTACATCTAAAAAATAATCAGGTTTTCTAATATCTAAATCTTTAAAAAAAATTTCATTCAACTCATAGTCATAATTTTGACCTGTATGAATTAATGTATGATCAAAAAATTTATCACATTTTTTTATAATCTCAGATAATTTAATTAGTTCTGGTCTCGTTCCAATAATTGTTACTAATTTTTTATTCATAGAAATATTTTTAAATCAAATATTTAAATCTGACTTAATTATCGGAAGCCTTGATAATAATTTTATTGTCTCGTCAAGGGATAAAAGATTTGAGTTGTTTGAATTTATCTCTACTTTCGGATCAAATTTAATATTACCCTCTATAAAAAACTTATCATAATTAAGATCTCTATTGTCTGGTGAAATACTATAATAATTCCCTTCATCTTTACTGAATGGCATTTCTTCATTTGTAATTAAGGTTTCAAACATTTTTTCACCGTGCCTAACACCTATATTTTTGATTTTTGATTTTGAATTATAAATACTTATTAACGCTTCGGCTAAAGTTTTAATTTTAACTGCAGGGGCTTTTTGAACAAAAATTTCTCCAGAATTGCCTTTTTTAAATGCATGATTAACTAGTTCAACAGCATCCTCAAGAGTCATTATAAATCTTGTCATATCTGGATTTGTTATTGTTAGGTCTTTATTTGCCTTAATCTGACTTATAAAAAGAGGTACTACAGATCCTCTTGATCCTATAACATTACCATATCGAGTACCACAAAAAATAGTTGAATCATCTTCAAAATTTCTTGATTTAGCAATCATGACTCTTTCCATCAAAGCTTTTGTCATTCCCATAACATTTACAGGATATGCTGCCTTATCAGTACTTAATACAACTACTTTTTTTACTTTATTTTTTTTTGCGGCCTTTAGTACGTTTTCTGTACCTAAAATATTTGTTTTTACTGCTTGGATAGGGAAAAATTCACATGAAGGAACTTGTTTTAGAGCTGCAGCATGAAATATATAGTCTACATCAACTGATGCTTCGTCAACAGATTGATTATCTCTAACATCACCAATGTAAAATTTAACTTTTGTATTATTTAATTTTTTTCTGAGATCTTCTTGTTTTTTTTCATCTCTACTAAAAATTCTTATTTCATCAAAATCATAGTTATTAATTGCTTTAATTAAAAAGGACTCTCCAAAAGAGCCTGTCCCACCAGTAATTAATAAAGTTCCGTAGTTAATTTTCATATTTATAAATTTACAACTATTTACTTAATAAGTAATTAATTAGATTATTTGAGGTAGATACAAGGGTAGATTTAGATCTTATTAATTTGTCCTCATTTACAATTTTTAAACATTCAATAAACTCTTGCATTTTATTTAAAGTATATGTATAACTTGGAGAGCATACGTCAAAAACATATTTAAGTTTTGGTGCAATAATAACATTGTTTAACTGACTAGATTCTAAGAGTACTAGACCAAAGCTTTCAATTGAAGAAGTATGAACTATAATTGGCCCCTTTTTCATAAAATCAATAGTTTCATTATGACTAATAGTTCCTTTATTAAAGATTATCTTTCTTTTTTCGTTTATAGTATCTATTAGCCTATTTAAGCTTTTATATTTTTTATCAATTGTTAAATATAGCTTTGAGTCAGGAAAGTTTTCATTATATAATTTAAATGCATTAATAAGGAAGTCCACTTTTTTATATTTTTCCCCACTTGATGGATAGAAGAATATGTTAGTGTTTATTTTTACAGGATAAGAATTAATCCTCTTAAAAATTGGATATATGAATACTTTTTCTCTATTGATTTTAAATTTTTCAATAAATAAATCCTTCATGGATTCTGTTTGGGCTGCAACATCTGAATTTGAAATTTTAAAAAAAAGTTTAATTAACTGAGATTTTATATTCCATTTTAAAGCATTTAAATTGCTCAATTCTTTTTGAGAGAATAAAAAATACTGCATATTATAGGTCAACTGATATCTTTTTCTGAGCATTATTAACGGAACGTTTCCCAAACTGAATACTACTTTTACTCTTTGGCGAATTTTAAAAAATTTAACTTGTCTGTCGACTAATCCTCTTGTGAAATAACATTCATAAGTATTAGCCTTGCTAAAACTTTCTTTTTGTCTATAATCAATAAACAAAACAAATTTTTTTTTAGACTTTACAGGTATTGAATTTAAAATCTCATAAAGAATATTTATCCCTCCTAAACTATTTACAAATGTTGAATCAATTAAAATCATTTACGGATAAATTATAATTTAAAATACACCTCATTTTCAACTATGTTCCTCGTATCGATAATTTTCTTTTTTGTCTTAATTTTAGCAAATTCCTCCCACTCTGTAAGAACCAATATTAAATCAGAATTTTTTATACATTCATCTATTGATCTACATACTACAAATTTGTTTTCAAGATTATGCTTTGCTTTTATTAGATGTTCATTATCCTTTAAATCGGTTGTGATTTTTTTATCTGAAACTTTGGGATCATAAATGTATAATTTATAACCTTTAGAGATTAAATTGAGACTAATATAAATCGATGAAGACTCTCTTGAGTCATTTGTATTCTTTTTAAAAGCCCATCCAAGAACTCCTATTTTTTTGTTAGATTGTCTGTTGAGAGTATTGTCAACAAGATTTGCAATTCTAGTTCTTTGATAGTTATTTATTTTTACTACCTGATGCCAATACTCTGCCACCTCATCAAGGCCATAAAATTTACATAAATAAACTAGATTCAATATGTCTTTTTGAAAACAACTTCCACCGAAACCTGGAGAGGGCTTTAAAAAGTGTGTACCAATACGTTTATCCATTCCAATTGCCTTTGATAATTCCTCAGTTTTTGCTCCAGTTAATTCACAAAGAGCAGATAAACTATTTATTGAAGAAATTCTTTGAGCAAGCATTGCGTTAGATGCCAATTTTGCTAATTCAGAAGACCATACATTTGTTGTTAAAATTTTAGATTTAGGGATCCACCTATTATAAATATTAACTAATTCATTTACTGCATTTTTACCTGTTACTGTTTCATCTCCTCCAATTAAAACTCTATCTGATTTATATAAATCCTGAATTGCTGTTCCCTCGGCAAGAAACTCAGGATTTGAAAGGATTTCAAAATTAACTCCTTCTTGACCATCATTATAAAGTATTTCTTTAATTTTTTCAGCAGTCCTTACTGGTAGAGTTGATTTTTCAATAACAATCTTATCTGAATTTGATGACTTTGCTATTTGTTTTGCACATGATATGACATATTTTAAATCTGCAGCCATACCAGCTCCCTCTCCTTTAGTTTTAGTTGGAGTATTTACAGCAATAAAAATCATTTCTGACTCATTAATGTGCTTTTCTATTTCATTGGAAAAAAATAAATTTTTACCTCTAACTTTTTCAACTATTTCCTTAAGACCTGGCTCATAAACAGGTAAATTGTCTAAATCTCCATTCCATGCAGAAATTTTATCAGGATTACTATCTACTAATGTTATATTAATATCTGGACACTTTTCAGCAATGACTGCCATTGTAGGTCCCCCAACATATCCTGCACCAATACAACAAATATTATTTATTTTCATTATTTATTAATTAGCCAAGAGGAGGATTGAATCTTTTTACCAAGTCCGTCAATTAATTTAATACCTAATTCGTTACAGATATTGGATTCTGGTATCATATCATTTTTCTGGTCACCACCATTTGCAAAAATTAGATCATATTTATGACTAAATTCTTTATAAATAAAATTTAATGTTCTCCTTACAGTCTTATCATTATCAATTGATAAAATTACATTATCGACTATCTTAAGTTCATTAATAATTAGTAGTCTCTCATCCTCGCGCATAAATTCTTTAGATCCCTTTAAATCTCTTTGATGATCGTTATTTACAATAACAAATAATTTATCACCATTTTTCTTAGCAAGTTTAAAATATTCTATATGGCCCTTATGAAGGGGGTTGAAATATCCTGAAACAATTATAACTTTTTTCTTCATTTTATCTTCCATAATCGTCTTGAACTCTTACAATATCTGATTCCTCAAACGAGTCCCCTGTTTGAACCTCGATAAAAATTAGATCATCTTTTTTATCGTTAAAAACCCTGTGCCTTGATAATTTTGGTATTGTAATTGTATCGCCATATTTCAATCTTATGTCTTTATCATTTAGTGTGACAAGCCCTGATCCTTTTACCACGACCCATGTCTCTGACCTTAAGTTATGGTATTGATAACTTAGCCTCTCACCTGGTTTAACATGTATTTTTTTTAGCTTATAATTTTTTTCATCATGGATTACATAGTATGCTCCCCAGGGTCTATCTGATTTATTTATAAATTTCATACACATGTTTATAATAATTACAAATTTAATTTTTTTAATTTAGTCAGATATGGGAGAGTATTTACCAATAATCTTAATTTGTTTAGCTACATCCTTCATTAGTAATATTTTTTTTCAAAAAATATTTATTCAAAAGAATATAATAGATAATATAAACGACAGATCTTCACACACTGTAAAAGCAACAAGGTCAGGTGGAATAGCAATATTCTCCTCTCTTTTTATTATATCGGCTTTCAATTATTTTTATTCAGTTGAAATTTTTGATTACTCATTAATTGTTCCTATTTCACTTATGCTGATAGTTGGACTTTATGATGACATTTATAAGCTTGATTTTAAGCTTAAGTTTATTTTTCAAATTATAGCAGCCAAGATTATCATTGATAACGGTTTAATTATCGATAACCTTCACGGTATATTTGGAGTCTTTGAACTAGATAGAATTACTGCCCAGCTAATTACTATATTTTTTACTGTAGCAATTATAAACTCTATAAATTTTATTGATGGAATAGATGGTTTAGCTATTACAATTGTGAGTTTTTTTATAATTGCTTTCGAATTTTTCTCATCTTCAAATACAGAATTTAGTTATTTATCAATTATAATAATCTCCTCAATAACACCTCTTTTTTATTTTAATTTTCAAAGAGATAATAAAGTTTTTTTAGGAGATTCCGGTTCTCTTTTTTTAGGTGTTTTAATTAGTATTTATGTTTTAAAAGTATTGTCACAAGAGTATATTATAATTGAGAAATACGATTTAAACAAGATTATATTTGTAATATCTATCCTATTTTATCCAATTATTGATATTGTCAGAATTGTGTTTAAAAGATTATCTGAGGGGAAATCACCATTTGAAGCAGATAAAGAGCATATTCATCATTTAATCTTGAGAGTAGTTAAAAGCCACTTTTTTACAACATTAATAATTACTATATCTAGTATTTTGCTTATGATCCTTTTACAATTAATTTTTTAGGGAGAGTTAGTACAAAATCTATTATACACAACTAAAGAACCCTCTCCTGAAAAACCAGCCTGAACTGCTTTATTTAAATAGTCACAACCTTTAGTATCTTGATCTATTGCTAAGTATAGCATCCCCTTATAAAACATCGCTTTTCCATCTTCAATTTTAAAATCATAAATCACTTTATCCAAGTACTCTTCAGCTTTCGTATAGTTCTTTAAATTTAAATGTGCTAGGGCCGCATTTTGATAATATGTGTAATCATACTGATCAATGCTAAAAGCAAGTTCATAAAGATTTGATGCTTCATTATACCTTTGTTCGTTGTAAAGCTCATTTGCTTGATTGCTTATATCAACAGCTGTAGAAATTTTCGAATCACCATTAGCTAGATAAGATTTAAATTGTAAAGCCTTTGTATCTCCCTCCAAATTAAATTTTTCGAAATATAATCCCAATAAAGAATCCACTTGATTAGTGTATTTTTTTGAAATAGACCTTTTAGATAACAGGTATTCTATCCAATGACTTTCATTTTGTTTATTTCGTATTAACTCAAAAGATTTGTCAAGTTCTGTAGAATCTCTTTTATTAACCAAAGACTGAAAATATGCATGTCTGTGGATATTGTTGTCAGGGTAAAATAAAAATGCATCTTTTCCATAATGGTATGCACTATCATATTCTTCAATATCAAAATATAATAAAGATAGTTGTGATTCTACTATTTTTAAATATGGATTTATTTTTAGAGACTGGTGATAATAATCTAATGCTTTATCAATTGAATCCATATTTTTATAGTATCTACCTTTTAATAATTTTAAAGGAATTGTTGTTGGTGTGATATTTGGAAAATCTAAGTCTACTTGTTCAATTAAATCAAGAGGTAATCTATACGATTGCTTGTTCCAGTCTTCTAATAAAGCTGCCTGATAAGGTGAGGAAATAAATGATTTATAATTCACATAAGTAACCCCTAATAATAAAGTTAAAATTATGACACTATTTAACTTGTTAATCATAAGCTTCTTTTAATTTCATAAAAACTATTAACACAAAAACCAGAAAGATATGTGATACTGGTCTTGATATTGGAAAGTTAAGCATCGAATCGATTATGTAAACACTCATCATTATTAATACGAGATAAAGTATGTGATTAGATTCTTTATATAGCTTATTTTTTAAATAAAATATGAAGGGGTATAGAATAAATCCTAAAAAAAATAGTAGTGCTATGAGACCTGATTCAGCAGCAACCTGAAGAAAATCGTTATGTGCGTGATTGGGAACTCTGTATCCGACAAGGTTTTTAGCGTCATATCTTATTGTTTCAATTTTCCAATTTCCTATTCCTATCCCAATAACAGGATTTTTTGATATACTTTTCACTGCAGCCGAATAAAACCTTAGTCTTTCATCAATTGATTCGTCTGCTCTGTCAATATTAATGGATGATACCCTTTCATTAATTATGTTTGTACCCTCAGAATTTATCAAATTTGATGATATAAAATATCCTAGTAAAATTGTCACTAAGTATATTGTTGGTATAGTAAACTTTCTAATGTTTGATTTTATAAAAAAGTAAGTAATTAATAAAAATGTTGATATAGCAAACGCAATAAACGCTCCTCTACTTAACAGTATGAAAATGGAGGTAACAACCATTAGTAAGACCAGTGCTAGCAACAATACCTTGAATTTATTTTTTTGATTTTTGAACAAAAAATAAATAATTACTGGTGATTTCATAGTTAACATAAATGCAGAAATATTAATGTTGGCTGTAAACCCTCTATATAAGTTAGACCTCGAAAAAGCGTTTCCATCGACAATTATGTCTTCATATAATAAGGATAAAATATATAAAGAATCAATAATAAGTGAGACAAGACAGAAAACTAAAAAAATATTTATTATATCAAGTTTTTCTTTTTTCATTATCAGAAATATTGAAATCAGTGAGAAAAAAAAGGTCAAATAAGTAGAAAAAGTTATGAATGACTCTGCCTTGTTGTTAGCTACTATTATTGATATACCTGATACAATGATAAACCCTAAATATAATAGAATAGTATTCTTTTGCTTTAATAGATTATATAAATTAGAAATTGAATATTTTAAAATTAAATATGAAAATGATATTAAATTTAAAGACGATAAAACTAATATTTGCGGTACAATTCTATCGTATGAGCTATTAAAGTTATACAGAGTATAAATAAAAAAATAAGCACCTACTAATAGAATAAATGGTAGTTTCATTTACAATATCAAATATAAAAAAAACCCTCCATAAGGAGGGTTT
>MDTA01139522.1_pt1 | contig 10132 bp, 9 predicted proteins | sample 811151 | NCBI WGS metagenome assembly MDTA01 (sample SAMN05326648, study PRJNA326480) | marine metagenome | isolation source: seawater | place: Indian Ocean: South | collected 2010 | reverse complement strand
TCAGCGAATCTGCCAGTGGTTGAAAAGGCCAATTATCGAGCAACATCCTCACTGGGGGGATGTCCAAAATGCTTGCGGTAAGCGCGCGTGAAATTGGCGTGATTTTGGTAGCCCAGCATTAGTGCCACTGTCAATACGGAGTGTTGGCCGGAATGCAACAGCTCTCGCGCCTTTATCATGCGAAGCTCCAGAGCAAACTCCATAATACTGGTACCAAAATACTGACGAAAAGAGTGCGTCAGGTGAGAGCGGCTCATATTCACCTGGTCAGCCAATTGATCGATTGAGGGGGGCGAAATGTATTCTTGACGAATGATCTCTGCAACGGCATCGAGAGATTTCTCCGACTTGGGGATAGTGGCGCCAGGATGACTAGGTAAACTATACATAATGTCTGCCAGGGAGCAGAGAATTTCCAGTCCCCTGATTTGCAAAAGAAATTTCCGGGTTTTCCCTTTCCGTGGTGCATCAATGATCTGTCGGGCAAGCTCCCGAATGGAGTCTGGCAAGGGAATACTAATCAGTAATGGTTCCGGGTCCAGGGCCTGGAAGAACTTTCGCAACGGGTTATTGAGGCGAGTGATGTCGAGATCAAACTTTCCCAAAAACAGATCGCGAGAAATCCCCAGGTTGATAAATTGATAATCAACACCCTGTTGATACCAGGTTGTATCCCGCTGGTTGCCTGGGAAACAGGCCAATGTCAGCCGGGAGTTCTCGAAGTTAAACTTTCGGTGCCCGTGTATATGATAGATAAACTCCCCTTGGAGAGTAATGCGAATGGCCAGCATGTCCTCTATTCTGGTGTTAATGGCGAAGTCGTGATCTGAGAGCCCCTCAAAAGCAAACATCAAACCGCACCGCTCCAGCGGCACCATCTCACTCCAGAACGACGCGGGGAATTGACGTTGCTGTACGTCGCGCAATTGTCGCAGACCGAGTGCAAGCTCCCTCTGCTCTTCCCCCTGTGTCAGCAACTCCTGCCAGAGTGGCAGTGGAATATATCCGTCTTCGGTAGGAGTCAGTTTTTCCAGCTCAAGGGGGGATCGCACCGCTGGCTCTAAAATAGCTGTTACAAGATACTATTGACGTTATCACTTTGGCTGATTTCTGGCAATAAATTACACTAAATTGGCAATAGTGGCTTGAAAATCGGCCGATATGACAATAGGTTTGCTCGGGATGACAGGACAGGGAATGGATAAAGACGATAATCTGGGTAGACATTTTCCGGATCCAACGGAACAACTTTTGAGGCTATTGAATATGAAACTTACCTCCACCCTGAATGAGGTTTCTGAGCGCGCCAAGGCGTTAATTGAAGACAATTTTGTGGCCGATATCTTGATGCCCGGTTGTCCGTTTGATGGGCTGTTTAAAAGCAACGGGGAGTACTTGCTCAGGGTGCTGGATGGTTATCGTGCCAATGGCGTGGACTGGGTCTCCGTTACCGTGGGACTGGATCATTTCCCCTCGATCGAAAAAACCACTCAAATTATTGCCAGCTACCGCAATATCTTTAACCCCAACATTAATCCGATGACGGCGGAGCGCTTTGCGCTGATCCGCTCCGTAGAGGAGATGGAAGCGGCCAAAGCGACCGGCAAACTGGCGGTTAATTTTAACTTCCAGGGCAGTATGCCGCTGCTCGGGAACCTGGATATGGTGGAGCTGTACTACTCGTTGGGTGTTGGCCAGATGTTGCTCGCTTACAACGATAAAAACCTGGTGGGTGACGGTTGCCACGAGCGCACCGATTGCGGGCTGAGCAAATTTGGACTCAACCTGGTGGCTAAGATGAATCAGGTTGGAATGATAGTGGACTTGACCCACACAGGCGAGCGAACCACACTGGAAGCCTCCGAGGCTTCTACAGAGCCGGTGATCTACTCTCACTCCAATCCGTTGGCACTGAATGAGCATGGTCGCAATATCAGTGATGCCCAAATTAAGGCCTGTGCCGCTACCGGTGGTGTCATCGGCGTTAATGGCGTGGGCGCCTTTATGAGCAAAGCGGGGGATAATGTGTCTGCCGACATTATTATCAAACAGATCGATTATATTGCCGAGCTGGTGGGTGCGGAACATGTCGGTTTCGGTTTGGATTATGTAGATAATGTCGATTTCCTGAATGAAATTGTTGCTGAGCACCCCACCAAATTTCCAGCAGACCAGGGATACCACGATGTGAAGTTTGCCGGGCCTGATGCCATCCCCCATATCGTTGAAGGTTTATTGGCTAAAAACTACAGCGATGAGCAGGTGAAGGGCATTCTGGGTGAAAACTTTTTGCGCGTTTGTAGGCAGGTATGGAGGTAGCGTTGGCATGTCGAGTCCCTGGGATTTAATGAAATCGGGTGTCTGCTGAATTGGATACACTCATTGCGGCCGAATATTTAATCGCCATTCTTGCGGTATTGTTACTGTTAGTTGCCGTAGGACTGTGGATGGAGACTCGCCCTAAACTTGGTCAATACGGCGTGCTTTCCATTATTTTGGGGGCGTCGCTGTTAAGTACGGTCGGTCTTATTCCCAGGTCTGCAGAGATATATTCGATTATCAGCAGCTACTTTGTGCCTTTATCAATCCCTATGCTGTTGTTTAAAGCGGACATACGTCGTATATGGAAGGAATCGGGCAGGGTTTTTGTGGCCTTTATGACTGCCGCCTTCGCAACGGTAGTAGGTGCTTTTGTGGCGGTTCGGATGGTTGATCTGGGGCCGGATGAAGGTGTTTTGGCCGGTATCATGACTGCAGGTTATATTGGCGGCAGCGCCAACACGGCAGCTGTTGCGGATGCCATGGGCAAGCTCAATGATCCCATCATGGCGTTGATAGTTGCGACTGCCTTTACTGTGGGAATTCCTTTTTTGGCGTTCTTGCTGGTTATGCCTGGCATTCGCTGGCTGTGGCAGCTGTTTAGTCCGGTTGTTGAGGCTGATGTGTCGATGCCCGAGAAGGAGATGGTGGCTGAGCGTCAGCAAATTACCGCGTTTAGCCTGATTGGCGCGCTGGCCTTAAGTGCTTGTATCTGTGCATTGAGTATAGGGCTGGCAGAGATCTGTGCCATACCTCCGCTGAAGTACGTATTGATTACCCTGCTCAGTGTCGGTTTTGCCACGCTTATGCCCAAACGGGCAGAGCAGTTGCACGGCCATTACGAGCTGGGGAAGATCTTGATTTACTGTTTCTTTGCCGTGATCGGTGCGATGCTTAATTTTACCCTTGCCTGGGAATCCGGTAGCCAGCTTGTGCTATTCAGTGTCGTAGTGATGGTTGTCCATCTGCTGCTGTTGTCTCTGGGTGGGCGACTGTTTAAGTTATCCGGAGCACAGCTGGCCGTAGCTTCCAATGCCTGTATACTCGGCGCTCCTACGGCGGCAGCGATGGCGGTTTCCAAGGGCTGGCATAACCTCACTACACCAGCTCTGCTGTGTGGTGTTTTTGGTTATGCACTGGCTAATTTTATAGGGATTTCTTTGTCTGCACTGTTATAGGGACGCGTAGAGTTGTTTCACCTGAAGTTGCTTATCAAATTTGATGCTTAAAAATAAGAAGCCTATCCAGTTACAACAAATTTTGCCGCCATGACAACAATTATGCTCATAATGACAGGACATTCGATACCCCAGATTACTAATCTAACCAACAAATCATCAATTGACTCAACACGAAAAAAACAGAACCGTGATTCGAAGCCAACTTTCCAAATTGCTACTCATAGCCACAGTTCTGGTTAGCCCATTGCAGGCAGCCACGATCGAATCCTTTTACGGTGAAGGAAGCTTTCAGCAAAAAGACCTGACCGTTGACGGCGTTAATCGAAGCTACTACCTATACACCCCAAAAGGCGTCGAAGGCCCATCAAAAACCTTGCTGGTTTTTCACGGTGGTGGAGGCAATGCCAACCTTTCCCGCCTTTATGGCTACGAATCACTGGCTGATCTGTATGGCTTTCGCATTGTCTATCCGCAAGGTATTAACAACATGTGGAATGTGGGGCTTAAACTCCCAAAAATGGCTCCCGACCTAGAGAAGATCGATGACCTAAGTTATTTCGACAACATGCTGGAAGACCTCAATAGCAAAGGGCTGCTTAACCCAGACAAGGTATTTGCTACTGGAAATTCCATGGGCGGCTATATGAGTTTTTATCTCAGCTGCCATCGCACCGATAAGCTAACCGCCATTGCTCCAGTTGTTGCGTCCATGCTGGTAGAGGTAGCCGAAAGCTGTCAGCCGTCCAAACCACTCCCTGTTCTGCTCACTATGGGAACAGAAGACAAGAGTGTGCCTTTTAAGGGTGGCGAATTAGGCGGCCCACAAAATAAGCTTCTCTCTTACTCTGAATCACTCAATTTTTGGGCGAAAGCAAATGGCTGTAATAACAGCCGCGCCGCCACACTTTTTGACCTTGATAGTAACGATGGCATCCAGACTTATGCGACCCTCTGGAATGAGTGCCGTAATAACGTATCCGTTAAAGGTTATCAGGTTGATGGCATGGGCCATCGCCTGCCGGGAACAAAAACTCCAGACAATCTACAGGAACTGCTCTCAGTAGAGATTCCTGCCGACATGGATGAGGTACTTGGCAAACAGACTTTTGATTACTTTGGTGCCGCTGAGATCTGGTACTTCTTTCAACAATATTAATAAATCGGGGACGTAGCACAATTTTCCGCTGACCAAAAAGCTCAGGGGGGTTAAACTTCTACCCTCGGTCGTCCCGCTTTCCCTCTTTCAACTCTACGACCAACAGCCGCTTCAATTTTCTGCTTGAAGCGAGCTGTTCCAAGTGCATAATTCCCGTTTGTTGCTGCCCGGATAAAGCCGTGCTCGAGTCGGCCGCACTTCAGGTAAGCCTCGAATTCCCTGTGGACATGGTCTGGCAGGGATTTGCCCTGCTGGGCCAGTTGGTCCACAAGGGCGGGGTAGTGTGTTTCAATGAGCTGGTAGAGTAGCGTCTGCTCGGGTTGATGGCGTTCGTAGGCGGTTTTGCCAAGGCCATCCCTGCCTTGTGCCAACATGGTGGTTCCGCCTTTGAGACCAGGAAGACCGAACCAACCAGCCTGTATCGGGTCTAAAGACTAAACGAAAATACGAGGAACTTGTAATGAAGAGGCGACATTTCATCCAGGGTGTTCTTTCAGCGTCCCTGCCTCTTGTCTTGCCATCATTTGGAGCGGAAGAGATGTTTGGTGTATTTGACTTTGGTCTTACGAGCGATGAAGAAGCTCGCGCTGCCCAGTTGCACAAAGATTGTACTGTAGTTGATCTTATGTTCCAGGGGCCAACTGGTTATCGGTCCCTGGGTGGTGGTCTACTGGCTAAGTCTCAGGCCGCCTGGCAGGCGGACCCTTCCCCGGAGGTATTTATTGGTGCACTTCAGGAAGTTATAGAGCTTGCTATGGGGGGTAAACTACCCGACTACATGGATGTATGGAGGCGGTCAGGGTTACAAGTTACCAATTTGCAGGTGGTTGGAGATGTCAGGGACGAAGCGCATAAGGCGCGAGTAGCTGAGATAGAGAACTACCCGGACTATGACCTCGTTACAGACTTCGAAGGGCTAAGAGCAGCGCTGGCAAGTCAGCGCTACTGCAGTTTTCTGAACTATCAGATGATACCTGAGTCTGTTGATGACCCGTCATGGTTTGGACTGGCCCGCGCCGCTGGTATTCGCATGATCGGGCTGACTTACAACGAAGACAATCAACTCGGTGGAGGATGCACTGGAGATAATGTTGGGCTGACGCAACTAGGCCGTGAGTCTATTGAGGCCATGAACGACCAGGGTATCGTGGTTGACACGGCGCACGCAGGTGAAAAGACAACCATCGAAGCCTGCAACGCCTCCAAAAAACCAGTAATTTCGAGTCACAATGTCGCAGCCGGCGTATTTGATCACTATCGCAACAAATCCGATGACGCCATGAAGGCGCTGGCCGACACTGGGGGTTTGTGTGGGGTGGTGACGGTGCCTGCGTTTCTAGCCGATCAAACCACGGGCACTGTCGACATGAACCACGTGCTTGATCACTTGGATTACATGGTAGACCTCATTGGCATTGATCATGTTGGAGTCGGGACTGATTGGCCCATGCAGCTTCCTCGCTGGGTGCTGGAAGTTGGAGGCCCAATGCACGTTTGGGCGGAGTCAGTGGGCCACGAAATCACCCCAGAGGCTGGACTAGACATCAACGTTAGCGGCTTTGACGACTATCGAGACTGGCCCAATATTACTCGAGGATTGGTAAAGCGTGGCTACAGTGACAGTGAAGTAGAGAAAATTCTTGGCGGTAATGCACTTCGCGTCCTGAAAGAAGTGTGGATATAGGTAGCGCGGCAGTGCCTATTCCCAGGGCTTCCCAAGCGAGCGTCTAACCCAGCCGTTGTCGTAAAAGCTGCACAAACTCCTGGGCGATTTCAGTTGGGGGTGAATTTGCCGGGATGATACCAGAGCTGGAAGTATAGGGCATAAATCAGTTAACTTGTCAGAACCCTCCGGAGTGACCGGTGTGCAGGTTTCCGCACCCTATCGCGCCTTTGGCCAGCAGATGGAGAAGCTGTTTGAGATTGTCTCCGGCATCAATCGCCCCACGGCCACAGTGATGTGCACTGTGTGTATGGTTGAGGTGTTTTAGCCCTATAGTTGCGCGGTAAAGCTGGCTATGGCCTCCGTCAGCTGGTTTGCATAGGCCAGGGGGTTATGGGGCATGTCCTTGAAATACACCGATTGTGCCCCCGGAATTGCCTCCTCGAGCGCGTCGAACGCTGCTTCCGGGATGTACTCGTCCGCAGCGGTCTTGACCACCAGCACCGGCCGCCTGATGGCAGTAAGGCGGCGCAGGGAGACGTCGGGCTCGGTCGCCCAGCAGCGGCGTTGGCCTTTGAGTATCTCGATAAATTTCTCGGGGTGTGGTGAGACCGCCGCATACTGGGCGCGCATGGCTTCCAGCACCTCTGGTGTATGGGGTTGGTCCGTCAGGCCGTAGAAGTCATCGGAATCCGCCAGCATCGCTGCGTGCCAGCGCTTGAAAGTCGCCTGTAGCTCGGGGGTGTAGGCATCGTGGTTATAGGGCGTGCCGCACAGGGTGGAAGACCTGACCCGCTCTTCAAAGTCCAGCAACAGCTCCAATTGGATACAGCCGCCGTCGCTGACGCCGAAGAAATGCGCGTTTTCGATGCCCAGTTTGTCCATCAGGCGCGCAGTATCGGCCGCCGCCCGGGAGTAGGTGGTGGGGCCTGCGCCGAGGGTGGAGGCGCCCTGGCCGCGGCAATCCATGGTCAACACGGTGAAGTGCTTTGCCAGTGCCTCGTTCATCGGCGCCAAGTTTTTGACTGAGCTGAAAGTCCAGATTCCGGTCTGGTGGATTAGCAGGGGGCCGGCGCCGCTTACCTGGCAGTACATGCGGAAGTCATCTACATCCACATAAAACTCGCCCCTGGGCAGTTCACCTGATACCGCGTTCTCCGCCCGCGCTGCCTGTACCCCTGCAAGGCCTGCGCCCACAGCCAGTGCCGCAGGCAGTTGCAGTACTTTTCTTCGTGTGGCATCCAATGTTCTTCTCCTGTTGTTTCAGCGGGCCATCACAACCCGGCAATCTCCATTACCTGGCTCATGGCGCGCTTGCCCTCCATGGCCGCCGGCCCCCAGTGCTGGTTGCCGCGCAATTCAGAGTGGCCGTAGGCAATGCGCCCGGTGGGCTGGCTGACCACGTCCCGACCCGCGGGCTGGCCATCGCGGCCAAAGAAGAAACCGGGCTCCGGTACGACATAGGCATGGCCCCAGCGGTTGAGGATGATACCTTCGATGTCCTGTTTGGCGTCAAAGCCGTAGCTGCCAAACAGCTCGGTCAGCTGACGGCGAATCTTCAATTCATAGTCAGCATAGCTGGCGCCGTAGAGCTCCCAGCGTCCCTTGTGGGCCTGGGCGCGGGTGTCCATCCCCAGGGTGGGAAAGGGCACATAGAAGGTGAGAATCGTGGGTTGGTCCGGGTGCAGGGGGGGGTGGTAGCCGCTGGTTTGCATGGGCTTGCGAATATTGCACTCGAAGCCAAATTCACCGTTGTACAGGCAGGCGGTAATGCCCGCCTTGTACATAAAGCGCCAGTTGTTCAGGGCCACGTTGGCCACCAGCATGGGGCCGTGGTTGAAGGCGTCGTAGGCATTGTGGTGGCTTTGCGGCATGTCGCGCACCACGCGCTTGTTCATCCAGCCGCCGCCGGCCATCACCACGCCACGGGCGCGTACCTTATACAACCTGTCCCCTTTGGCGTAAACGATAGATACCAGGTCGTCACCGCTATGCTCCACCCGCACCACGGTAGCCCCGAGCCGGATGCGAATCTTGTTGCCGTCGCGATCAAATGCAGCGTTGTTCAGCTTATTGGCAATGATGTCGTCAAAATTATTGCCGCCGGCGATGGCATTGGGTATCAGCTTTTTCAGGAAGTGGCGGGCGAAACCCGCATTACCGCCGGGGAAAGAGTGGCGCTCGCCAATGCCGAAGTTGCTGACTCCCTTGAAACCGGGCAGGGCGATATTCATGCAGGAGTAGGCGGATACGCAGTCAGCCCCCAGGCCGATGCCACTGGCCACTACCGGGTTGATGTACTCGGTTACCGAGCGGTCCAGCCCCAGTACGCCCTCCAGGTATTGCTGGTAGCTCATGGAGTCCAGCCAGCGGTTGATGTCCTGGGGGGGATTGTCGGGCCCGGCGTCGAACCAGCGGTTGAGGTCGGAGCGCTGGCGCTCGGAAAGTGGCGCATTGGCGAAGCCGTCGCGCACCGGGTTTTTTACCAGTTGCTGGCCCTTGTCGGTCTGGTAGAAGCGGCCGGTGGAGATGTGTTCCTGGCGCCAGTGGATAAAGCCGTAGTGGTCGCCGCCGAACGCCAGGGGCTCCAGGTCGCTGGGCCACTCGGGGTAAGCGAAGGCCTCGGGTACGCCCACCTTGCGATACCAATAGGCATCCCCTCCGGCAAAATCCTGTGCCTCGTTGTCAAAATCCGGGATGGAAAATCCGTTGGCACCCTGGGGAGCGATGAGGCGTTGGCCATCGACCATGAACTCGTTCTGTTTGGCGACGCCGCCAAACACCGGGTGGTTGTCCAGCACCAGGCAGCGGCCAGCGGCGCCGACTTCTTCCATAAAGTGATAGGCAGCCCCCAGGCCGGCCATACCGCCACCGACCACCACCACATCGAGAATCTCAACGATATCGACAGTATCCAGGGGTAGCTGGTCGAAGTGGCCATCGCGCAGGGCGTGGGCCTTGGTGACGACGTCGGGGGTATTACCGTGGGACATTTTATAGTCACCAATCCCGCCGGGGCCGTACCAGTCGGAGCCCACTAAGGGCACTTGCCAGCCGGGTTTGTCGGCACCCATGGCGGCCAGCGGCGCGGCGCTTGCTAACAGGCTGGCGCCGGCGCCCAGGGCGGTGGCGTTGAGAAAATCACGGCGGGTGATCTCCCGGTCCATGCCCAGCGCCTGTGACTCTTTATCGATCTTCTTCATCTGTTCGCCCTCACATCGCAGGGTGTTCCCGAGGCAATTGATCGGCCCACATTAATTCAGTGGGATTAGAAATAAAAGGGGACGGAGGGATTGTTTTTCAGCCAGTCCGGCGATGACCGGTCCTGCGAAGGGTACTGCCAAGTTAACTGCCCCACAACGGTAAAATCGGGCCATGAATATTTATAAGCGCCACCGATTCCCGCCAGATATCATCAGCTACGGTGTCTGGCTCTACCATCGATTCAATCTCAGCCACAGAGATATTGAAGATCTACTGGCCCAGAGAGGCATTACTGTATCCCGAGAAGCGATACGCCTCTGGTGTATCAAATTCGGCGCCATCTATACGCGCCGACTAAAGCGAAAGCATAGAGGTTACGGCGACACCTTCAATATTGATGAAGTTTTCGTAAAGATAAACGGTATTCAGCACTACCTGTGGCGTGCCGTTGATCAGGATGGCGAGGTCGTTGATGTGTTCCTGCAAGCAAGGCGTGATGGGGCGACTGCGAAGAGGTTTTTCAAGCGTTTACTGCGATCAAATGGCGGCGAACCCAGGAAGATCGTCACTGATAAGTTGCGAAGTTATGGTGTTGCTCATCGGGAGCTG
>MDTA01068211.1_pt1 | contig 10132 bp, 8 predicted proteins | sample 811151 | NCBI WGS metagenome assembly MDTA01 (sample SAMN05326648, study PRJNA326480) | marine metagenome | isolation source: seawater | place: Indian Ocean: South | collected 2010 | reverse complement strand
TTATTTTTTTTAATTATTCTTTCAATCTTTTCAGCATATTCAAATGAGTTATCTTCTACAAATGTGAGTTTAGGAAGAAACTTAACATCTAGCCTTTTTGACAGCGCTTTTCTAACAAGATGCGAGTATTCAGTCAAGATTTTTACAGTTACCTCAGTATCAATCCCCCCCAAAGGAATAACGTAAACTCTTGCAGTTTTCAGGTCTGGCGTCATTCTTACTTCTGTGACAGTAATTAATTTTGAGTTAATTGAAGGGATTTTCGCCTCATTCCTAATAAATAGTTCTCCAAGATTTTGTTTCACTAATTCACCCACTCTTAATTGTCTTTGGCTGAAAGGTCTTTGAGAGCTCTGATTAGGCATTTAAATCGATCTCCTGATTTCTTCGGATATGTAAGACTCGATCACATCTTTTTCTTTAAAATCAATAAAGTCCTTTATACTAATTCCACATTCTAAGCCTGTACCTACCTCTTTCACTTGATTTTTTTCCCTGAAAATCGATAAGATCTCTCCACTATAAACAACAACTCCATCTCTTATAACTCTAGCCTTAGACTTAGTTTTGATTTCACCGCTAATAACTTTTGAACCGGCTATTTTTCCAGCATTAGAAACTTTAAATATTTTTTTTATTTCAGCACTTCCAAGTAATGTCTCCTTAATTTCTGGCTCCAACAAACCAGATAAAGATTTTTCTACGTAGTCAAGAGCTTCATAAATTATATTGAAATATTTTATATCTATTTTTTGTTCTTCAGCAAGTTTCTTAGCTTCTCTATTAGGTTTTACATTGAAACCAATTAGTATAGCTTTGGAAGCTTTAGCTAGTGAAACATCTGTCTCATTTATCATACCAATATCAGACAAAATAATTTTTGCTTCAACTTCTTTATGCTCAATTTTATTTATTGCCATTTTTAGTGCTTCACTAGAACCATGAACATCTGATTTAATTATTATATTTAGTTCATCTTTATTTTCGTCAACTTTTTCAAAGAGTTTGGTTTTATCGTTTGATAATAATTTATTTTTTGTACTGTCATTCTTTTTTAACTCAGTTAGGCTTTTTGCCTCTTCCTCATTCTCAGTCACCATAAATTCAGCACCTGAATAAGCTGAACTATTCATTCCCAAGATCTCTACAGGCATTGAAGGTAAAGCTTCATTTACCATTTTTCCATCGTGATTTATCATAGCTCTAATTTTTCCCCATGTATCACCACAAACGAAGTAATCTCCTTTTTTCAATTTTCCATTGCTAATCAAAATTGTAGAGACAGGGCCCTTACCTTTATCAATTTTTGACTCAATCACTACTCCTCTCGCTTTATCAGAATAGGATGCTTTTAAATCTAATATTTCAGATTGTAACAATATGCTTTCTTTAAGTTTTTCTAAATTCATATTTTTTAAAGCAGAAACTTCTACAAATAGAGTATCACCACTCAATTCTTCAGCAATTAACTCATATTGCATCATTTCATTTTTAATTTTATTTAAATTTTTTTCAGGTAGATCACATTTGTTTATTGCAACAATAATAGGTACCTTTGCAGCTTTCGCGTGTTTGATTGCCTCAATAGTTTGGGGTTTAATTCCATCATCTGCTGCAACTACTAAAACGACAATATCGGTAATTTTAGAACCTCTAGCTCTCATTTCAGTAAAGGCTGCATGACCTGGAGTATCAATAAATGTTATTAACTTATTTCCTTCGGTTTTAATTTGATAAGCGCCTATGTGTTGAGTAATTCCTCCATACTCCCCAGATACTACATTAGATTTTCTTAAAGCATCTAGCAAAGATGTTTTACCGTGATCAACATGTCCCATTATTGTAACTACTGGAGGCCTAGCTTTAACTTCTCCCACGAAATTTTCTTTTACTTTTCCAGTTTCAATCGTTGGTTTATTTTCAATAATGGGCTTGTGACCAAACTCTTTTACTATGTATTCCGCTGTATCTTTGTCAATGGTATGATTGATAGTCGCTACCACTTTCATATTAAACAAAAATTTAATTACTTCATTAGACTTTTCTGCCATTCTATTAGAGAGTTCCTGAATAGTAATTTGTTCAGGTATTTTTACCTCTCTAATTATTTTTTTATATTCTTTCTTTTCTTCTATTTCGGGTTTATTTTTCTTCTCTTTTAATCTTGCTCGTTTTACTGAAGCTAAACTTCTCTGTTTAATTTCTATTTCTTCAACATTTAAAGCTCTAGAAACAGTAAGTTTAAAATCTCTTTTATCAATCGGAGCTTTTAATTTAAGCTTACTTTTACCAGCTGGCTTATTGTCTTTTTTTATAAAATCTTTTGTGGCTTGTTGTTCAATAAATTTTCTAGCAAAGTTTTTCTTTCTTGTTTCAGGATTTAAATTATTATTTTGAAAAGAATTATTTCGATTAAAAGTTTTACCTGACTTGAAAGATTTTTTTTTATCAACCAAAAATGATTTTTTTCCACTTGTAGAAATTGTACTAGGATCAATTTTCTTTTTGAAGTTAGACGAAATAGTAAGTGTTTTCTTTTTATTTTTTTCCATTTTTATTTATATACAATATTTCTTGCAGACATTATTAATTCATCTGCTTCTTTTCTCGATAAAGAAAATTCCTCCAAATAACCATCGACTCTAATTTTTTTTCCTTTGATCTCATCAAATCCACCGATCAATTCATCTGATGACAAATCAGCAAAATCTCTTAGTTTTTTAATATTTTTCTGCCCTAATATAACCAACATGCCTTGCGTCATGCCTTTTAAATTAATTAGTTCATCTTCAACTCCTAATTCTTTAAGTTTAAGTGAGACTGCTTCTTTCTCTTTTTCTAATGTTTCTTTTGATCTATTTATAAGTTCTTTCGCAGTTTCCTCATCTATGGCATCAATTTTTGAAATACTTTCAGGATTTGATTGGGCTATCTCATCAATAGAGTTAAAGCCTTCTGATACTAAAAGCTGTCCTAAAGTCTCATCAACCTCAAGATTCTTAATTAAAGCCTCAGTTCTTTCCTTAAACTCAGCTTGTCTTCTTTCAGAGTCCTCTTTATCTGTGAGAATATCAATTTCATAATTTGTTAATTTTGACGCTAGTCTCACGTTTTGACCTCTTCTTCCTATAGCCTTGCTAAGATTTTCCTCAGTTAAAATTATATCAATTCTCTTATTGTCTTGGTCTATTAATACTCTTTGAATTTCAGCAGGAGATAAAGACTCCGATATCAAAGTAGGTAAATCTTCAGTCCATTTAATAATATCAATTTTTTCTCCGTGGAGCTCATTTACTATAGTTTGAACTCTGCTTCCTCTCATTCCCACACACGCACCTACTGGATCAATTGAAGAGTCTTGCGAGTGGACACAAATTTTTGCTCTACTTCCTGGATCTCTTGCTACAGATTTTATTTCTATTGTGCCTTCGTATATTTCCGGAACTTCTTGGAAAAATAATCTTGCTAAAAATTGAGGATGCGCTCTAGAAAGAAATATTTGGTGACCCTTCAGTTCTTTTCTAACCTCGTAACAAAAAGCTTTAACTCTATCTCCAGTTTTTAAAATTTCTCTAGGTATTAGCTCGTCTTTTTTAATAACTCCTTCTGCCTTACCTAAGTCAACAATTACATTTCCATATTCTAATCTTTTAATAATTCCGCTTAATATTTGACCCTGCTTATCAATAAAATCTTCGTATTGACGATTTTTTTCTGCCTCTCTTACTCTGCTACTAATTACTTGTTTAGCACTTTGTGCAGCAATTCGTCCAAAATCGATTTGGGGCAGTTCCTCATATATTTTATCACCGACTTTTAAAGAATTTTTATCATCAATTTTAATTGCATCCTTTAGAGTAATTTCTCTTGCTGAGTCCTCCACTTTTTCAACAATATCCAATACTTTTTGTATCTTTATTTCACCAGTTTCTCTACTTATGACCACTTCTATATTGTTATCGTTACCAAATTTAGTTAAGGCAGCTTTTTGGATTGCACTTTCCATAGAACCTATAACAAGTTCTTTATCGATAGACTTCTCATTGGCTACAGCTTCTACGATTCTTAATAGTTCAAGTTTATCTAGCCCTCTATTTAACATTTTAGTACCCCTAAAAAAAAATGGGCAAAAGCCCATTTTGAATTTTCAATAATTTAAATATTATTAAAAGAAAATTATGGTTTTTTCAAGATTACAATTTAAATAATTCAGCTTTATCTATTTTTTCCCATGAAAACTCCCCTCTATTTGAGGGTTTTCTACCAAAGTGCCCGTATGCTGAAGTAATTTCATAGATAGGATTATTTAATTTTAAAAGTTGTCTTATTCCACGCGGAGAAAGATCAAAATTCTTATCAATAACCTCTTTAACTTTTTCAACTTTTGAAGAACTTTTTTCGTCTAATTTTAAATATATAGATAAAGGTTTCGAAACTCCAATTGCATAAGCTAATTGGATTAAGCACTTTTCTGAAACTCCTGATGCAACAATATTTTTTGCTAAATATCTTGCAGCATATGCAGCTGATCTATCAACTTTTGTAGGATCTTTTCCTGAGAACGCTCCTCCTCCGTGTGGTGCAGCTCCTCCATAGGTGTCTACAATAATTTTTCTTCCGGTCAAACCAGAGTCACCGTCTGGACCACCAATAATAAATCGTCCAGTTGGATTAATATAAATTTCTTTTGTATCAAGATCTTCTAAAAAATCTTCAGGAATAGATTTTTTTAAATAAGGAGTCACAAGTTCTCTTACATCTTCTTGTTTTAAATCTTTTGAATGCTGTGTTGATATTACAACCGATGTTACCTTAGTTGGTTTACCATTTTCATAAAGCATGGTCACTTGACTTTTTGAGTCAGGTTCTATTCCTTTTAGAACACCTTTCTTTCTGTCATGCGCCATAAGTCTTAAAATTTTGTGCGAATAATGAATTGGTGCCGGCATAAGATCCTCTGTTTCTTTACAGGCATATCCAAACATAATTCCTTGATCCCCGGCTCCTTCATCTTTATTTTCTTTTGAGTCAACACCCATTGCAATATCTGAAGATTGTGCATGTAAGTGGGTCTCGACAGATGCAGTTTTCCAACTAAATCCAGACTGGTCATAACCAATGTCTTTAATACAGTGTCTGACTTTTTCAATTATTTCATCTTTTTCTATTTTAGGACCTCTAGTTTCTCCAGCTAAAACTACTTTGTTTGTAGTTGTTAGAGTTTCACAAGCTACTCTAGAATAAGGATCTTTAGACAAGTAAGTATCAACGATCATATCTGAAATTCTGTCACAGACTTTATCCGGATGCCCCTCGGAAACAGACTCGCTAGTAAATAAAAAAGAATTTTTAGACATTTTTTGTTTTATAAATATTTATGAGTAAAATATATGTAATTAAAAGTACAAAAAAGATCAAATCATTTTTATTTTTGTTATCAGAATTTACCAGTGGTACCTCCATACTAATTAATCCTGCTTCAGTTGACTCAAGTTTTTTTATTAATTCGCCCTTATTATTTACTATCCCACTTATTCCCTTGTTTGCTGATCTAATTAAATATGAGTTTTGCTCTATCGCTCTATAAATTGCTTTTGCGAAATGTTGGTGGGGACCTATCGAGCGACCAAACCATCCATCCTCTGAAATATTTATTATAAGATTAGTATCTTTGTGAGATTGTTGAATAAATTTAGGAAAAATGAGTTCATAACATATTAATGGCAAAATATTTATCTTACCTATTTTTAACGTTTCATTTTCAGTTCCTTGTAAAAATGATCCATAACCCTCGGTAATCTTTTTAAATCCAAATTTACTCAAAAGTTTTTCAAATGGCAAAAACTCTCCAAACGGTACAAGTTTTTGTTTTCTATACTCGCGGATTATTTCAAATTCATTATTTACAATTACTAAACTATTGTAGAAACCATTTCTTTTTTTGTCTAATCTATTTATTCCAAAGACAACGTAATGATCTTTGTCAAAGTAATTTGAAAATTTGCTCGATAACGATAAAATTTCTTCATAGCTATACCCGCTAAATACTCCCTCTGGCCAAACAAATAGTGTTGGTCTATTTTTTTCTGGTGAGCTATACCTAGCTAAACTATCTAATCTTGATTCAATCTCATCCAAATTTAAATTATATTTTAATTCAAAATTTGGTGATATGACTTTTATATAAAATTTATTATCAATTGAATTTATAAGCTTTTGGTTATGATTTAAGCTATAGTTCCCATAAACATAAAAAACGAACAAAATAATTGGAACTATGGAAAAATGAAGTATTTTTTTTCCAAAATTATATTTAAATAGAAATAACACCGGAAGCATGAATATTGTGAGAGTAATAAGATTAAAGGAAAATAAACCAATTTTATTTATAATTTGGATTAATTCTGTAGCCCAGGAAAAACTGTAAGACCATAAATTCCACGGAAAACCTGTCAAGATTTTTGATCTTATATAGTCTGAAATTGCCAATCCAAGAGACAAAATCAATATTGATGAAAAGTTAAAACTCAAAAATGGGCCCAAAAAAAGAGTAACTATTGAAATAAATAAACTTAAAAATAAGGGTATTAAAATTAAACTAAAAGGAATTAAGAATTTGAAATTATCATCGAAAGTCAGTGAGTTAGAAATCCAATGAGTGCCGCTAATATAAAACCCAAAACCAAACAAAGTACCATAAATAAATAAATTTTTTTTGTATGGTTTTTTTCTGTAAGTAGTTTTTGATTTTTTATTAATAAATACTAATACATAAAAAAAAAGTGGCAAAACTATAAAGTTAATAAATGTAAAATTAAATGGTTGAAATGAAAAAACTGTCAATGAACCAAGAATAAAGGGAAATACGTATAATGTTATAAATCGATTATTGAGATATTTTTCTATCATCTAATCTAGACATGAAATAAGTTTTTTTTCGATTTTTATCATTTTGTTATATTCTTTTTTTTTTTTATGATCATATCCTAATAAATGGGTTAAACCATGTATCCAAAGTTTATTAAATTCAAAATTAAAATCTTTTTTACTTTTTTTGTATTTAATCTTTTTGTAATTTATAATTATATCTCCTAAATAAACCTCTTTTTCATTTTTAAGTTTTTTTTTTAGTTCTCTTTTTTCATAGAAAGGAAATGATAGTACATCAGTTGATTTATTCTTATTACGGAATCTTTGATTTAAATATTTGATTTTTTTATCTCCAGATAATAACAACGTACAAAAAATAGTTTTTCTATTGTAAACTTTAAATTTTTTATTAATTTGATCGATTTTTTTTTTAATATAAATATTTGGATTTCTTAAATTTAAAAACCATTCATTATTATTCAAAATTACATTAATTTTGATCATCGATGGTATTTTTTTGATAAGCTCTAATAATTTTTGAAACTAGTGGATGTCTTACTACATCGTTATGATCAAACTCTATAATTTTTATTTCATCTAAGTGTTTTAATAATTTTGAAGATTTCAAAAGTCCTGACAAAGATTTATTTATCAAGTCAATTTGAGATGGATCTCCATTTACAACTAATTTTGAATTTTCACCAATTCTTGTAAGAAACATTTTAATTTGAGTCTCGGTGGCATTCTGGGCTTCGTCTAAAATAGCAAAACAATTTTTTAAAGTCCTTCCTCTCATAAATGCAAGAGGAGCAATTTCTATTTCTCCCGATTCTATTTTTTTATCTATTTTTTCTGGGCCAAAAAGCTCATACAAAGCATCATATAATGGTCTTAGATAAGGATCGACTTTTTCTTTCATGTCGCCAGGCAAAAACCCTAGTTTTTCACCAGCTTCAACAGCTGGTCGTGATAATATTACTCTTTCAATTTTTTTTTCAAGCAGCATAGTCACTGCCACTGAAACAGCGAGAAAACTTTTTCCAGTTCCAGCCGGGCCATAGGATATAATAATATCATTTTCTTTCAAAGCAGTGATGTAATCAGATTGTTTTTCAGATCTGGCAATGACAGATTTCCTAGGTGTCTTAATCAATTGTTTAAATGATTTTACGTTAGATGAGTCAAAATCCGTATTTTTTTTTACGGCTGAGATAATATCTTCTTTTTCTATAATATTTGTTAAATAATATTTATTAATTAAAAATTTTAAAGCTTCGTAAAATATTTTGGTATTTTCTTGACTCCCTTTACATGTTATGGAATTTCCTCTAAAAAATATACTTGTATTAGTTAATTTTGCTAAACTCTTTAAATTTTGATCAAATTGTCCAACTACAGTCATTAAAGTTTCATTATCAGAAATTTGAAAATTTACTGTTTCATTGTCAATTTTTTTAACAACTAGGTTTTGATTGACTTTACTTATTTCTGACATTTTTAAGCAGCAAAATTTTTATTTTGAATAGGTTCTTCAATTTTTCCATATAAAGTATTTTGGTTACCTTCTATAATTTTAATATTTTTAATAATTCCCTCTAAATTCTTATCGCTCTCTACAATTACCGAATTTAAGTACTCATCTCTGCCAAAATATTTATTTGAGCCTTTTGTCTTGTTCTCAAATAATACTTTTGCATATGAGTTAAATAGTTTTTTTCTGTACTGCATTTTAATGTTGTCAGCAACTTTCTGGAATTTGATTAATCTCGCCTTTGTAACACTGTCATTAATTTGTTTCAAATTTGCTGAAGGAGTACCTGGTCTAGGACTAAAGATAAATGAAAAAAAATTTATGTACTCTACTTGTTGTATTAAATCTAATGTTTCTTCAAAATCTTTATCGGTCTCCCCAGGGTAACCTATAATGAAGTCGCTTGAAAATTTTATTAGTGGGTTAATCTTTTTAAGTTTATGTATCAATTTTAAATAATACTCAATATTATGTTTTCTATTCATCCTGTCTAAAATTTTATTTGATCCGCTTTGAACTGGCAGATGTATTAGAGGCATTAATTTTTTCGACGTACTGTGAATTTCTATTAGATCTTTTGAAAAATCATTAGGATGAGAAGTTGTATATCGAATCCTTTTAACCTCATTTATTTTTGAGATCTCACTAATCAAATTTGATAGTTTTTTTCCTTTAAAGTTATAAGCATTTACATTTTGTCCCAAGAGTGTAATTTCTCTCACACCATTCTCAACTAATTCTTCACATTCTTTTAATATCTCTTTATCAGATCTTGAAAACTCCGCTCCTCGAGTATATGGAACTACGCAGAATTTACAAAATTTGTCACATCCCTCTTGTATAGTTAAAAATGAAGAGACATTTGTGTTTAAATTTTTTATATGATTTAATTTATCAAATTTATCAACTGCATCAAATTCTGTTATATTAATTTTTTTTTTATTTTCTTCCAATTTTTTTATAATGTCGTTGAATTGATGATAAGACTGAGGTCCGATTACAGCATCAACATACTTCTCTTTTTTTAATATCACCTCTCCCTCGGCTTGTGCAACACATCCGGATATAATTACGATTGGTTTTTTTCTATTTCTGAATTTTTTTTTAATTCTTCCTACATCATGATAAACTTTTTCTGTGGCTTTTTCCCTAATATGACAAGTATTAAGTACGTAACAATCAGCATCTTCTAAATTTTGTGTTCTTTTATAATCAATTTTTTTTACAAAATCACTTATACGACTACTATCGTACTCGTTCATTTGACATCCTAAAGTTTTTATAAATATTTTTTTTTCCAATTTATTTTTTTATTTTTGAACCATATAATTCAAGCTTATGGTCTACTAAGTTATATCCCAATTTTTTTGCTATTTTCTTTTGCAACTCCTCTATATCTTTATCGACAAACTCAACAATTTCTCCACTATTTATATCAATAAGATGATTATGATCATCATTAATTTCATATCTTGCTTTTCCAGCTTTAAAATCATGTTTTACCAATATCCCTGCTTCTTCAAAAAGTTTGACTGTTCTATATACTGTGGCGATACTAATTTTATCATCAATCGCTGAAACTCTTTTGTGAAGTTCGTCTACGTCGGGATGATCTTTTGATCCGTAGACTTCTTTTGACTCAGATAAAATTTTAGCTATCACTTTTCGCTGGTCTGTAAGTCTAACACCATTTTGTTTACATTTTTCCTCAATAATACTCATAAGCTAATT
>MDTA01000723.1_pt1 | contig 10132 bp, 7 predicted proteins | sample 811151 | NCBI WGS metagenome assembly MDTA01 (sample SAMN05326648, study PRJNA326480) | marine metagenome | isolation source: seawater | place: Indian Ocean: South | collected 2010 | reverse complement strand
TCCCGGTGTTCTCGTCCACGCCATCCACTTCGACGGCCAAGCGCGTCTTCTCAAACTCCCAGTCGCACCGCGCGGACAGATCGAACGAGGACGTCTCCAGCGCCCTCACGCCCATCTCCGACGGCGTCACCTTTCCCCCGCGGGTCTTTCGCAGGAGCTTCGCGTCGATGAGGAGCTCGATCGATTTCGGCCGACTTTCGGCGCCGATCTCCGCCTGGGCTTTCCGCCCGCGATTTTCCTTCGTCTCCGGCCTACTCGTCAGCGCCTCGAGCGTCTCCAGCGCCTTCTTACCCTCCTCGGTGGACGCGTCGACGGTCGCCGCCTTCTTCGTCGCCGCCTGCGTGTCGGTCTGGGGTGAGTGGTGGGTGTGGGGGTCAGCGCCGAGAGTAGACCCCGTTGAGTTGGCGCGTTGCATCCGCGCTGGTCACATGACTGTGCCATGGCAAGCTGCTCCGCGGCAGCCACGCGAGGGGGCGCCCGGCCGGAGGTCCCGTCCGCTAGGACTGGCACTTTCTGCCCCATTGCCCGGGGATTTTCGCCCGGTGATCGTCTCCGTCTTGGAAAAGCGATTCCGCCCGCGCTCGAGCCCGAAGAGGGCGAGCGCTCCGCCGCGCGCGAACCGAGAGATTCGGGGGGGATTTGGAGGGCGGGGTTCCTATAAGTCCACCGAGGGTGACCCTTCGCGCGCCCCAACCTTGGTTTTGCGACCGTACTCATCGAAGGGATGCCGCATGGCGAAGCACCGGTCGGGTGACCGGGCGACCTCGACGCCGACGAGCGCGCCCGCGCGCGGCGTGAAGTGAAGAGCGGCGGCGGAGATAAACATTTAGGGCAAAACCGATCTCGCGCGTTGAGAGTCTCGCGAACGGGACGAAATATGATGCGTTACGAGCGCGCGTCGTGGACACTCAGGCGCGCGCCGCCGGAATGTCCGCGACTCGTCTCGTCACGATGACGCTCACGACGACGTGCACGATGGCGTCACCCGCGTCCACTGTCGGACGGATCGCGGCGACCGCGCGCACGCTTCGCCGCGTGTGCTCGAGGGCGCCGAAAAGTCATGCGCTTCTCAACCCTCACGCCGACGCGCTCACGCGCTCCCTCGGCGCGCTCGCTTCCATCCGCGGTGAACGCGTGAGACGCCTCAGCGCGTCCGCCCCAACGCACGCCTCCCCGTCGACGACGACGCGCGCGGGCAAGGCGAACGAGTGGCGCGGGCCCCGTTACGGCAAAGGGGGCAGGGGCGGCGGCGGCGGTGGCAGGGGCGGTGGCAGGGGCGGCGGCCGCGGGGGTGCCTCCGACGCCGCCGTCTACGTGAAGCGCCCGAGGCGCGCGTTCACCGAGGACGAGCAACGGCGCATCGCCGCGCTGCAGGCGCTCGCCGACGCGGGCGCCGCGCCCGTCGCCACCCTCGCCAAGGGCAAGGCCAACCTCTTCCTGGACGGCAATCCCATCGTCTACGGCAGAGCCGTCAACACGATTGCGAACGGCAAAAGCGACGCACCCCCGCGTACCGGCGATCCCATCATCGTCGCCGACCACGAGGGCAAGGCGTTGGCGTGGGGGGTGTACAACGACACGAGCCAGTACGTCGTCAGGATCCTGCGCATGGCGTGGGAGTGCGAGCTGGCGCCGCACCCGGCGAGCGGCTCGGGAAAAACCGTCGCCGTCAAATGCGACGTTGAGGAGGTGATTCGCGATAAGATAAAAGTCGCGGCGCGCATGCGTTCGGACTGCGGCGTCGCCGCCGGGAACGCGAACGGTCCGACGACGGTGTACAGGTTGGTCAACTCGGAGGGCGACGGTCTGAGCGGCGTGTGCGTCGACGTGTACGACTGCGGCGGCGAGGGCGGAGGCGGGAAAGTTGCCGTCGCGGCCGTGTCCGCTGCTTGGGCGCACATGCGACGCGACGCCGTGGTCAAGGCGCTGGGCGAGTGCGCCGGGATCGACCGCGTGTTGTGGAGGACGGACGCGCGCATGCTCGAGCTGGAGGGAATCTTCGATGAATCGCGGGAGGAGTCGCGATCCGAGGAAACCGACGACGCCGACGGCCAATCAGACGCTGCCAGGTGTTACGACGCCAAGACCGGCGCGGAGACCTCGCCGCCCGCCGGTTGGGTCACCGTCGCGGAGAACGGCGTGCGGTACGAGGTCGACCTGACGAAGGGACACAAGACGGGCTTTTACGTCGACCAGCGCGATAATCGCGCCGAGGTGAGAGCCTTGGGCGCGGGAAAGGGAAGGGTCCTCGACGTCTGCTGCTACACCGGCGGGTTCGCGATCAACGCCGCGCTGGGCGGCGCCGCGGACGTGACCGGCGTGGACTCCTCGCCCCTCGCGCTGGACATCGCGAGGAGAAACGCGGAGGTCAACGGCGTCGCGGCGCGAACCGCGTTTGTCCAGTCGGAGGCTTTCAAGTACCTCGACGACTTGGTCGCCGACGCGGGCAACCTCGGGACGTTCGACATGATCGTGCTGGACCCGCCGAAGCTGGCGCCGAGCGTGAACGCGCTGGACAAGGCGACGCGCAAGTACGTCAAGATGAATCAGGCGGCGATGCGTCTGTTGAGACATGGGGGCATCCTGGTCACGTGCTCGTGCAGCGGAGCGGTCACGCAGCGGGGGTTGCTGCCGGCCATCGTGACCGCCGCGGCCACCGCGGCGGGTCGCAGGGTGACGATGCTGGGCAAGCCGAGGGGCGCGGGGGCGGACCAGCCGCTGGACCCGGCGTACCCGGAGGGGAGCTACCTCACCGTCGTCGTCTGTCGCGTGGCGTGACCTCTCTTTTCAATTTCAATTCATTTAAACTTACGCAGCCGACGGACCCAACGCGGGTCGCGCAGGAGCTCTCCGGGCTCGGAACGTTCCTCTAATCGGTTCGGTACCGCCGCGGCTCGGTCTCGGAACGACTCGTTCACGCGAAGCGCCTCTTGTACAGGCCGTAGTAGTTGTGTTTGGCGGACTTCATAGCCTCGCGAAGAACCTCGGGAGACGACTCTCCGGTTGCGAGCGCGGGTTCGAGTCCGCCGCGGGGCGCGCCCGCGGCGACGTCGCCCCACAGGTGGCGGTACGCCGGGTCGTCCGGGAGCGCGCGCGAGTTGTACGGCGAGAGCCAGACGCGGAAGAGCAGCCGACCGCCATCCGCCGGGGCTGAATCCATATTTTCGGTTTTTTCCGTCTCGGCCGGGTTCGGGGCGTCGTCGAACGAGGGCGCGACCTCCTCGGCGCCGTCCGCCCACGCCGTGCGGCCGTGGTACACCTGGTGGTTGTTGAGCCAGTACACGCAACCGGGCTGCATGACGAACTCCACGCAGTGCTTGAGGCCGATCTCCTCGACGAGGTCGATGGCCTCGACGGTGTCCGCGTCGAGGGGGCACGATCCGGGAAGGAGCTGCGCGCACTCGATGTAAGAGGGCGAGATCTGCGACGTGAACTTGCCCTCCTTCGTGATGTCCATCAGGGGCAGCGCCACCTTGCCGTCCTTGCCCTCCCAGATGCGCTCGACCGGGTTGAAGAGCTTGGGCACGAGCGCGGGATACTTCTCGAGCATCTCGTTGTAAATTGTCACCGCGCTGGCCACCCGGCTGGCGCCTCCCTTCGCCGCGGTGCGAATGCCGAGGAGGGAGATGACGTCGCACCTGTCGGTGTGCAGACGGAAATAGTTGTTCGACTGCTTGCCCGCCTCGGGGGTGTTTCCCTTCATCTCGGCGCGAACGCGGCCGAGGTACACGCCGTAGCCCCGGGACCGAGACCTGAGCCCGGCGCTGGACTGCCACCTCGGGACGCCGAGGTGGGTGCAGAACCCGACGTACATGGCGCCGACGTCCTCCTCGGAGACGTCTTTGACGGGAAAGTTGCGGATCATGACGGCACCCATGCCGTCCTCGAGCTCGGCGGCCATCTCGGTCACCAGCGGGAGGCACTCGGGGCCGAGGGCGAAGAGCTCCTTGGTCATGTTGGCGGGGATCCTCAAACCGTCGACGTCCTCCCACTCGAGCCCGTTAGCCTTGGCGTGCGCCAGCGCGGCGTGGAGCTCGGCGATCTGAGGCTCGGACAGGGTGCGGCCCCAGTTTTGGGACGCGAGCAGATCGGCGGGCTTCCACGCGGCAGGACCGGTCAAGGGCACGAGGGGCGCTCCCGTCGTGGGTGAGGTTGCGACGGGATCCTGCAGGGCGCCGAGCGCATTTTCTTCGTTGTTAGCCTTCGACTCGGTCTGGAACGCGTCGAAGGAGACGTGGGCGACGGCGGCGTCGGGAGGGGCCATATCGTTTCGTTCGGGGATTCGTGAGTGCGCGGGGGTTTCTCGGGACGCGCGTGCGCGTCGCGTGTGCGTGCGGTGTTCTCCTCAGGGTCGTGGCCCCTGACGTCGATATTTATAAAACGCGCGCGAAACGCCAAAGGTCGCCGAAAATATACCTTTTTCCCGAATTTTATTCCCAGTTTGTGAACCGGAGGCGCGCCACGTCGGAGAAGTCGTTGCGCTCGGCGAGATCACCGCGTTTCTTGATTTGGGAACAGGCCTCAAATTCTCACCGATCGGCCTCCTCCGGACCTTCGCGAGGAGCCCGCGAGTAAGCAATGTCATCATCTGTGTTTATAATAGTGTACACGGGCCGAGAGCTAATAACCTCCGACCCTACTTCAGCGACCCGTAAGCTCCCTCGCCGGACTCCACGTCCGTCCCCGTCTCGGTCCCACTCCTCCCGCGCCCCTCCGGCTCGCACATCGAGTTCTGCCACGCGATCCCGCCGCACGCGCAGACGAGCCAGACGAAGAAACACGCCACGTTGGTCCCATCGCTCGGGTCGATGCCTCGCGTTGGGGACGCTATGTGCGTCAGCCACAGGTCACCGTCGCTCACGCGCATGTGCTTCCACGTGAAGTACGACGTCGCCGACATCACGAGGAAGCCGCCCGCGATGCTGTAGAGGACGATGTACGCTCCGCTCTTCATGTACCCGGCTCCGGCGTACCCGAGGAGGCCGCCGACGGCGAGCATCGCGACGAGGTACTCGGGGGCGACGAACGCGAGGTGCGCCGCGACGTTGTACACCAGGGACCCGGCCGCCATCCCCGCGGCGGCGCCGAATATCTGGACGATCAGGTGCTCGGCCTGGGTCGTCACGAACCACAGCGCCGCGCCCGCCACGAGCGCGAGGACGAGCTTCAACTCGTCGGAGACTAACGCCTCGTCCGGGAGCAACGCGTTCTCCAGCAGGATCATCGCGAACGCACCCATGGACATCGTCAGACCGAACAGCGCGTAGTTATGGAGCTTTTGCCTGGTGTCGGCGGAGGACGGATGCGGGCGATGCTCGAGTCAGCGTGGGGCGCGGCGGTTACATTTTTTCCACGACGAGAGGCGAAGGAGAGAAATGGGGGCCGCTGCGGGGGGGACGCACCCTGCGGCGCAGAATACGACGCCGAGGACGAAGGCGCCCAGGGCGCACGCGTCCGTGAAAGCCATGGGATGCGAGAGCGGCCCATCCCGCTCGGCGATTTGCGACAGTCCCATGTCGCGGGGTGCTTGTGCCGACCCGCGGGGGAGAACGTCGGAATCCTCCGCATCGACCGATCAAGCAAGTCGGCCCGTTGGAGATTTGTATATATACAAACCCGAAATTTGACTCGAGAGACGAGCGGTCCCCCAGCGGAGGCTTGCTTGGGTTCACCACCGCGCAGGGCGCGAGCGCGAGCAGTGGCCGCGGCGCCGAGTGGGAAACGCCCGAAATTCATCCACCATGGGGAAGGGGCTCGATCTAGACGCCTGGATCGCCAAGGTGCGCCCCGCGTCGAGCCCTCCCTCGCCGCGCGTCGCCGCCGCGTCTCCCCCCCGCCCCGCTACCGGGTTTTCATCTCAGATCTGCCCCGCGACCGGGCCGCCGCTCGCCCATCCTTCCCCCTTCCCCCGTCGATCCCGTCCGCTGACCTCGCCCGCGTCGCCCCGCTCGCATCCCGCTCACGCAGATCAAGCAGTGCGAGCCGCTGGAGGAGTCCGAGCTGGAGTCCCTCTGCGGCTACGTCAAGGAGCTGCTTGTGGAGGAGAGCAACGTGCAGCCGGTGAGCTCGCCGGTGACCGTCTGCGGCGACATCCACGGACAGTTCCACGACCTCCTCAAGCTGCTGGAGACGGGCGGGGACGTCCCGGACACCAACTACATATTTATGGGGGACTTCGTCGACCGCGGGTACAACTCCCTCGAGTCCTTCACCCTCCTCCTCCTCTACAAAGCGCGGTGGCCGCAGTGCGTCACCCTGCTCCGGGGTAACCACGAGTCCAGGCAGATCACGCAGGTGTACGGCTTCTACGACGAGTGCCAACGCAAGTACGGCAACGCCAACGCGTGGAGATGGTGCACCGACGTCTTCGATTACCTCACCCTCTCGGCGGTCATCGACGGCAGGGTGCTGTGCGTGCACGGCGGCTTGTCGCCGGACATTCGCACGCTCGATCAGGTTCGAACCATCGACAGGCTGTGCGAGATACCGCACGAGGGGCCGTTCTGCGACATGATGTGGAGCGACCCGGAAGACCTGGAGACGTGGGCGGTGTCCCCGCGCGGAGCCGGGTGGCTGTTCGGCAGACGCGTCACGCAGGAGTTCAACGAGATCAACGGCCTGGAGCTCATCTGCCGCGCGCACCAGCTCGTGCAGGAGGGTTTGAAGTACATGTTCCCGGACAAGTCTCTCGTAACCGTCTGGTCCGCGCCCAACTACTGCTACAGGTGCGGGAACGTGGCGAGCATACTGGCGTTCGACGATAAGATGGAGAGAACGGTGAAGTACTTCACGGAGACGCCGGAGAACTCGACGATGATGGCGCCCAGGAGCTCGGTGCCTTACTTCCTGTGAGCGTGCGGCGGGTGGAGGATTTGGTTCTCTCGCGGCGGGTGGGGAGAGACCCGCGGGACGGGATTGGAGCGTAATACATACTAAAGCCTCAGCCGGGAAGACGCGTGTCCGCGGTGGCGGGAGACGCGGCGGGCGGCTGAGATTGTAACAGTACATCACGAGGATTCGTTCGGTGCGCCGCGTCGTCGTCGAACCTACGGGTGAGTCTTATTAAAGTTACAGAGGGTTTCCAGACGACTGCGACGAATGCGAGTTCCCGGCCGATCTCCGCCTATCGCTCCTGCTTCTGGTCCTTGATTGCTAGCTTGGCGCGGGCATTCTTGAGCTCCTTCACCTTCGCCTTGATGATGAGCGCGTTGCACCCGGGCCACCCCGCCGCTTCCTCCTCCTCCAGAGCGCGAATCTTGAGCTCCAGCTTGTCGACCCCGTGGTAGTCCTTGCTCCGGTCGCGGCTGATGGTCTTCTTGACTGGCGGGCGGCTCACGGACCGATGAATCTTGCCCTTCAGGCCGGTGGAGCCGCGGCGACCGCCCTTGGGCATCACCGAACGCTGAATCTTCCCCATATCTACTCGCTCAACGCGCCCGTGGCGAGCGTCGGCGGCGCGAGTAGAAAATGGCGCCGACTCTCGGAAAATCACGAGCGGACGCGCCAGCCAGGCTGATGACCGTGTCCGGCCCACCCTCCACGTCACTGCCCACGCGACACGACGGCCGCATCGAGGGTCTCTTCGCGGATTCGTCGATGTCCACGGCACACGCGCGCGCGTCTCTCATCGCGTCCCGCGCGGTCGTCGCGACCGCGCCGTCCACGCCGCGCGCGCGACGCCGCGGCGCGCGGCCCCCCACCCCAACGCGAGCTACACAGGACGACAGCTGTGCCGACGAGCGATCGTCGCGGAGGGACGTCTCCGCGCGCGCCTCGGGCCCCCGCGGCGGCGCCTCCGTCTCCGCCGCGTCCACCGTCGACTCGGACGCGCACACCGAGCCGTACTCGTTCTTCAACCTCGCCACAGCCGAGTTCCCGAGCGATTGGACCTCCCCGACCGCCAGGGTGTCCTACAACGATTCCCCACTCGACCTCGCGCTCATGGCGTGGTTCATGCGCAAGATCGCGATGGCCATAGATACCCCGATGCCCTCCAACATCTCGTACGACGAGTTCATCGCTCTGTGCTTCCTTCAGATGCAGGGGCGCGACCCCGACGGTCAGCGGGACATCACGCTGGGTATCATGCGCTCGTTGATGCCACCGGGTGGGGACAAGATCTTTCGCAAGCTTTTCCCGACCAACAAGTTCTCGCTCGAGCTCAACGCGGTGATATGCAAGATCGTGTTCGCGTGGATGGTGGGACCGATGGAGGTGGAGTCCACGACGGAGAACGACCTGGGAGAGATGATCGCGAGTAAGGTTCACATCAAAAAGTGCAGGTGGCTGCAGGAGAGCGGGTGCACAGGAATGTGCGTCAACATGTGCAAAACCGCGACGCAGGATTTTTTCGTAAACGATTTCGGGCTGCCTCTGACGATCAAGCCCAACTTCGAGGACAAGAGCTGCGACTTTTACTTCGGGCTGACGCCGCCGCCGATCGAGAAGGACGAGGCGCTGACGTTCGGGTGTAACTCGACGTGCGGAACCGCGGTGGTGAGTCACCCGTCCCACTCCCGTTTCAATCTTGTTCTGTTTTTCCACCCTTTCCAGTCGTGACCCTGCGCTTTCCATTCGCGTCCGTAGGCTGCCGGCGAGGAGGGCAAACCGTGCCACAAGCTCCGAAAGTACGAGGGGCCGTGAGCCGTGCGTTGGACGCGATCGTTCGCGGCGGCATTTTTAGCGTAGCACGGGCCGGCGACGACCCGGTTGTATCGAACGGAACAGAGAGAATCCTCGTAACTGCCCATCCTCCAACTTTCGACGAGGACCGTCAGTTTCAGTCAGACACGTGGAACCACGCCGACGTCCATCGTTCGGCCGCACAACCACGCGCGCGCCGACTCGAGTTCACGCCATGTCGGAGCGCGCGAACGCGGCGGTTCGGGTCGCGAGGGCCGTCCTCGGAGTGGCGCTCAACGGCGCGGCGGAGAGCGGAGCGTTCGGGCGCGGCTCGGCGCCCGCGCTCAGAGCGGCGGCAGAGCTTGTCACGAGCGGTGGACACGAGCGGAGGCCAGCGCCGGTCGCCGCGCCGGTCGCCGCGACCGACGCGCGGCGCGGCGCGCGAACGGCACCGCAGGAGACGGCGCCGCCAGGGGACGCGGAGCCCGTCGCGACGCCGCTCAGGGCCCCGGAGCGAAGGGCGACGCCGAGGGCGGTGGATCCCGTCGCGTCCCGTGCCGACGACGACGCGAGGACGGCGGAGGAGAGGCGCGCATCCTCCGCGACGGCGTCGGCATCCACGCGCCCGCCCGCCCCCGCCCCCGCCCCCGCCCCCGCCGTCCTGACAAAGCCGTCGGCGCCGATCGAGCGTCGCGCGGTCGCCGTGCCGTCGTCCCCGATCCAGCGCGTCATCGGCTTCGGGTCCCTCGCCGCGGGTCTCGCGGCGGGGACGATATCCGAATCGGCCAGGCGAGCGTGGAGGGGACGAAAGCCTTCGAACGACTCGAACGGCGATTCGTCTTCTCCCGTCGAAGCGGAGTCCATCATCCCCGGCGACTCGATATTCATGACCGAGGCGAACGCGGAGAGGCTGGCGGTCGCGCTCTGCCGCATGCGCGGCGCCGCTCTCAAGCTCGGCCAGATGCTCTCCATCCAGGACGAGTCCGTGATACCGCCCCAGGTGCAACGCGCCCTGGAGCGCGTGAGGCAGGGCGCCGACGTCATGCCCGCGGACCAGCTCGAGAAAACCGTCGAGTCGCACCTCGGCGTCGGGTGGAAGGATTCGCTGCTGAGGTTCGACCCCGAGCCCCTCGCCGCGGCGTCCATAGGGCAGGTGCACCTGGCGACGGTGCTCGATCCCGACGACCCGGAGTCGACGTTGGACGTGTGCATGAAGATACAGTACCCCGGGGTGGCGCGATCGATCCACAGCGACATCGACAACCTGATGCGACTCGTGTCCCTGACGGACATCCTGCCCAAGGGTCTGTACGTGGAACACGCGGTGGCGGTGGCGAAAGAGGAGCTGACGCTGGAATGCGACTACGAGTACGAGCGGGACTCGCAGGCACACATGGCCGAGTTGCTCAGGGACGATCCCCACTGGCACGTCCCGAGGGTGATCCCGGCGCTGTGCAGCAAAGGGGTCATCACCACCGAGTACGCGCCGGGGGTGGCGATCGACAAGGCG
>MDTA01187928.1_pt1 | contig 10133 bp, 9 predicted proteins | sample 811151 | NCBI WGS metagenome assembly MDTA01 (sample SAMN05326648, study PRJNA326480) | marine metagenome | isolation source: seawater | place: Indian Ocean: South | collected 2010 | reverse complement strand
CCTGTTATAAAAATCGCAGTTCTGCTAATGGTACCATTGTCTATATTTGAGTCATTAATGCCAAAAAATATTTCTCTTTATTATCATAGCAAAGATAGAAAAAGTTTAGAACACTATATTAGATCTATAAATACATATATGTTTTATTGTTCATTTACCTTACTCATAATATTATTAATTTTTTCAAAAAGCGCACTTCTTATTTTATTTGGCGAAAAGTTTATTCATCTTGACTTAGTTTTGAAATGCGTAATTCTATCTTTTTTACCTAAAATTTTATTAGGTCCATGCGGACAAATTTTAGTATTAACTAAGTATGAAAAAATTAATCTTTTTGTTAATTTATTTTTTTTAATATCATCGGTCATTCTTGGAATAATTTTGACAAATCATTTTGGATATTATGGTATGATTGCTATCTATATGACGGGAATAATATTAATTAATATTACATTCTATATTTTTGTGTTAAAAAAACTTAAAATTAATACTTTGCCTTACTTTAATTTCCTAAAAGCAGATTTTACAACGCTAAATAAATAATTATGAATAAACACAATATCAAAAATAAAGTGGTTCTTTCCGGAGTAAATATTAATGAAGCAGGACAGCTGAAAGTATTTAAAGAAATGATCAATGCTTTTTTGAAAAAAAATGTTCATTTGATTTGTATAGTAAATGATATTCGTTTATTTAAATCATATGATAATCAAAAAATTGAGTTTATTGAGTTTCCGGAAATAAAAAAAAGCTGGTTCTCTAGATTGAAATTTGAATTTTTTGATGTAAAGAAATTGTCTATTGATATTGGTGCAGATATTTGGATTAATATGCAAGATATTTCTGCAAATACAGTTTGTAAAAATTCTTTTGTATACTGTCATAATCCATCAATGTTTGCTGAAAAACGTTTTTCATATTTATTCTATGATTGGAAGTTTTTTTTGTGGAATTATTTATATAAATATTTATATAAGATGAATATATCATCAAATAATGCAGTTATTGTACAGCAGGAATGGATTGCTAAAGAGTTTAAATCACATTTTAATATTAAAAATATTATTGTAGCTAGACCTAAAACTTCAACCAAATATTTTGCCAAGAGTGGTGATATCAAAAATTTAAATTTTATTTACCCATCCCTACCACGAGTTTTTAAAAATTTTGAATTAATTTTAAATGCAATAGACTATTTTAATAATAATTACCCACATTATAAAAATAAGATTTCATGTTCGCTAACATTTGATGAATTTTCAAATAAGTATGCAAAACATTTAGTTAATAATTACAGTCATCTTAAAAATGTAGAATTTTCTGGGATTTTACCGTACGAAGAAGTCCAAAAAAGACTTAAAAATGCAACTATTGGTATTTTCCCATCAAAACTTGAAACATGGGGATTACCGATAAATGAATATCAAGAAAACAATTTACCTATAATAGTAGCAGATTTACCATACGCACATGAGACAGTTGGAGACTATAATAAAGTTCACTTTGTAGATCCAGATAATTATAAATACTTAGCAAAAATATTTAAAAAAATCATTGAGGGTGATGATATTTTTTATAAAGCGTCATACAAAAATGAGAATCAGTTGATAAATTCTTACGATAATCTTGTAAACAATATTTTCGAGTTAAGTGAGTAATGGAAAAAGAATTTACAGTTGGAATTGCAATACCTACTTTTAATCCTGATCAAATTTTTGAAGAGAACCTTGAAATACTTAATTCAGGAAAATTTAAAATTTTAATTATTGATTCTAACTCAAGTAAAGATGTTGAAAGTATTGCCAAAAAAAATAATGCTATTTTCGTTAAAGAAAATCATTTTAATCATGGCTCTACACGAGAGAAAGCAAGGAAGATTTTACAAACAGATATTATCATTTTTATGACACAAGATGCTAAGTTGTTATCTGAACAGTCAATTTATAACTTAATACGTCCAATTTTAGATGGCAAAGTATCTGTGGCGTATGGAAGACAAATTCCAGTTGAAAATGCTAAAATATTAGAAAGTTTTCCTGTTAATTTCAATTATCCTAAAAAATCAAATATTAGATCATTAGGTGATGTTAAAGAATATGGAGTGGGAACATTTTTTTGTTCAGATGTTTTTTCAGCCTATTTAAACAAAGATTTAGAAAACGTTGGAGGATTTGATCATATACTAACAGGAGAAGACTATTTTATGTGCTATAAACTACTGCTAGATAATAAGTATGTTGCATATGTTTCAGATGCGCATGTTATACATTCACATAACTTTTCTCTTATTGAAAATTTTAAAAGAATGTTTGATACAGGATATGTCAGAGGTGAAAGGAAATATATTCAAAAAGTATGCGGGCATGCAGATCAAAGAGGAGTACAGTTAACTACAGCCTTGTTCAAAAAAATAATAAAAGAAAAACCGTTTATTCTACCATATGCAATTTTACAAACAATTTTTAAATATCTTGGATTTAAAATTGGTTATTATGGCACTAAATTACCTAGAAAAGTTAAGCGGCTATTTAGTCAACAGAAATATTATTGGAACTCAAATCTAATATAGTTTTTCTTCTGTTAAATTATTATAATCATTTTATGAAAATAGTTGTAACGGGTGGCCTTGGATTTATTGGTAGTAATTTTATTATCAATCAAATAAAAAATACTGATAATGATATTCTTAATATTGACAAAGTTACATATGCTGGAAATGTCAATAACCTATCTAAAGTTGAAAAAAATAAAAATTATTCTTTTTTAAAATCTGATATCTGCTCAAAAGAACTTATAAAAAATGCTTTCCATGAATTTCAACCAGATTATGTAATAAATTTTGCAGCAGAATCACATGTAGACAGATCCATTGAAAATCCAATGCAGTTTGTAGAAACAAATGTTGTTGGAACTGTTAATTTACTCCAGTGTAGCACTGAGTATTATAACCAAGAAAATAATAAAAACTTTAGGTTTTTACATGTGTCTACGGATGAAGTATTTGGAAGCTTGGGTTTATCTGGATTTTTTACAGAGAAAACCCCGTATGATCCAAGTAGTCCTTACTCTGCATCAAAAGCTTCATCAGACCATTTTGTTAGATCTTGGAATCGTACTTTTGGACTTCCAACTATTATTACCAATTGTTCAAATAATTATGGACCAAGACAATTTCCTGAGAAACTCATTCCTTTAATGATTATTAACTGTTTAAATGAAAAATCATTACCTATTTACGGCAAAGGAGACAATATTAGGGATTGGTTATATGTTAATGATCATTGTGATGCAATTTATGAAGCTCTCTTAAAAGGTAAAATTGGAGAAACATATAATATTGGAGGGAATAATGAAATTTCAAACCTTGATATTGTTCATACCATTTGCTCAATAATGGATGAAATTAGGCCTAGAGAAAATAAAAGAAAATACTCTGAACTTATCAAATATGTAGAAGATAGGCCGGGGCATGATTTTAGATATGCTATTGACACGTCAAAAATGAAGAGAGAATTAAAATGGCAGCCAAAAGAAGATTTTGAATCTGGTATTAAAAAAACAATTAATTGGTATTTAAATAACCCTGAATGGATAGAAGATTTATATTTAAAGTATAATCAAACAAGATTAGGTTTAAAATAATGAAAGGGATTGTTTTAGCTGGAGGTAGTGGAACAAGATTGTATCCACTCACTACTGCTACGAGTAAGCAGTTAATACCAGTTTATGACAAGCCAATGTTATATTACCCAATATCCATTTTGATGTTATTGGGCATTAAAGATATATTGATTATTTCTACAGAATATGATATTCCTAGATATAAAAGACTTCTTGGAAATGGAAAGAGCTTAGGAATGAAGTTTTCCTATGAAATTCAATATGAACCAAATGGTCTTGCTGAAGCTTTTTTAATTGGAGAAAATTTTATTAAGAAAGAAAATGTTTGTTTAATCCTTGGTGATAATCTTTTTCATGGTAGTGGATATTTAGATAGCATTAGAAAAAAAATTAAGAACCTATCAGGAGGCTTAATTTTTGGATATAGAGTTAGTGATCCTGAGCGATATGGAGTTGTGGAATTTGATAACAGTTATAAGGTTAAGAGTATTGAAGAAAAGCCTAAATATCCAAAATCAAATTATGCTATACCTGGTCTTTATTTTTATGATAATAGCGTAGTTAAATTTGCAAAAAATTTAAAACCGTCAAATAGAGGAGAATTAGAAATCACCGATCTCAATCAAGTATATCTAGAAAAAGGTAAACTGGATGTACAATTATTGGGTAGGGGAGTTACTTGGTTTGATACAGGGACACCATTAAGCTTATTAAATGCTAGCAACTATGTTAAATCAATTGAAGAAAGACAAGGTGTTAAAATTTCATGTATTGAAGAAATCGCTTTTCATATGGGTTTTATAAATGAAAAAATTTTCCAAAAATATGTAGATGCATATCCAAACTGTGATTACAAAAATTATCTTCAAAAATTATTAAAATGAAATTTATTAATACTAATATTGCAGATGTAAAAATTATTGAACCTGAAATATTTGAGGATAATAGAGGATATTTTTTTGAATTTTATAATAAAAAAAAATTTTCTGACAACGGAATAAATGAAATTTTTCTACAATCTAACCATAGTAAATCAATAAAACATACTTTGAGAGGACTTCACTATCAAGATCCTCTTGCGCAAGGTAAGCTGGTAAGATGTATTGATGGAAAAATTCTAGATGTGGCTGTTGATATTAGAAAAGATTCAAATAGTTTTTGTGATTGGGTATCTGTAACACTTAGTAGTGAAAATAGGAAGCAATTATATGTTCCACCAGGATTTGCACACGGATTTTTGGTATTATCTAAATTTGCTCAAGTTACATACCAATGCACTGAGCTTTATAATCCTAAATTTGAAAAAGGAATCCTTTGGAGTGATAAAAAAATCGGCATTGATTGGGGAATAGATAAGCCAATTTTATCTCAGAAAGATGCACTTCTTCCATTAATAGATTAATAATGAAAAAAATATTATTAACTGGTGGTAATGGCCAGCTAGCTAAGCAAGTAGAATTAAAATTTAAAGATATTTATGAATTAGTTACATTATCCAAAAATGATTTAGATGTTACAAATAGAGAGAATGTTGAGAGTGTTTTAGTTAATTTTAAACCTGATATTATTATTAATACAGCTGCTTATACTGACGTAGACGCTTGTGAAATTAATAGTGATTTAGCTTATGATATAAATGGACACTCTATAAAGCATTTCTCTAAATTTTTTAAAGGTTTATTTGTCCAGATTTCTACTGATTATGTCTTTGATGGCCAAAATGGTCCTTATGATGAAAATTCCGAAACGAATCCATTGGGTATCTATGGTAAGTCAAAATTCTTAGGTGAAAAAAATGTAGAAAAGTTGTTTAACGATTATTTAATTATTAGAACCAATGTTTTATTTGGCGGAAATAGTAAAGCAAGCTTTTTGAGCTGGGTAGTTCAATCTTTATTAGCTGAAAAAACTATTTATGTTGTAGAGGATCAAATTAATAATCCTGTATCCATTTTTGATATTTCTCATATAATTAAACTATTACTACTTAAAAAAAAGACAGGACTGTTTCATGTAGGGTCTGACCACTTATGTTCACGATTTGATTTTGCAAATATGATAGCTGAAGTTTGGAATCTTGACAAAAAATATATAAAACCGATTAGCACAGATAAATTAAAGAAAAAAGTTAAAAATTATATTGCTAAAAGACCGTTGAGATCTGGGCTAATATCCATAAAAAAAGAAATACCCAGTTTTTCATTAGAGGATTCTTTAATTAAAATAAAATCCAGTTCATAATGTTAGAGAAAATTTTTAATAGAAAATTATGTTGATAGAAAGGAAAAAGATTGGCAAAACTTTATGAAAAATCTATTTCTGAAGATTTAAAATTTAATCTTATCCTAATCTTCAATACCTAAGTCTTTTTTATACTTTGGTACCCAGTCTTCAATAATAACTTTTGGCTTCCATCCAAGTAATTTTTCAGCTTTTGTGTTATCAGCCAAAGTTTCTCTAGGTTCAACAACCGGATCAACATTAATTGTTTTTCCACCCATCATTTGAGCAATTTCATTAACTGACCTATTATCAGTATTTCCAATGTTAATTACATCTCCTTGTCCAACTTTTTTTGAAATCATTGCTAATAGGTTAGCTCTCGCAACATCTTTTACATGAGTAAAATCTCTTCTCTGATTACCATCACCCCTTATGGTTAATGGTAAATTATTTAGTCTTTGTTTTGCAAAAACACACATAACTAAAGCATAAGCTCCATCTAAGCTTTGCCTTTCACCATAAACATTAAAGTATCTTAATGAAACAGTTTCAATATTATAAACCTGAGAAAACATTCTACAACAAACCTCACCATAATATTTTTGCATTGCATATGGTGAAATCGGATCTATAGGGTCTGTTTCTTTAGAAGGAAGACTGACAGTATTCCCATAAGCTGAAGAAGAAGCGCTGTAAACTAATCGCTTTACGCCAACATCTGAACAAGCTTTTAAGATATTTACAGTACTTAATGTATTATTTTTTTCAAATATTAAAGGATTTTCTATTGATTCCTGAACTCTTGGAAAAGCAGCTAAATGAAAAACACCATTAACATTCTTAAGTATTTTTTTTATCTCATTAAAATTTTTTTCGTCTGATAAATCTATTTCATGATATACAACATTCGGGTTACAATTTTCTTTTTTTCCAGATGAAAAATTATCAATAACTTCAACTTTGTATCCTTTTTCAACGAGATAATCTACAAGGTTGCTTCCAATAAATCCTGCTCCTCCAGTAACTACAAATTTCATACTTAAAGATAGCTAGTAGATGATATTATAACAATTTTAATTTATATAGTTTCCTAATTACAAAAACCATGATAAGAAATCAGAATTTTTTATAAAATTTTTTTAAAATTTTATCTAGGATTTTGAAAGAGCTTAGTTAGGTGTTAAATGTTCAAAAAAGTATACCGTTAGAAATCTATATTATTTTTTAAAACAGTATCTTTTTGTTAAGAGTGGATAAGTTACTTCTAAATTTTTTCCTCTATAAACGAACAAATAATATGTCCAATCAAAATATGCATTTCTTGAATTCTTGCAGTTTTTTTACTATCAACTTTAATGATATTTCTTGTAAGACTAGACATTTTTCCACCATCATTTCCTGAAAGAGCAAAACATTGCATACCAATTTTTTCAGAAGCCTTGATTGCATTAATAATATTTTTACTATTACCAGAGGTTGAAATTGGAATAAGTAAATCATCTTTAGAACCAATTGCTTGGATTTGCTTAGAAAAAATTTCATCAAAACTAAAGTCATTACCAATAGATGTAATTGAGGACATATTTTCTGAAAGTGAGATTGCAGGTAATGGCTTCCTAGCTTTTTCAAATTTACCAACGAATTCTGCTGCAATATGACTAGCATCGCTCGCACTACCTCCATTTCCACATATTAGTATTTTATTACCAGATTTAATTGTTTCGTAAGACATAATACATATTTTTTCAATATTATTAAGTTCGCTAAGTAACGTATTACTTAGGTTTATATGATCTAATATGATTTCTTTTATCATTTAGTACCTATATTCATCTTTTTTATATGGACCATTTACGCTAACTCCAATATACTTAGCTTGTGATTTAGACAATTTAGTCAAATCTGCATCTAAATGTTTTAAATGAATTCTTGCAACTTCTTCATCTAACTTTCTTGGTAAATCATAAATACCTGTTGCAGGTTTATTTTTAGCTAGAAATACTTGTGCTAACACTTGATTTGAAAATGAAGTAGACATTACAAAGCTTGCATGCCCTGTTGCACAACCTAAGTTTACTAATCTTCCTTCTGCCAAAATGAATATTTGTTTACCATTTTTAAAAGTGTATCTATCAAGCTGAGGTTTTATTTGATCTTTTTTTGCATCTGAATTATTCAATGCATCTACTTGAATTTCATTATCAAAGTGCCCAATATTGCAAACAATAGCCTGATCTTTCATTTTTCGCATGTGTTTCAAAGTAATAATATCTTTATTTCCTGTTGTTGTAACAAAGATATTCCCTCTATCCAAAACATCCTCTAATCTTCTGACTTCAAATCCCTCCATAGCTGCTTGAAGAGCACATATTGGATCAATTTCTGTTACGATAACTTTACAACCATAAGATTTCATTGATTGCGCTGAACCTTTACCGACATCTCCATAACCACATACAACGACAGTTTTCCCTGCAAGCATAATTTCAGTTGAGCGTTTAATTCCATCTGCTAAAGATTCTCTACAACCATATAGATTATCAAATTTAGATTTAGTTGCTGCATCATTTACATTAAACGCTGCGAATAATAAACTAGCACCTTCAACCATTTGTTGCAATCTGGCTACCCCTGTTGTTGTTTCTTCAGAAACACCTATAATTTCAGGAACTATGTTGTGCCAATGACTTGGATTTTTTTTATGTACTTTTCTTAAAAGTTTTTCAATTACTATTTCTTCCTCAATCTTTGTAGAAATTTTTGGGAGTTTTTTATATTTATTAAAATAGTTTTCTAATTCATAACCTTTATGAATTAATAGTGTTGCATCGCCTCCATCATCTACAATTAGATTGGGTCCAAGATTGTTTTTGAATGTTAGAGCTTGTAATGTACAATCCCAATATTCTTCTAGTGTTTCACCTTTCCATGCAAAAACTGGTGTTTTAGTTTTTGCAATTGCAGCCGCTGCCTCATCCTGCGTTGAAAAAATATTACAACTTGCCCAACGAACATCAGCACCTAGATCTTTAAGTGTTTCTATAAGAACTGCTGTTTCAATTGTCATATGTAATGATCCTGTAAGTCTTAAGCCTTTTAACGGTTTTGATTTTGAATATTTTTTCCTTAATTCCATCAAGCCGGGCATTTCTCTCTCTGAAATATCAATCTTATCTCTTCCTAATTTTGCTAATGAAATATCTTTAATTTTATATGATAAAGGCTTAACAATTTTTTTGGATTGATTTCTCATTTTATTTTTTATTTTAATTGACTTGTTTATTTCAGTTGTTTGTATTCTCATTTTCCCTCTTAAAAGTTTAATTGATTAGCTATATCAGTATTTTCCCAAGCAAGATGGTTTTTACCAAAATGACCATAGTTTGTAGTTTCACTAAGGTCTAATTTAAATAAGTTAAATTTTCTAATGATTCCCAATGGTGTCAAATCAATATTTTGATAAATCCAAGCAGATATATCATTTCTAACTTTGCCATCACAATAAACATAAAGTGATACAGGTTCTTGAACACCTATGGCATAACTAAGTTGTATAGTAGCATTTTGTGAAACTCCTGATGCGACAATATTTTTAGCTAAATATCTTGCCATATATGCGCCACTTCTATCAACTTTTGTGCAGTCTTTTCCGCTAAATGCTCCTCCACCATGAGGTGCATAGCCTCCATATGTATCAACAATGATTTTTCTTCCTGTAATTCCAGTATCACCATCAGGTCCACCTGTCACAAAATTTCCGGTTGGATTCACTTGAAAGATAGTGTTGCTGTCAAACATGTCATCTAATTCTGGTTTGATAATTTTTTCTACTCTTTTTTGTACTTCCTCAGGATTATCTTTTAAATCTTTACTATGTTGTGTACTGCAAATAACATTGGATATTCTTACTGGTTCATTTACACTGCTATATTCGACAGTTACTTGTGCTTTACCATCTGGACCCATCCAGTCTTGCCCACCATGTCTCGCAGTTGAAAGTGCTTTAGTAATTTTGTGGCTATAATAAATTGCACTTGGCATTAAAGAATCATTTTCACTACATGCATAGCCAAACATCATTCCTTGATCACCTGCTCCAAAATTATCAGTACCTCTTGCAATATCAATGCTTTGACTATGAATTAAGTTTTTAAATGATAATGTTTTCCAATGGAAGTTTTTTTGTTCGTAACCAATATCTTTAACTGTATGCCTAACTAGTTCTTCAATTAAATCAGTATTGTTCATTAAGTCTGTTTTAACTTCTCCAGCAATAGTTATCATGTTTG
>MDTA01007237.1_pt1 | contig 10133 bp, 11 predicted proteins | sample 811151 | NCBI WGS metagenome assembly MDTA01 (sample SAMN05326648, study PRJNA326480) | marine metagenome | isolation source: seawater | place: Indian Ocean: South | collected 2010 | reverse complement strand
GAGGAGGATTTTTTGATAAAAGAGAAGTATAAGAATGTGGATGCATTAAATAGAGCAAGAGAGAAACAGGATGTGACGGCGATATCATTGGAACAATCGCGAATGTTATTACAAGAGAAGAGGAAGAAGGAGACGTATATGACTACGAATACGGCATATAATTTATTAAGACAAGATGAGGAGGTTAGGAGAATGAATGATAAATGGTGGATGGGGTTGAAACAATTGGATAATCAATAAATATTAATTAATTATAAATAATTAATTATGTCTATAATTAATATATGATAAGAAAAACGGAGGATGTAGCAAAATATATAATGATGTTTTTAGTATTGACCGGTGTTGGTTATTTATATGATAAATATAAAAAAAAATATGATGGAGATGATGAATTGAGTAAATATCATTTAGTTAAAAAATTTTTATTGAATGAAGATCCAGGATTAGGGAGTATAAGCGGTAAACCGACATTATGGATACATTCTGAATATGAATTGAATTCGAAGAGATGGAGGAATTTTGGTTCAAGAAGCAGTAAGAATTTGAATAAAAAGTATGTAGAGATGTGTGTAGAAAGTGTAGTGAAATACTGTGGAGAATCGTTTAATGTATGTTTAATTAATGATGATTCTTTTAGCAAATTAATACCGGGATGGCAGGTGGATATGAATTTGGTATCAGATCCAATAAAGAAACACATAGGAATTTTAGCGTTGATGAAAATACTATATTATTACGGAGGAATGTGTTTGCCGAATAGTACCTTAATATTGAAGGATATTAGACCATTATATAATGAATTATTAAGAGTTCGTTGTATGTTTGCTGGGGAGATGGTTAGTAGAAATTCAACATCAACGATGACACGGTTTTATACGAGCAACAAGATGATGGGGTGTAAAAAGAAATCAAGGTTAATGGAAGAATTAATAAAAAGAGTGGAATTATTGTTATCAAATGATAATACGGAACAAATGGATTTCGAGGGAGAGGTAGATAGGATATTATATAAGATGCATAATGATAATACGATAAGTTTGATAGAAGGTAAAGCTTTTGGTAATAAAACGAAAGATGATAAAGCGGTATTAGTAGATGATTTATTGGGGAATAGTTATATTAATTTTGATAGAAATATGTTTGGAATATATTTACCAAAAAAAGATATAGAGAAGAGAACAAAATATGGATGGTTTGAAAGATTAAATAGACAACAAGTATTAAACGCGAATACAATAGTTACTAAATATTTTTTGATTAGTGCAGGGCAATAAAATATTTGATTTCGTATGTAGATTTAAGATAAATGATTTTAGAGGTGTATGGTATATGGTGATATTTGGTAAGCTGTCTTAAAATAGTGATAAAATTTTTATAAGTTTTATCTCTTTCTAAATAGAATTGTTTGGATTTGAAATAATGGGGTTTAATTTTATCATAAAAACTCTGGAGACTTTCAGGATATTTAAGTTTAATTTTTTTGAACGTAGTTTTTGAAAAGATATAGAAATTATTGGTTTTATCGCAAAATTCTTTCAGGAAATCATAAATTATATCTTTGGAGAAATTTGTTTTAAATATTTGACTCATGAATATATAATATTAACATTTTATTAATTTATTTGTAAATAATACTAATTCAATTTCATTTTCGTGTATGTTATGAAAAATAGAGATGTATTCGCATATGATTTTTATTATTTTATATTTTATATTTTGTTCAACGGAATCAGTTATTTTAATAAAAATGAAATAATTATCCAAAATATCCATAACGGAGTAACCCTTATTATAAATATCAAAAATTTTATCAACAGCTTTAGATATGTTTTTTTCGTTTAACCATAAATGAGTATAATGTTCGAATTCATAAAAGCTGATATTAGTGCATATTTCCTTTACTTTTTTTGTTCCGATATTTAAATTTAAAAGTTTAAATTTTTCCAAATAGTTAATAATTTGTCTAACAGAATTGTTACTAATATTTAGTATTAATTCTTGTGCCTTTTTATCGATAATAATGTTTTCACTTTTTTTAATTTTGTTAAAAATTTTATTCAATAAATCTTTTTTGAAGGGTTTAATTTTGATAATACTACATCTTGATTGTAAAGCATCAATGACTTTTTGAATATTGGTGCAACTGGCTAAAAAATGAATATTATGACTATATTTATCAATACAATTTCTAAAAACTTGTTGGCTTTGTTCATTTATTAGGTCAATATCGTCAAGAACAATAATTTTTTTTTTGAAAGGGATATTAGATCTTGTTTGGCTGAATATTTTTACTTCATTTCTGTAATATTGAATGCCTTGATCTTTTAAATTATTAATGATAAGAACATTATGTTTTGGAATATCATCTAAATTATAGTATTCGCGAATAGTTGCTTCGATTAATGAAGTTTTACCAGAACCATTATTACCAATAAGTAATATATTTAAATTGTTCATGTTAATCATAGTTTTTAATAATTTGATATAATCAGGGTCAATAATAAAATCAGCATATTTTTGAGGTTGGTATTTTTTTAAGAAAGGAATATTCATAATATTAATATAATATTTTTCGTTAAATAGTATTTAAGTTTATGTTATGGTAAATTATACAAATGGATTATTATAAAATATTAGGAGTGAGCGAAAAATCAACGAAGGATGAGATAAAAAAGGCGTATCGCAAATTATCATTACAATATCATCCGGATAGACCGAATGGTAATTCGGATAAATTTAAACAAGTGAATGAGGCATATGAAACATTAAGCGATAATGAAAAAAAAATGCAATATGATATGCGACGAGGGAGAGTACCAGGAGGAATGCCCGGAGGAATGCCTGGAGGAATGCAAGGGATGCCTACTCATCCTGAAGATTTTTTTAAAATGTTTTTTGGAGGGATTCCAGGTGGAGTGCATATGAATATGGGGACGATGAATCCAAATATACCACGGGCGAATATAAATATGAGAAGAATGATGATGCCTGCGACTATACACAAAAAGATTAATATAACGATAGAAGAGGCGTATTCCGGAATAAATTATCCTTTAGAAATAGAACGTGAAGTATTTGAAGAAGATGGTTCGATAAGAAGAGAGGAGGAGAGAATATATATAAATATACCTAAAGGGGTAGATACGAATGAGATGATAATAATAAAAAATAAAGGTAATTGTAATCAAATGAAGCAATACGGGGATATAAAAGTTATTGTTAATGTTGAAAATAAAACAAAATTTAATAGACAAGGATTAAATTTATATTACATACATGAATTAACATTGAAAGAAGCTTTGATAGGGTTTGATATAGAATTTAAACATATAGATGGTAAGAATTATAATATGAATCACAGTGGTAAGGGAGTTATAAATCCATCTTCACAATTAGTGATGGAGGGAATGGGTATTGCGAGAGGGGAGCATAAGGGCGCGTTAATAATAAAATTTAAAATAGAATTTCCGAAAGAACTAACAAATGAACAAAAATCAGGTTTATTGGAAATATTATAATATAAATAATTAACTAAATAATATTTAATTATTTATGATACGCGTTTTGTAGGGATATCCGCACTAACTACATAAATTGAGTTTTCGGTTATAATGATATATTCTTTTTCAACTTTATAAATTTTATTAATAGGGCTGGTATATTCTTCTTCGCTTTTAACAAGAAGCTTTTCTTCATTTTCTCTTACACCAATTAGAACTTCTTTATCACAAGAAGAAGTCCAATAATCAAACATTATGGGTTTATCTTCAACGATTGCTAATTTAGCACAATGTTGTAGCGTGGTTCCAGAAGGCAAAGTATAATTTGACCTTGATTCAGTGGAGGATTCAGCGACAGCGGACATTATAATTATATAATTAGATATTTATTTAAACTTTAAGTTGTTTAAATAATAAAAAAATATTAATTGTAGTTATATGGAGAAATTGGAAGGTAAAAACAAGAATATAAATTTGTTGGATGTTGGAAATTATGAAAAAGAACTAAGTACAGAAACATTCCATAAATGTGTAAATATTTACATAAATATAGGGAATCAATGTGTTAAATATTTGTTGAGTAATTTAAAAACGACGAATAAAAAGTATTTAAATTTTATAATAAAAAGGGGTTTAACAACATTAGAACATGTTCATAATTTATTATTTATATATACAAAAAACGATAATCTGGTAAATCATCATTTAGAAAAGGCATATTTATATTATGTTGAATTTGTTAGTCAAATAGGAGAAGATACGAATCAATTTATAAAATTAAATTCGAAAGATGCGACGCTATTTGTTTATAAAAAAACGATATATGATATAAATACGGATTATAAAAAGGAAATGCGATTAACAACGAATGATATGAAATTTGCGAATATGATGAAAAAATTCACAGAAATATATAATGATGTTATTTTCAATATGATAACATTAATGAACAATAATTTGATAACAAATGTGGATAAATTAAAAAAATATATGGAATATAATAAAAAATTTGAAAAGATAATATTGAATATATATGATATATTTTTAAACAATGACTATACAAATTTTATAAAAATAATGAATGAATTTATTGATGATTTGATTAAGAAGGATATAACAATATCGGAATACATAAAGTATTTATTATTATTGACGAATAAATACAATAAGAAAAAGGTTGCATATGATGATTTCAAAAAGAAACTATATAGTGAAAAAAAAAATTTAGTATATAAAAAAACACCATTAAAATACATAAATTGGCTGATGAGTTAAATTGAAACTTTAATTTTTTTCTTACGAATTTTAGGTTGAATTTTTTTCTTTTTAGGCGGGACATTGATATTTTGACTAATATTTGCGTATTGGGTTATAAATATATTTTTTAAAAATTCATACACGTGTTTAAGAATATTTTCATCACAGTGACCAACAATTAAAACGCTACCTGTTCTAAAAATCATAAAGGAAATTTCTCTACAAATTTTGTGTTCTTTATCTTTTTTTTTCAAATTATAACATTTATTTTTACAATCACATACACCGTTATATGAATTATCATTTGGGTTGTAATAAAATTTACATTGTATTCCTGGATATGAACAAGGATCGTATAGTGAATGTATGTTATATTTAAATTTTAATAATTGGTGTAATTTTTGACGATTTATGTAAAATCCACAAGAGAAATTTGAATTAATGAGGACATTTTCAATTTGCTTTTCATCATAAGAAACATTAGTATTAAGTATTTTAGACATAATGGTAGATAAATCGTTTAATGCAATTAATAACGTATTATCATCTTGAATACCAGGGATTTCTAATTTACCGGTATTGAAAATTTTGATATGTACTTCTTTAAAAACATTATCTTCAATAATACGTAAAATAATGGCGAAACAATTATAGAAGGCGCCTTTTTTCTTTTTTCTAAAATTATGAAGGTCTTTTTTTGAAATACCTATGTCAATTTTACGTACATCTTTATATTTTGTTTCAGTAATAATTTCTTTAATTACATCGCAAGATATATTTTTTTCTTTATCTATCTTTTCATTAAGCTTGGTAGTTTCTTCGGCGTTACAACAATTAAATTTCATAGATTTTTTAAGTATGCCTGATTGTGGCGTCCAGTATTCAATAATTGGTATATTCCAAAATGTGCTTTCTAAATCAATATCAGTTTGATTTAAAAATGCTATTTTAGTTTTGGTGCTTATGTAAATATCACTACATTTCACGGTATATTCTTTTTTCTTTTTATCATTAGTCTTTAAGTTTGATTTAGAATTAATTGTAAAGTTTTCCCATTCATCATTTAAAGAACCCATATTACATAAACAATATTTGAATCTTTAAATCAATTTTATAATTTATTAGAAATATATTAATAATAATAATGTTATTCTTAATATATAAATGGAAACAACAGTTTCATTTAGCAATTATGCTGTTAAAAAAAATACACAAAAAACAAAAAAAATAATAATGGACCAAATCTTAAAAGAGTACGAGTTGAAAAGAAATAATTTTAATCCTACTATGCAGTCACCTAATCTTTTCAATAACAGATTAAATCAACGAATGAAGCTATATTATTCTTCTTTGATGAAATTGTGAATTATAACAATAGTATAATCAATTATATAGCTATCTTTTATATTTTTATTATGCAATATGAATTCCATTTCATCTAACCATTCCCTTTTTAGTATATTTTTTTTGTTATGTATTAAATATAAAAAAAATTTAATAACAAATTGTCTCGGTTGAATATTGAAAAAAATGCATTTTTTGTAAATATATTCCTTAATTTCGTCTTCAGTCTTTCTACTCATCTTTTTTAACAGTTTTACCCAAAAATTATCTTTAATGACATTGATATTTATCGTATTATTCGTATGATTAGATTGTATATAATTTATCATGCTTCTTATATCGGATTTAAAATAATGTTGTATAGACAATAATTGATTTTGTGTTATATTTATATCTTCTTTACGCACTATATCTAATAAAAAATGCGAAATGTCTTTCTTAGGCAATTGACAAAATCTCAATCTAACAAATTCATTTTGTAGAGACATATCTATCCTGCTTATATAATTGCAAATTAAACAAAAACGTATATCGTCAATATATTGTTGTATCAAATACCTCAATGCTTGTTGAGCATTCTTCGTCATGTAATCAACTTCGTCCAATATTACAAATTTAATACCTGACCCGAATAAGGTTTTTGTATCTACAAATGACTTTATCTGATTTCTAATTATATCTATACCCCTATCATCCGAAGCATTTAAATGTATTTTCAAACCTTTTCTCTTTTGAACATTCATTTCTTGATAAGCATCTATTAAATTAATAATAGTTGTCGTCTTACCTGTTCCAGGTGGTCCATAAAATAATAAATTAGGGAAATTATTAGTTTCTATAACATTAGTTAATAATCTTTTATTCATTGGTTCCAAAACTATGTCTTCAAATTTAGTGGGTCTATATTTTTCAACCCAAGGACTATTCTTAATCATTATTATTATTCAAGTATAAATTTTTAAATATTAATAATTTATATATATTAATATGGCAAAAACCGCAATATTTTGTTTCGCACGAATGAACCCGCCTCATATAGGACACGGAAAATTAATAACATCTATGTTCGCAATTCAAGAAAGTATACACAATAAAAACGAAGAAGCTCATATATTTATTTATTTACAAGGAAAAAGTGATGGTGAAAAAAGTAAATCAGAAAGAAAACCTATTGAAAGAAAAGACCCATTAGAATTTGAGGATAAAAAGAAATTTGTTAAACAATATATTGAGTATTCTTTACAAGATGCAGGCGCGGATGATACTTGGTACATTGAATCGGGATTTTCCGCGCAAAAGGCTTTCGATGAAATTAAAGCAAAGGGATACACAAGATTTTATTTTTTAATGGGTGCTGATAGACGAGATGCTTTTAGTTCCCCTGATTTTAAAACTACGGCTTACACTCCTATGTATGAACATATTAAAAAAAGAGGTATAAAATGGACAGAAAGCAACGGTATTCCAACTGATGATAGTGAATTTATAAGAAAACAAAGAAAATTTTATCAAACAGAGGAACGTGGCGGGGATAGAAAACACGAAATACATTTAAATAATTTTGAAAAAGATTACCTTTTGAGTTCTTATAAAGATATGGATTTTCCATTAATAGAAGATAATACTGTTTTGGCTGTTATAAATCCGCGCGTTATACATCGTTATCACTTGAATATAGATGGTGACAAAATTGAAAGAGACCCAAAATCAGTTTCCGCCACCGAAGTTCGTGCTTTGATAAATAATTATGTATTTAGTTTTACCAAAGAACAATATGATGCTGCTAAGTCGCCCCAAGAGAAAGCGCAATTCTATGCTGATGAGAAGAAAAAGGCTGCATTTAAAGACATATTGGATTTTTTATTACGACAAGGATATTTTGGAAAAACCTCCACAGATGAACAAAAAGCGTTAATAATGGATATGATCGTAGAGATAAAATATTCATTATCCGGGAATTTAAAAGAATCATTTGGATATATTGATTCAACGGCAGAAGCAAGAAGAAGTCGTCGTGAATCTATGGAAAAGAAAAGCGAAGGTGCCAAAATACCAGGTGATATTAAAGTGTTGTCTTATAACGTTTGTTGGGAATGTTCAGAACCAAAAAAAGGATGGTTTAATAAAGATATAAATTACTATGAACAAGATATGAGAAATACACCAACGATAAAAGTAGAAGGGGATAAAGCAATAATTACCTCATTGGGCGATCAGAAAAGGGGTCTGGAATATATGTGTAATACAGATGTTCAAAGATGTCGTAGAAACATAGGTTCTATCATAGAAAATGGGAAATATGATTTAGTAGGTATGCAGGAATATATTCCTCATCATGATGCAAGATGGATGTACGATGAACATTACTCATTGGTTACATCAACTATTTTTTTACCTATTGGGAAAATAGAGAAACCAGTATTAATAGGTTCTTTATTTAATAAAGAAAGATTTGATTTGATAAATCATGTTGGTGGAGAATTTTTAATTACAAAAACAGATAGGAAAACAAATAAGACAACGGAGAATGCAAAAGACGGTCGTCCTTTTTTAATATTGCATTTGATTGATAAATATACGGGACAAGAAATTTTATTTATAAACGCGCATATGCCCCAAACAAGGAGTATTCCAGGGGTAAATTCAGAAGAACAAGCAAAAAATATATATCAAGCAATTAATAAAAAAATTGATGAAATAAAAGAGGATGTAAAAGATGCTAAGGATTTGAGAATAATATTAGCTACCGATTCTAATGACCAACATAATTTTGATCATGATAAAAATTTTCTTAAACATATAAAGATATTAAATACGCCGATGCATTACGGTAGTAACTACCAAAAAACATGTTGTACAACCGTGGTAGAACAAGTCCTTAATAAGGGGCGTCAAGAGAGAAGAGTAAGGTATGGAGATGCTATATTAGATTCAGCAACACTTCCTTTTGTGTATAATTATCCAAAAGAAATAGATAATGAACCTTATTCTGACCATGCTCCTATAGCCACAGAATTAAAAATAGTAGAAAACCCTAAACCGTTTAGATGGCCCGAAGACCAGACGTGGGCAGAAGAAATGGGCACAGGTTATTCAGAAGGAAATAACCCATTTACGGATACAGTGTTTGGAGGTCGTAGAAAGAAAAGAACAAGAAGACGTAAAAGAAAAAGAACAAGGAGAAAAAAGAAAAGAAAAAGAAGACGTACAAAGAAAATGCGTAAAAAACGTCGTAGAAAAAGAACAAAAAGAAAAAGAAGTTAATTTAGGAATATAATATAATCTAAATTTATATTATATGTCTTTAGTAGCACGAAGCACAATGGGTTCAACAGGCAGCAGTGGTTCCAGCGAGAGTTATGGTGGAATGACATGCGAGGACATGAAAGAAATAGCTTGTGGCAAACTCAGAGCGGGACAAGGAAATGTTGGTCCAGAGGTCGTGAAAGAATATTGTAATGCACCGTTCATGGGAAAGAGTAAGTTGTATAAAGAATGCTTAGAAAGTGATATGGATCCAACTGCCTGGGAAAAAAACTGGTGGAAATCAGGTGGAAGACGCCGTAGAAAAAGTAGAAGAAAATCGCGTAGAAAATCAAAGAAAAGAAAATCACGAAAAAGAAGACGTACAAAGAAAAAGCGTAAAAAACGTCGTAGAAAAAGAACAAAAAGACGTTAATTATTATTCATAATCCATGTATTTACAGGACCTAAATATGGTCTTACATTAACATATTCTCTACATCTATCAATATTTTTAGAGTATATTGTATATAATGACCAAGAAAACCCTTGTGTATTAATATAAACAGACGACGCTTCATATAAAGGTATAGGTTTTGGTAATATTTTGCGTTCTAAAAATTTAGAAGGATATATAGTTCCATCATTCGTAAGAATACCAATTGGGATATTGGATATATCTATAGATTTTGTTTTAAATACTTTCATATTAGGTCTAATGGTACTATTAAACCTATTTACTATATTACTTTCGCCGGACCATTTTTTTGGAAATCTCCATCTTGT
>MDTA01092272.1_pt1 | contig 10134 bp, 14 predicted proteins | sample 811151 | NCBI WGS metagenome assembly MDTA01 (sample SAMN05326648, study PRJNA326480) | marine metagenome | isolation source: seawater | place: Indian Ocean: South | collected 2010 | reverse complement strand
TTTTTTAATAATTTATTTATAAGAGATTTATCCTTATTAATTAGATCAAAATTAAAGTTTTTTTTTGGAGAATGTCTATTTAACATGTAAACGAGCAACGTCCAGGGCGCACCCACGAATCCAATCAAGTTGCTTTCTTTTAATTCCTTTTTTACTTCTCTTATACCATCATAAACAGGGTTTATCTTTTTGATAAAATCCTTTTCACTAAGATCGAAAGCTTTATTTAAGTTTAGTTTTCCTAATGAAGGCCCATAACCTTTTTTAAACTCGACTTGCTGTTGTAAACCATAAGGGATCATTAAAATATCAGAAAATATTATCGCTGCATCAAGATCGAATCTTTTTAAAGGCTGGATTGTAATTTCTTTAACTAAATTCTTATTTAGACAAAGCTTTATAAAATCTGGATTCTTTCTTCTTATTTCCTGAAATTCAGGCAAATATCTACCTGCTTGTCTCATAAACCATATAGGAGTATCAGAAGTTTTTTTATTATTAATACAATCGATAAGTCTGTTCATAATAATTAATAATATAGATTTAAAATATATTTAATGTAATAGGTCATGTTAGTTAGTAAAATAGTGATATTTCTCATTTTATTTACATGTGCAGTGAGTTAAATATGACCTTATATTTGAATTTTTCATATATTATTAACAATGTTAATTATTGAATATTAGATTGTTAACATTAGATTAACTGTTAGGAACTTGTTAATTAATGTTATTAAAAAAAATTAATTTTTAAATTACTGTTAATATTAACTGATTATACTAATATTATCCACATAGCTCAATGAATAACAAATATCAAATATTCCTTATCTCGGACTCAACGGGTGAAACCCTAGATAGAATATTTTTAGCACTACAATCTCAGTTTACTAATTTTAAATATGATAAAAAAGAATTCGTTTTTATTAGAACCGACCAACAAATAGAAAAAATAATTAAAGAGTGTAAGAACAAAGAAAATCCTATTATTTTATACACAATTGTTGATACAGAATTAGCAAAACATCTGGGCGAAAAAAGTTTAAAAAATAACATTCCATGTTTTGGTGTATTAGGAAATTTAATTCTAAGTTTTTCAAAATTGTTAAACCAAAAAGCCACGCATACACCAAGTGCTCAACATGTCTTAGATGAAGAGTATTATAATAGAATAGAGGCCATCCAATTTACCATGACACACGATGATGGTAAAAAAAATGAGGACATAAATGAAGCGGATATAATTTTATTGGGTGTTAGCAGAACAAGTAAAACACCCACTTCTATATATTTAGCAAATAGAGGGTTTAAAACATTAAATATACCTTTGGTGTTAGAACAGAAAATTCCAGATTTGCTTGAGAAGGAGAGCAAAAGGTTCTGTGTTATAGGCTTGTTTGCTGATCCGGAAAGGCTTTCTGAAATTAGAAAAACTAGAGCCAATACTAATCAAAACATTGATTTAAATTTGTATACTAACGTAGATAAAATTAAAGAAGAGGTCGATAATTCAAAAAAAATGTTTAAGAGATTTAATTGGCCAACCATAGATGTTACCCGAAGATCCGTTGAAGAAACAGCTGCATCAATATTAAAAATTTATGAAATTAAAAAAAGTAAATGAGTATAATTCTAGCATCAAAGAGCGGGGTAAGAAAAAAAATTTTGGAAAACCACAAAATAAACTGTGTTGTTGTACCATCCAATGTGGATGAGGACCAAGTAAAAGAAGCAATGATTGTTGAGAAGGCAACCCCAGAATTAATATCAAAAAATTTGGCTGAATTAAAAGCAAATAAAGTAAGCTCGAAATATCCTGATAAACTTGTTTTAGGTGCAGATAGTGTAATTGATTTGGAAGGTAAATTAATTTCAAAGCCAAAAACAAGAAATGAATCCTTTGAAATATTAAATGAACTAAATGGTAAAAAACATCAACTTATAAGCTCTGTGTGCATTTCTAAGAATGGATCTATGATATGGAATTACACGGATGCCTCTACTCTAACAATGAAAAAACTAAGTTTGGACGAAATTAAATCATACTTAGGCAAGATAAAGGATGAAACATTATATGCTTATGGTGTTTACCAGATCGAGGCAGGTGGAAGGTCACTATTTTCTCAAATTGAGGGCGATGAGGATACAATTATGGGACTTCCAGTAAAAAGAATAAAGGAGTATTTGAATAATCTAAAATGATAATTTTAATTTGGCTCGTAGTTTGTATTATTTTTTATATAGTACAAAAAATTCTTGGTAACTCTGGACATGCATTAGAGTTATTTGCTTTATTAACAGCATTGGCACTATTTTTTATCGATAGATTAAGCAGAAAAGCAAAAAAATGAAAAAATATTTAGTTATTGGAAATCCAGTTGAACATTCTTTATCACCTAGATTGCATAATTATTGGATTAAGAAAAATAGTATTGATGCTATTTATGAGAAAAAACAGGTAAAAGAAGAAGACCTTAAAAATATAATCTCAAAAATTAAAAATGATGAGATTCAAGGAATTAATGTAACTGTTCCATTTAAAAAATCAGTCATACCATTTATGGATGAAATGACTTCCATTTCAAAAGAAACTCAATCTGTAAATACAATTTATAAAAAAAACGGAAAGGTTATAGGGGGCAACACAGACGTTGGTGGTTTTGAAAATGCCTTAAAACATAGAAATTATGATGTAAAAGGGAAAAAAGTTTTTATTCTAGGTGCTGGAGGGGTTACGCCTTCTATAATTATGGCATTGAATAAAATGGGCTCCTCAAAAATTATTTTAAGCAACAGAACTAAAGAAAGAGCAGAAAATTTAAGGAAAAATTACCCAAATCTTCAGGTGATAAATTGGGGAGAAACTCCAGATACTGACTTCATAATTAATGCTACCAGTTTAGGTTTAAAACAAAGCGATGAAATAAAATTAAATTACTCAGGCATAGGATCTAATAAATCCTATTACGATGTTATCTATAGTTCAAAAAAAACAAAATTTCTCTCAAAAGCAGAGGAATTTTCAAATCAAATTGAAAATGGTAAATTTATGTTTATTTATCAAGCTCAACTAGCTTTTGAAATTTGGCATAAAATAAAACCAAAAATAGACGACAAAGTTATAAAATTATTAGAAAATGATTAAGATAGGTATCACAGGTTCATTGTCATCGGGAAAATCTACCGTAGTAAAATTCATGTCTCGTAATAAATATCCTGTATTCAGTGCGGATAAAACTGTGAAATCTTTATATAAAAAAAAAATTTTTAAAGAAAAAGTAAAAAAAAAATTTAGTTTAAAAAATACCAAAAACTTAAAAGAAAAAATTAAAAATCTCATTCAAAAAGATAAAAAAATTTTAAAACAATTAGAATTAATAATTCATCCATTAGTGAGAAAAGAAATGAAATCTTTTATGAAATTAAAAAAAGGGAAAAAAATAAAGTTGCTTGAAATTCCACTTTTAATTGAAAGTAAATTAATGAAATATTTTGATATTGTTATTTTTGTTTGTGCAAAAAAAAATATCAGGATTAAAAGATATACTTCTGCTGGTGGAAATAAAAAGATATTCACAGTTTTAGAAAAAAGACAAACTTCAACAAGAATTAAGATTAAAAAAAGTGATTTTGTTATCTATAATAATAAATCTTTAAAAAATTTAAAAAAGAAAGTTAATTTTTTTATTAAAAAATATGAGTGAAATATTTTTAGACACAGAAACAACAGGCCTTTCGGTTGCAGAAGGAGATAGAATAGTAGAAATTGCTTGTGTAGAAACTCAAGATTTAATACCAACAAAAAAAATTTTTCATAAAATACTTAATCCTGAAAAAAAAATATCTCAAGAAGCCTTCAAGGTACACGGGTTTTCTGACGATTTTTTGAAAGACAAAAAAAAGTTTAAAGATATAGCAGATGAATTTTTAGCATTTATAAAAGGAAAAAAATTAATCATACACAATGCTCCTTTCGATATAGGCTTTTTAAATAGCGAACTAAAAAAAATTAATAAGCAAACTTTAAATTTAAAAGAAGCCGAAGACACACTTAACCTTGCAAGAACAAAATATCCTGCATCTTCAAATTCCTTGGATAATTTATGCAAAAGATTCAATATTGATTTATCTAAAAGAACCAAACATAACGCATTATTAGACTGCGAGCTTTTGCGCGAAGTATATATAAATTTGGTAGGAGAAAAAGAGCCATCTCTAATTTTCAAAGATAACGAAGCTCTCCCGGATGGTAAAAATACTTATGAGAAAAGTAATTTAAATAGAGAAAAAATTATTATCAAGCCGTCAGATGAAGATGTTCGGAAACATAGTGCTTTTTTGAGGTCGGAATTTAAGAAAAATTTCTTCTAATTATTCCTGTTTTCGTAGAATTTATTAAAATCAATTTCTTTATCTAAATTAACATGTTTAAAACCAGACTTTTCAAACAGATAAACCAAAATTCCTCTGATCTCAGGATAAACTATCTTTGGAATTTCAATAAGAATAATTTTTTGTAACTCTTCTTTTTCAAACTTTTTTTCAAAGTTTACAAGAGAAGAAAGGCAAATTGAAATTGGTGAAAGTTGTCTATCTTTTTTTGAAGCTATATATAAAGTCGTATCTACCTCGATGACATTATCATTTATTTTTTTACTTTTAATATCAAAATTAGTTGTAAAGTCTTTTATATTTTTTTCGAGAAGAAAATAAGATTTGGCATCAGTGATTTCAAAAGAAAGATCTTTTATATATTTAGTAACTATCTTAAATGTCATTTTCTTTGTTTTCCTTTTTTTCTACTATTTCACCTTCAATATAATCTTTGGATTTTGTTTTTACATTGTTTTGTTTTTTAATAAAAGAATTTACTATCATTTTACGTGTCCACGGAAAGAGCAATAAAAATCCAAAAGTATCAGTAATGAAACCTGGGAATATTAAAAGGCAAGCTGCTAAAGCAATAGATGCTCCTGAAATAATTTCAAATAATGGGATTTGATTTTTATAGAGACTAAATACACCAGATCTTAAAGTGTTCAGCCCTTGCATTTTTGCGAAGTAAATTCCTATGATTGCAGTTAAAAAAATTAGAGAAATGGTATTAAATGCACCAATATTCTGGCCAATTTTAATCATTACGAATATTTCTAATGCTGGGATTCCAATCAAAAATAACAATATTGTGTTCATTTGTCCGTTTCCAAATTATATTAATAATGTATATTTATCAATTAATGAGTAATAATTTTGGATACCTAGATATTATATTACTGGCAATGATTGCTGGTTTTATAATATTGAGATTAAGAAATATTCTTGGAAGAAAAACAGGAAACCAGGATAAGGTTTACACAGGCTTTTCTGATAAAAAGTTCGAAGAGTTTAAGGAGAAAATAAAATCCCAAACTAAAAAACCAGAAACAGAATTTGATTTGGAGCAGAAGAAAAAGTTTCTTCAGGGAGCAGAAATAGCTTATGAAACTATAATTAATTCATTTGCTAAAGGAGATAAAAAAAGTCTCAAAGATTTGTTGACAAAAGAAATGAGAGAGAATTTTGAGTCCGCTATTGAGGAACGAAATACAAAAAATATTAAATCAGAATTAACTTTCATAGGAATAAAATCTTCTGTTATTGAAAAATTTGAAAAAACTACAAATACTCTTTTCTTCACAGTAAAATTTGTTAGTGAAATAATATCAGTGAAAAAAGATAAGGATAATAATGTCATTGAGGGCGATCCTAACAAAATTAAGACAGTTATTGATCGTTGGAAATTTACTCGAAAAACCTCAAGTATGAGTCCCAACTGGTATCTTGCAGAAATTAAAAATAGTTGAGTGATAAAAAAAAAGTATCAGATAAGGACAAGAATGATTGGGAAGACTTTTTAAAAAACCCAACTAAGATCTTTGACAAAGAAAAAAATTTAACAGTAAAGCAACATACCGCACGATACAAATTCGATTTACACGGATATTCCCTCGATAATGCAAATAGAAAAGTGAAAGAAATTATAGAAAGTTGTTATACAAATGGATATTCAGAAATCTTAATTATTACGGGCAAAGGTTATCATTCTAAGGTCGATAAAAACGTATATGTATCTAAGGACCACAGTACATTAAGAGGTACCGTGCCAGATTTTATAAAAAATGATCCAGATTTAATTTCAAAAATTGTTAAAATTACGGAAGCTGATGACAAGCAAGGTGGGAAGGGGGCTTATATTATTAAATTAAAAAAATTTAAAGAATGAATTTAGATAAATCTGTATCTTTAACTAAATCACCTAAATTTTCTTTAACATAATTCTTATCAATTTTTATTTTTTGTCCGCCTTTATCTGAAGCAGTAAAGCTTACCTCATCTAAAACCTTTTCTATAATTGTATGGAGTCTTCTAGCCCCAATATTTTCTACAGTAGAATTAATTTCTGTAGAAAGTTTAGCTAGCATATCAATACCATCGTCTGAAAAATCTAAATCTACATCTTCTGTTTTTAGTAATGCTTTGTATTGTTTTATTAAGCTATTATCCGGTTCTTTTAGTATTCTTTTAAAATCATCTTCCGTAAGAGCATTTAATTCTACTCTTATTGGTAAACGACCCTGCAACTCTGGGAGTAAGTCTGATGGTTTTGCTAATTGGAAAGCTCCTGAGGCTATAAATAATATATGATCTGTTTTTACAGGACCGTATTTTGTATTTACAGTTGTTCCTTCTATTAGAGGAAGCAAATCTCTTTGAACTCCTTCTCTAGAGACATCTCCTCCCGCTCTATCTCCTCTGGCTGAAACTTTATCTATTTCATCTAAAAATACTATTCCATTATTTTCCGTAGAGTCTTTAGCTTCTTTTACAATTTTATCTTGCTCTATCATCTTGTCAGACTCTTGCGCTACTAAAATTTCATGAGATTCTTTCACACTCATCTTCTTTTTTTTACCTTTTTGAACACCAGATTTTCCTAATATTTCACCAATGTTTACCATACCAATATTTGCTCCCGGCATTCCCGGTATTTCAAAACTCGGCATTCCAGAAGAAGCATCATTAACCTCAATTTCAATCTCGTTTTTATCTAAATCACCTGAACGTAATCTTTTTCTGAAACTCTCTCTAGTAGCCAAACTTGCTTTTTTTCCAACTAGAGCATCTAAAACTTTTTCTTCGGCAGCTAATTGAGCTTTTGCATGTACTTCTTTTCTCTTCTTTTCTTTCTCCATTGCAATTGCAATTTCAATTAAATCTCTAATTATTTGTTCTACATCTCTTCCAACATAACCAACCTCAGTAAACCTTGTAGCCTCCACCTTTATGAAAGGGGCTTGAGCTAATTTTGAAAGTCTTCTAGAAATTTCAGTTTTTCCTACACCAGTTGGACCTATCATTAATATATTTTTTGGTAAAACTTCGTCTTTCATTTCATCGGAAAGGGCCTGTCTTCTCCACCTATTTCTTAAAGCAACTGCAACTGCTCTTTTGGCTTGTTGTTGCCCTATTACATATCTGTCTAATTCTGAGACTATTTCTCTAGGAGATAATGCGCTTACTTTTGAATTTGCTTTTTTTGATATATCCTTAACGACTTTAAGATTTGGAGATTTTTGTGCCATTTTATTTAAACTTTCTCCATAGTTATATTGTTATTTGTAAAAACACAGATTTGAGATGCAACATCCAAAGATTTTTTTGCAATTTCTTCAGCTGACATATTTGTATTTATTAAAACTTTGGCTGCTGCCAGGGCATAATTTCCACCTGAACCTATACCAATTATTCCATCTTCGGGTTCTAAAACATCCCCTGTTCCAGAAATAATAAAACTTTTCTCCTTATCTGCCACTGCCATTAAAGCTTCTAATCTTCGAAGATATTTATCTGTCCTCCAATCTTTTGCTAATTCTACTGCTGCTCTGGTTAAGTTTCCTGCATGTTTTTCTAGCTTAGCTTCTAATCTTTCGAAAAGAGTTAAAGCATCTGCTGTTGACCCTGCAAAACCAGCGATCACATTTCTTTTCTCAATCTTTCTAACTTTTTTTGCTTTGCTTTTTAAAACTGTATTACCAAGGCTTACTTGCCCATCACCTGCAACAATAGTATCTTTTCCCTTTCTAATAAGGACAATAGTAGTTCCATGCCAATTTTGATTTGTATTCATAATACACTATGTGGAGATTTAATTTGAATCTTCAAGACCCTGCGCTCATTTATTGATAAATCATAAATTTAACTATATATCTTAATAGGAATTCAGATTATGAGCAGAAAAGCTAAGATTCTAAGAAAAACCAAAGAGACTAACATTTCTGTTGAAGTTAATTTAGACGGAAAGGGTAAATATCAGATCAAGACCAAAATAGGTTTTTTGGATCATATGCTAGAGCAACTTTCAAAACATTCATTGATAGATATGAAGATTAATGCCAAAGGGGATACACATATAGATTTACACCATACTACAGAAGATACAGGAATTGCTATTGGAGAGGCCATAAAAAAAGCTGCGGGAAATCTAAGAGGAATTAAAAGATATGCTACCACTTATATTCCTATGGATGAAACTTTAACCCGTGTCTCTTTAGATATTTCAAACAGACCATACTTGATATGGAATATGGATCTTAAAGTTGAAAAACTAGGTGAAATGGATACCGAACTTTTCAAAGAATGGTTTCAAGCCTTTTCACAATCTGCAGGTATAACTTTGCATGTAGAAAATATTTATGGTGATAATAGTCACCACAAAATTGAGTCTTGTTTTAAAGCCCTAGCAAGATCTCTTAAAGAGGCATTGGAGATTGATAAAAGAATTAAAAATTCAATACCATCTACAAAGGGCTCTATTTAAATTTGATGAACGTCACCATTGTTGACTACCAATCGGGCAATATAAGCTCAGTTATCAACTCTTTTAAAGAGGTTGCTAAAGATAAAGTCAATTTAGAAGTAACTTCAGATATTAAAAAAATAAAAGCTAGCGATAAGATTATTTTACCTGGCCAAGGTTCATTTAAAAGTTGTGTTGACTCCTTAAATAGTATCAATGGACTTGTTGATACGCTTAAAGAATTTACAATCACAAACAAGAAGCCGTTGTTAGGAATTTGTGTAGGCTTACAAATGTTTGCTGATGTTGGATATGAAGAAGTAGAAACAAAAGGTCTAGGCTGGATTTCAGGAAGAGTTTCTAAAATTGACAACCAAAATGGAAAATTTAAACTTCCACATATCGGTTGGAATGAAATTGAAATCCAAAAAGAAAGTAAAATATTTAAAGATATAAAAAATAAATCCCACATGTACTTTGTGCATAGTTATGAATTTATACCAGAGGATAAATCAGTCATTTCAGCTACAACAGATTATTCAACAAAGATTGTTTGCTCTGTTGAAAGAGACAATTTATTTGGAACACAGTTTCACCCTGAAAAAAGTGATAAAATTGGATTAAAAATAATTGATAACTTTATTAAAATATAAAAATGAAAATATTTCCTGCTATAGACATAAAAGATAAAAAGTGCGTGAGGTTAATCAAAGGAGATTTTGAGAATAAAACTGAATATGAAACTTCACCTATCGATCAAGCAGGTAAATATAAAGATTACGGCTTTAAAAATTTACACATTGTTGATTTAGACGGAGCTTTAACAGGTAAAACAATTAATTTAGAAATTATTCAAGAAATAGTGAGTAAATATGATTTAAAGATTGAAATAGGCGGTGGTGTTAGATCTCTTGATAGTATTAAACAATATATTGATGCAGGTGTTGAGAAAGTAATTTTAGGAAGTGGCGCAATTCAAAATAAAGAATTTTTAAAAGAAGCTTGTGAAAAGTTTAAAGGTAAAATTGCTTTAGGGTTAGACGCAAAAGATGGAAATCTCTCTGTTTCAGGTTGGAAAGAAAATCTAAATATTAAAACCATAGACTTTCTTAAAGAAGTCAATGGCTATGGAGTGAGCCGAATTATTTACACAGATATTAATAGAGATGGAATGAAGACTAGTCCCAACTTTGATGAGACTGTAAAAATTGCGGAGTTTTCTAATTGTCCTGTTGTGATTTCAGGAGGTGTTTCTTCAATAAATGATATTAAGAAAGCCAAGGAATTAAATAATAAAAA
>MDTA01221927.1_pt1 | contig 10135 bp, 11 predicted proteins | sample 811151 | NCBI WGS metagenome assembly MDTA01 (sample SAMN05326648, study PRJNA326480) | marine metagenome | isolation source: seawater | place: Indian Ocean: South | collected 2010 | reverse complement strand
CCCCTTGATCCTCTTGAACCCCTTGATCCTCTTGAACCCCTTGAGCCCCTTGAGCCTCTTGAGCTGATTTATAAATGGATTCTTCATGATCATTATAAGGCTTTCCACTATTTTCTAACCTTATTTTCTCATTATATCTAGCACGTTCTAATTCTATTTCCCGTACTTTGTCTTGTTCCAATTGTACTCTCCAACTTTCAGGTTCAACCTCATCTTTAAAATCTATCAAATCCTCGATGTCAAAATTATCATCACCACCTTTCTGAATAAGCTTTTTTAAACGCGAACTAGTATTACATTCTAATAAATATAAGAAAAGTAATTTTACATTATAATTTTTTTGGTCTTTCATTAATGCATTATCACAACTTAATGTATTATAATCAAATATAATCTCATCCTCTGTTTCAATACCATAAGACTCATAACTAAAAATCTTCTGTATTGTAGGTGACAATTTATATTTAGAGTTATTATTAATTATACTAGCAAGTTCTTGAAAATCAATCATCTCTAAATAATGTCCACTATTCCCTTTATAAAGTATCTCAGATGAAGGAAGGTATTTAATTGAAGGTAATGAAAGTAAGATATAAATATTAGAAAGGATTTTACTAATCTCCTTAGGTTTTACCTTTTCACGGGTTTGTTTCTTCTTTTTATGGGTTCTATTCTTACTCTTTTTCTTATTCTTCTTATTTTTTTTACCTTTATCTTTGTTCTTTGTATAGACTTTTTTCTTACCTGCCATAATATATTATATTATAATATATTATTATTAAAATAATATTAAAAAATTATCAAGATAATACAATTTTTATCTTCTTTGTTGTGTTCTTCTCGCTGTTCTCTTTTGTGTTCTTCTCGCTGTTCTCTTTTGTGTCCTTCTCGCTGTTCTCTTTTGTGTCCTTCTATTTAATAGTTTTTTACTTCTGGATTTACTTCTGGATTTACTTCTGGATTTACTTTTTGATTTACTCTTGGATTTACTTTTGGATTTACTTTTGGATTTACTTTTGGAAGGTAGTGTTAGTGTTTTACTTTTTTGTTGTTTTTTCTTCATTTGTTTCATTTTCTTCTTCATCTTCTTTTTTTGTTTTTTTGTTTTCTTTTTATTTTTAGTTTTCTTTTTTTTATTTTTTTTACCTCCTCCAGTAATTACAGTAGGTTGGTTTGCAATAGGATTCTCTAAATCAAAACCGAATGAGGCCGTTATACTATTCAAATGATTATTAATACATGACATTTATATATTATTCCAATATTTTATTTTTTGATTGTATAATTTCCTTCTTCTATATTATTCTCATTTAAAAAGAGGACCTCCATTTTATTTTTGTATGCCTTCAAATATGCATAACCAAGATTATTAGATAAAAATTCAAGTGAACAATTGTTATCTAAATGATTTAAATCATTTAGATCATCATATACTTTCCCTCCTGTTCCACAAACTATTAATACAATATTTTGATTATTTAATTTCATATTTATTAATTGTTTATTATGATCATGACCACACATATAAACATCAAATGGAGCATATGTAAATAATTCAGTTAAAAATTCTTCTAGATCATCGTCAGCATTACCATGTCCTGCGATACTTCTCCAAGTATGGTGTCCATAAACTATCTTCCAATCCGCATCTGATTTTTTTATCTTATTTCCTATATATTTTAGTTGTTTCTTAATATCTTTATCACTTAAATTAAATGTATTTGTATCAATCACAAAGAAGTCAATTGTAATATTATTATTTTTCTTACGAAATGTATAGTAATTATTAGGCATAATCCATTTCATATTCTTTTTTTCAGACCTTCGAGCATAATTTATTTGATAGATTGAATTTCCTTTTCCAGATGAAGTTTGACCATAATCATGATTACCAATACACATATAAAACTTAATATCATTTGAAATACCCCTATATGGATCTTCAAACTTCTCAATAAATTGAGGATCATTAATACTTGTACACCCTTCTTCATATATATTATCACCTAAACCACAAATAAATGTATTTTTTTTCTTATTAATATGATCTTTTATTGCATTAGAAACTTCTTTTTGAGATTCTTCGCCACTGCCCATATCCCCTAATATATAGAAATTTATCATATATAATATAAAAATAAATAAAATATATGTTTAAATATAATGATATATAAATTAATTCATCTATTTCATGGACTATTTATAGCCCCTCTATTAGTATTACTGGCTTTTTTTATACGATCAAATAAACCAATTGTAAAAGATAATGAAGGTAATGAAATCTATAATAAAAATATGGTTACACTACTTATAATTGCTTGTATAGTATTTTTAATAAATATATTTAAATTAACATTCCCTAGTAGATTTTGTTAAAAGATATTTCGTTTCTTAATTATTTTTTATATTCTAAATAATAATATTATATCTTATATATATGGGAGAACAATGGTCTTTAATTAATTTTACAGAATTAATGGATTCTATTCTAACTGGTGATCGTTCAATTGATGATCCGATTGATATTTATAATAAGAGGAGGGATACATTAAGTAAAATATCATTTCTAAATCTTCTTCTAAATTATAATAATATTGATAAAGATAATTTACTTGAAGTTTTATATAAAATATTTATTGAATTTCAAAGTAAAATTAATAATTTACAAAGGGAGAATGTCGTACAACAAATGGTTGAACGGATTAATAATGAATGGTTCTATCCAGAAAACTCATTGAATATTAATGATCCATTTTCAAAATCATTCTTTACAAAAAATAACTTAAATAAATTAAAATATGAAAACTCTTGTAAAAAATGTAATAAAATTGAATATCTATGTAAAATAGAAAATAATATGCCCCTTAATCTAAAAGAAGGTGATAAACATCCTTTAGAAAATAATTTTATTTCAACAATAGAAGATTGTGAAAATTCAATACAATACCTTCAAAACAATATACAGAATATTGAACAGATTATTTCCTATCTAAATAATTTTAATTTATCACTATTCATTGATCTATCAATTAAACACAAATCATTATATCTAAAAATAGATCAAACAGATAAAAATTATGAAATACCAGAAAAAATACATAAAATATTTTCTAATTTTATCCATATTCATAATTTATTACATAAACAATTAATACAATATCATCAACATATTAATCAATTACTAGATGATCTAAAGAGGAAATGTAATCATATGAATACATTAAAACAAAATATTCAATCAATTGCATACATTAGTAACGTAAATGATGAAAAAGATGTAAAAGATGAAAAAGAGAAACAAATAATAGATGATCTGGGTCAATTATATGTTGAAAATAACAAAGTCAAAATAAAAGATAATGATGAACAATCATTTGTTTTCTTTTAATAAGAAAAAAATTAATGCCTGATAAATATTAGGGAATTCGTAATCAATAAAACTTTCATTTGTATTGGAACTATAAGGATTTATCCATATTGTTTTCCAACCGAACTCTTTAGCACTTTGTAAGTTTTCTTTCATATCATCGAAAAAATAAATTATATTATTTGTTGATTTATTATCATCTTTTATTATATTATCTACATATTTAAAAGATTTTAATGAAGGTTTCATCTGATATGGTGGATTGATTGGAATATTATCACGTGCAAAGATAATAGAAAAATGATACAATAAATCTAAGTTCTTTAATACATTATATCCATGACCATATGTACCATTTGTATAAATATATAATTTATCACTTTTAAGGGATTCAATTAAGTTTTTTAAAGTATTTCCGGAATCGATATTATAATAATCATTATTATCTTTTGTATGCATAATTATTGTATCATCAATATCAAATACAAATATATTTTTCATTTATAGTTTAATATACATTTTAAAATATATTTTAAAATTAATTAAACTATTAAATTAAATATTATTTAAAAAAATATTGCGTAGAATTATTGTAAATGGTTGAAGAAACAAAAGAAATTCTTTTATCAGAAGAAGAAAAAAGATATGTTATTTTTCCAATTAAGTATCCAGAGGTTTGGAAAATGTATAAAAAGGCAGAAGCAAATTTCTGGACAGCAGAAGAATTAGATCTAACGAAAGATTTAAACGATTTTAATGTAAAAATGAATGATGGAGAAAGATATTTTATTGAAAATGTACTCGCATTTTTTGCAGCAAGTGATGGAATTGTCAATGAAAACCTTGTTGAAAGGTTCTGTAATGAAGTTAAAATACTTGAAGCAAAGTTTTTCTATGGATTCCAAATTGCAGTTGAAAATATACACAGCGAAACATACTCGTTATTAATTGATACGTATGTAAAAGATCAGAAGAAAAAGGATAAATTATTTAATGCGATAGATACTATACCAAGTGTTAAGAAAAAAGTAGATTGGGCCCTCAAATGGATCAATGATGATTCGGCGACATTTGGTACACGTGTAATCGCATTCGCAGCTGTAGAAGGAATTTTCTTTTCAGGTTCTTTTTGTTCAATATTTTGGCTGAAGAAAAGGGGATTAATGCCTGGTTTATGTCATAGTAATGAATTAATAAGTAGAGATGAAGGACTACATACAGAATTTGCTGTATTAATGTATTCTATGTTAAAAAATAAACCTTCAAAAGAAATAATCCTTAAAATTATTCAAGAAGCGGTTGAATTAGAAAAAGAATTCATTACAGAATCACTACCTTGTGATCTTATCGGAATGAATAAAGATTTAATGAAACAATATATTGAATATGTGTCCGATAGATTATTATTAATGTTGGGGCTTGAAAAGGTTTATAAAGTAGAGAATCCATTTGAATGGATGGAATTAATTGCGGTTCAAGGGAAAACAAATTTCTTTGAGAAACGTGTTGGAGAATACGCAAATATAGCAAACTCTGAAAAGAAAGATAATGTTTTCTCATTAGACTCAGATTTCTAATTATTACGGATAAAACGATCAATATTTGAACGGGATTTACTTGCCGATTTACTCTTTTTAACTTCGCTTAACTTAGCAATTGAATAAGTTTTACCATCATATTTTAAAGGTTTAATTTTCTCAATTAAACATGTTTCGCGGTTATAAATCACATCAGTATTCTTATTTAATTTATTCCCCCGACAAGCATCAAATAAAATCTTTCTTAATTTTTCCTTCGTATCGTCATTTAATTCTTTTTCCTCTTTCTCTTTTTCAATAAATATTTTTAAACGGGCAATCTTCAATCCAGTATCTAACTTATTCCAAGATTGTTTTAATATCTCCTTTTTTTCTAAATTAAGTAATGTCTTCATTGATTCATTTGTTTCTATATTTGTTGTACTTGTTGTAATTGATGATTTATGTATATCTATATCCCGTAATTGAATTGGTTTCTTATATTTTTCATTACTATTACTTTGTTTGATTTTAGATTTTTCTTCATCTGTTAATATATTTTTAAGATCCATCCAGTTATATTATTAATTTAGGCTTGATTCCTTAAATATTATGATATTATTTTAATATTTAATATTTAATATAATATAATGGATGAATCAATCATTCGAATTAATTCAGTCAAAGGTATTGATTATGTCCGCCCCCCAACATTAGATTTTTTAAAGATTAAAGAAACAAATGATTATACAGAATTTAAAATTATTACCAAAAAAAATGCAAAAGAAAAAAAGAAATCAAAAAAAGGTTGTCCCGAAAATCCATTCACAAATTATTTAGATTCATTTATATTCTGTAAACCAACATTGAATATAAAAATGCCTAAAAAAAATTATATGATTAAAGATGGAAAGAAAAAGTTCGCTTATGCGGTTGGGATGTTCCCTAACCCAAAAAATGGAAAACCAGCATACCTTGATGGTTGTATTCTAGCAGCATTGGGTCTAAAGAGACAACAAACAAACGCAGATATAATATGCTTCATTACCCACGATATCTCACAAAAAGATAAAGAAAAATTAGAAGTTGTTTTTGATAAAGTAATCTATGTTCCATATATATCTCCATATGATATGGGAGGGGAAGGGGATCTCAAAACAATTATGATTGATAAAGGACTTTTTGATAATTGCCCAAATTATACAAAACAACATCCATATGTTCACGTGTTTTTTAAACTCCATATCTTTAATCCAGATCTATTTCCGTATGAAAAAGTATGTTTTGTTGACTCAGATTTAGTTCCTCTTAATTATTATGACTCATTATTTATGTTAGATTGTCCAGCTGGATTTGTTGAATACCGTAAAAAATCGCCATATTTAGAATCGTATCAATGGGATAGATGTGATTATTTAGAACATGGTAAATTAATACCAAAAGAAATTACAGATATTGATAAACCATCGGGGGCTGATGTAAACGCAGGTTTATTGCTTATTAAACCAAATAAAAAAGAATATAACGCAATGATAAAAGAATTATCCTCACCATTAGACTCTTGGATGGGTCCAAACAAAAAACATAAAGGTTTCTATTCATTTAATTTTGATAATCCAACTGGAATGGAATTTGTACCTAACTCATACTGTTATCCAGAACAAAACTATCTTACAAAAAGGTATTCAGGGAAATGGACATTCATAGAATTTGCCTTCCAAAGTTGGAGTAGAGACCCATGTAACTCATTTGGAATCCATATGGCCGCGTTTAACCCGAAACCTTGGTTCAAACAACCCATAGGAACATTACTTAAATCAGATGAAAAATTTCAACCTTATCTTAAAGAATGGGATAAAAAAAATATTCGTTTTCCTCTAGCAATAAAAGAAGATTCAAATGAAACATATGAAAATATTTCGTATTCATATGAAATGTTTAATGAAGTAATTATATGGGGAATGGTAAACTATCCGAAATTAATTGATTTCTTTACTCACGAAACACAAATCCATGGTACAAAAGTTTCATTTGACCGTGATATTTTTAAAAAATTATCTCCAAAAGAAAATATACAATACATATTACTCAAAGATATCAAAAAAGGAAATAAAATATATAAAAAACTCAGTAAATCACAAAAATTAATTACAAACCTTATTAATGATTATGATAATAATATTACAAAAATAAAAGATAACTATCTACAAATATGTAGGGATAAAATTAAAGATGATTTTGGTAACTATGATTATAATTTTAAAATTATTAATTATCCAAACCATACAACAAAGCCAGAAAATGATAAAAATAAATTATTAAAAGAAAATAAATTCCCCTATGGAAAATTTAAAGGGAAACAAATAAAAGATCTAGACAAAGAATACATCAAAAAAGTTATTCAAATGAATGCATATAAAAAAGACCCACTACTTAGAAAAAAAATTATTAAATCCCATAAAAAAACAATACAATCCTTTAAAAAAGGTGGAGGTAAAACGAAAAAAAGAACAAAAAAGAAAGAACATACCCTTCATTATTTCTCTACGGATTGGTGTGGTTATTGTAAATCATTTAACCCTCAATGGAACTCTCTTGTAGAAAAACTTAAAAATAAAAAAATAACTCTCAATAAAATTATTATTAATGATGAAAATCAACACCTATTAACAAAATTCAATATTCAATCATATCCAACACTATTACTAGAAAAAAATAATAAGAAAATATTTTATAATAATGATGACCGTTCCATTGATAAAATAATATCATTCCTAAAAAAAGAAAAAGCATTCTAATAAGGACTAAATGTTGAACATGTATTACATTTTATTCCAATATTTGTAATATCATTTAATCCACCAAATTGTAGAGGTTTAATATAATGTATCTTATGACTATGAATATCTTTTTGTAAGATAGGATTCTGACAATGTAAACATCGCCATCCTTGTTTCATTGCGAGATTATATTTTAATCCATCCATTTGATTATTTTTATAAATAACTGAATTCACATCATAAAGAGGCTTATCATCAGCATTTTTTACATTTGTCATTAACTTATACATAAATAATTTTTGATAACTCATCAAATAATAAAGTAAAAAAACACAAACAACAAAGGTTGTGAAATATAAATGTGTACGATTTGATAACTTCTCAGGATATCTTTTATATATCTGATAATAAATTGTAATAAGAATACATAAAAATATAATAGTTTTCATTATATATTATATAACAATATAAATGTACTTAGTCTATATCTTAAAATCACAAAATAAATCATATATTGGAATGACAAATGATTTCTTTAAAAGGTGGAAACAACATAATAAATTATTAAAAGGTGGGGCAAAATATACATCAAAATATGATAATTGGACACCAATATGTATCATAGATGGTTTTAAAACAAAATCAGAAGCAATGCAATGCGAATGGAAATTAAAAAGAGTAAGAGGTTATTATAATCGTTTAAAGAACCTTGTATATTTATTACAATATAAAGATAAATGGACAAAAAAAAGTCCATCAATTGATTCACAAAAACTAACAATATATATTACAAATGAATTTAAATCATTATTTACAATGCCAACAAAAGAATTATATTGGTTCTAATTATTTTCTTATTATAATTAATTAATTAATTATATGACTAAATATATTTTTGTAACAGGTGGAGTTATCTCAGGATTAGGAAAAGGTGTTATATCAGCAAGCATAGGAGCAATACTCCAAATGCTTGGAGAAAAGAAAATTACAATAAAAAAACTAGACCCATACTTAAATGTTGACGCAGGTACAATGAATCCAATGGAACATGGTGAAGTCTTTGTTACAAATGATGGTACTGAAACAGATTTAGATCTGGGTTATTATGAAAGATTTTTAAATATTATAATGACAGAAAGAAATAGTACTTCCTCAGGTAAACTATTCCAAAAATTACTCACAAATGAAAGGAATGGATCTTATCTAGGAAAAACAATACAAATGATACCACATTTCACAAATATGATTAAAGAATTTATCTGTGATGATTCATCAAATTATGACTATATTATTTGTGAAATTGGTGGTAGTGTTGGAGATATTGAAGCAATGGCATTTTATGAAGCATTACGACAATTAAAAAGTGAATTAGGAAATACTAATATACTATATCTACATCTAACATATCTAATATACCTATCATTAACAAAAGAAATTAAAACAAAACCAACACAAAATACAATTAAGGATCTTCAACAATTTGGAATTACACCCGATATTCTAATCTGTCGTTCAGAAGTAAAAATACCACAATCAATCAAAGAAAAATTATCATTATATACAAATGTATCTTCTTCAAATATTATTGAAGTTATGGATCTTTCATCTATTTATCAAGTTCCTATAAATCTTATTAAACAAAACATCCACATTATTCTAAAACAAAAATTTAATATCCACCCTCCATTAAAAATAAACAAATGGCAATCATTAAATGAAAGAATAGAATCATTACAGAAATCAATTACAATTGGAATTCTAGGCAAATATACAGAATTAAATGATTCCTATAAATCATTACTTGAAGCAATATTCCACGCAGGTATTTATCATAATCATAAAATTAATATTCATTGGATTAACTCAAGGGATGATAAAGTTAAATTAATTGATACATTAAATGGTATTATTATTCCAGGAGGATTTGGACTAACAGGTATTGAAACAATGATATCATTAATACATTTAATACGTACAAAAAAAATACCCACTTTTGGAATATGTTTAGGAATGCAATTAATGATTATTGAATACTGTCGTAATGTACTCCACCTTAATGCTGGATCGGAAGAATTTGATAATCAAAAAATAAAAGTAATCAAAAAAATAAAAGAAATTAAAAATTATGGTGGATCAATGAGACTTGGAAAATCTAAAATTAAAATTATAAAAATGAAAAACAGTAAATTATTCAATATATATAACAGTGAAACTATCTATGAAAGACATAGACATAGATATACTGTAAATAATGATTATTTAAATCTATTAAATCAATACCATTTCCAAATAGTAGCAAGTTCATATGAAACAAACTTTATTGAAACTGTAGAACTAAATAATGATTTACATGATTGGTATATTGGCTGTCAATATCATCCTGAATATCAATCATCACCATTTAAACCGCATCCTTTATTTTTATCATTTATTCAATATTCAATATTCAATAAAAAATAAGTATTATATAT
>MDTA01172502.1_pt1 | contig 10135 bp, 11 predicted proteins | sample 811151 | NCBI WGS metagenome assembly MDTA01 (sample SAMN05326648, study PRJNA326480) | marine metagenome | isolation source: seawater | place: Indian Ocean: South | collected 2010 | reverse complement strand
TAAATTTGTCGTGCAGCTGTCTAATTAATGCGCTTAAAGTATGAAAACGATTGCTATACATTGTCATCATTAAGGGTATTGCTGGAAACATTAACGCTGCAACTGTGTAATCAATATCCATATCGAATCAATTTGATTATGAAGATAGTGTTTGATATTTACAAGAAATATTTCATGCATCATTTTAAAATATTTATTGAAATAACTAGATTAAATAAGCCAATTGGATATATGCTACTATTCTGGCCTTGCTCCTGGGGTTTGGCACTTTCATTTTATTATAATCAAAATATCAATTTATTAATTTATTATTTAGTTTTATTTCTATGTGGTTCGATTTTAATGAGGAGTGCTGGATGCATTGTAAATGATATTGTAGATAAAGATTTTGATAGAAAAGTAAAACGTACTAGAAGTAGACCATTAGCATCGAATAAAATTTCTATAAAGAGATCTTTAATATATGTTGTAATTTTATGTTCATTGGCTTTCTTAATTTTAATACAGTTCAATCGATTAACTATTTTTTTAGGAGTTGGATCAATGTTTTTAGCTTTTACTTATCCTTATATGAAAAGGGTAACTTATTGGCCCCAATTGTTTTTAGGCTTAACATTTAACTGGGGAATAATTATGTCGTGGGTCGCGATAAATAATTATATTTCAATAGAAATTCTTGTTCTATATATGTCGGCCATATTTTGGACATTGGGCTATGACACCATATATGGGGCTCAAGATATGTCTGATGATGAAATTATTGGTTTAAAGTCAACCTCAATTAAATTTAAGAACAACATAAAACTTTTTGTGTTTTTATCATATTTTGTATCTACTCTTTTAATCATCTATTTATTTAAAGAGAGGTTTGGTTTTAACTTTTCCTCATTTTTTATTCTTATGTTCTTTTTAACTTTAATTTTTCAAGTAATAAAGTTTAATACTGATAAACCAAATACTTGCCTAGAAGCATTCAAAATGAATAATTACTCAGGTTTATTATTATTTTCTGGGATATTGCTTAACAGTATATAAAATGAAATTTTCGGAACTTAAATCAATACTTAGGCGACTTTATAACGATTACGTTTATATATATCTAAATAAAATCTTTATAGCTTTAGCTTTATCTATAGTAGTAGCCGGTTGTACATCTTCAATTGCATGGTTGTTGGACCCTGCTGTGAAAAAAATTTTTATAGAAAAAAATACCACTTTTTCTTGGCTCATTCCCATTTTGATAGTCCTTGCTTTTAGTGGCAAAGGAATTTCTCTCTATGTAGCGAGGTTAATAATTATTAGAGTTGGTGAAGAAGTATCAGGTAAAATAAAAAAACAGATCGCTGAAAATATTATTAATAGTGATATTCAAACTTTAGATAATAGACATTCAGGTAAATACATATCTAATGTGATGTATGATACAGGGCAAATTCAAAATGTTGTTAGTGTTGGTGTTTTGAATTTAATTAAAGATAGTTTTACTGTTGTTGCTCTTGTAGGTGTTATGATTTACCAAAATTGGAAATTAGCTTTATTTGCAATGTTAATGATGCCTTTAGCTGCAGGATTAGCAAAGTCTTTAGGAAAAAGAGTTGGAAAAGCTGTAGGCAAAGCTGGTGAAGCTTCTGGAATTTTAGTTACTTTTCTTTCTGAAATTTTTAGAGGTTCGAAAATTATTAGGATTTATCAAAAAGAAAAAAATATGAGTATTGAGGCTGACAAGGTTATTGACAACATAATTGAAAAAAATATTAAAACATCTAGCATAATGATAAGAGCAGCTCCTTTGATGGAGAGTCTAACAGGTATCATGATAGCAGGATTTATAGCTTACTCTGGGGTTTTAATTTCTAACGGCGAGCTTGAAATTAATAATTTCTTCTCCTTTTTAGCAGCAATGATGCTAGCTTATCAACCAATAAGGTCACTAGCCACTTTGAATTTGACTGCGTACCAAGGTGCAACTGCTTTCAAAAGAGTTAGTAGTATATTTGACAAAAAAATTAATATAACTGAGGATAAAAAATTTCCAGAACTTGTATTAAAGAATTCTGATATATCTTTTAAAAAAGTCTTCTTCAAATATGAGACTACAGATAAACAAACTATAAAAGATATAGATTTAAAGATTGAGGGTGGCACCATGGCTGCTTTTGTTGGTCATAGTGGAGCTGGAAAAAGTACTATATTAAATTTATTACCGAGATTTTATGATCCTCAACAGGGATTAATTGAAATAGATGGTCAAAATATTTCAAAAGTACGTCTTAGTTCATTAAGAAAAAATATCTCATTAGTTAGTCAAGATGTAATACTTTTTGATGATACTGTGAAAAATAATATAGCTTACGCCAAGGAAAATGCTTCGCAACAAGAAATAGAGAGAGCCTGCGAGTTTGCAGCTGCAACTGAGTTTATCGACAAACTTCCGAAAAAGTATGAGACATTTATTGGAGAAAATGGAGTACGTCTATCTGGTGGCCAAAAACAAAGAATTTCTATAGCAAGAGCAATACTTAAACAGTCACCAATAATTCTTTTAGATGAAGCTACTTCCTCTCTTGATGCTGAGTCAGAAGAAATAGTTCAAAATGCAATAGTAAATCTAGTTAAAAATAAAACTACATTGGTGATTGCGCATCGTCTATCAACGATTCATAAGGCAAACAAAATATTTGTACTTAAAAATGGAAATATTATTGATGAAGGGAGTCATGAACTTTTAATAAAGAATTCTCAAGAGTATAAATTACTATACGAAAAGCAATTAAAATAAATGATTTTTGTTTATAAGTTTTTAACTCTTTTTTTATACCCGTTATTCATTTTTATAATTTATGTAAGGAAAATTTTTGGAAAAGAAGACTCAATAAGATTTAAAGAAAAAATTTTTTTATCGTCCATTCAAGTAAGTAGAGTTAAAAGTAAAAAATTAATCTGGTTTCATGCGGCAAGTATTGGAGAAATCCAGAGTATTAAAAATCTAATAGAGTATTATCACAAAAATGGTTATGAAATTTTAATTACTACTGTTACAAAAACTGCGGCCCAATTAGTAAAAGACAAAATTTTAAAAAATGATCTTATACATCATAGATATTTTCCAATAGATGTAACATTTTTAATTAGGAAATTTCTAAACACGTGGTCTCCAAATCTGATTATTTTTGTAGACTCAGAAATTTGGCCGAACCTTATGACAGAAATTAAAAAAAAAAATATTCGTTCCTTAATTGTAAATGCTAGAATTACAAAAAAAACATACGATAAATGGATATTATTTTCTAGTTTTTCAAAGAAAATTTTTTCAATTTTTGATTTATGCTTAACAGCGAACAATGAAACTTTAACGTTTCTTAAAAACTTACAAGCAAAAAATGTAAAACATTTTGGTAATTTAAAATTATCTAATAGTTCGCCCGGTTCTTTACAAAAAGGTGTAAATAAAGATATTCTCACTAAAAAAAAATTTTGGTGTGCTGTAAGTACACATAAAGGTGAAGATAGTTTTTTTGTCAAAACTCACTTAAAACTTAAAGAGAAAATTAAAAATATTATAACAATTATAATACCTAGACATATTAACAGAAGTTACCAAATTAAAAATGAAATTCAGAAATTAAATCTAAAGGTTCAGGTTGTGAATAGAGATGATAAAATTGATGAAAATAAAGAAATTTTAATTATTAATTCTTTTGGTAATTTAAATGGTTATTTGAATAATGCTAAGAGTATTTTCATGGGAAAATCTTTGTTAAAAAGATTTAGAAATACCGGTGGTCAAAATCCTATTGAAGCAGCTAAGTTAGGATGTAAAATTTATCATGGTCCTTACGTATATAATTTTACAGATATTTATAAAAAATTAGGACAATTAAATATCTCTAAAGAAATATTAAACGAGAGTGATCTTGCAACTAATATAATTGAGGACTTCAACACTCCAAAAATTAGAGATTTAAAATCTATTGAGGTGATTGATAAAGTTGGAAGAGATATCTTGCAAAAAACTATTAGAGAGATAAATAAATTATTATAATGAGAATTTTAAAACCAAAGTTTTGGGATAAAAAAAATTTAATATCTATTTCTCTTTTTCCATTTTCAATAATCTATAAATTTTTTTTAGAACTTAGAAATATATTAATTAAAGAACATGAGTTCACTATACCTTTAATTTGTGTAGGAAATGTTTATGTAGGTGGAACAGGAAAAACCCCGTTATCAATTAAAATTTGTAAGGAATTGGCTAAAAATAATTTTAAGCCTGTTTTAATAAGAAAATTTTATAGAAAACATAAAGATGAATATGAAATGATTTTAGAGCATAATGTGAAACTCATTACAAATACTAATAGAAAAAAATGTATTATTGATGCAATAAAAAATAATTTTAATGTTGCTGTTTTAGATGATGGTTATCAAGATATCAGTGTGAAAAAAAATTTAAGTATAATTTGCTTTAATAACAATCAACTTATCGGGAATGGTTATATGTTGCCTGCTGGACCTCTTAGAGATTCTTTTAACTCAATTAATAAAGCTGATATAATAGTTATTAATGGCGAAAAAAATGATATTTTCGAAGAAAAAATTTTAAAGATTAAGAAAAATATCAATATCTTTTATGCAAATTATGTTCCTGAAAATCTAAATCATTTTACTAAAAAAAAATTACTTGCAGTTGCAGGGATCGGGGAACCAGAAAATTTTTTTAAACTTTTAAGGAAATATGATATTAAAGCAGAAAAAGAACTATCTTATCCAGATCATTATGATTTTAAAAAGAATGATATCGAATATATTGAACAATTAGCCAGTGAGAGAAATTTAGAAATTATCACAACTGAAAAGAACTATCAAAAAATTAAAAAAGATAATTTTAAATATCTAAAATTGGATTTACGAATTGAAAGAGAGGAAGAGTTTATCAATTTATTGTCAAAAGTTTTAAAATGAAATTTATTAAATATTTTTTTGAAGCATTTTTGTTATACCTATCTTTTTTATTTATAAAATTGATAGGTCTTAATCTATCAAGAAAAATTTTTTCCAAAATTTTTATTATTTTTGGACCATTATTTAAAAAAAAAGAAATTATATCTGGTAATTTAAAAAATTTTAAAGATTCCATTTCTGAATCTGAAGAAAAAAAAATTATTAAAGATATGTGGTCTAATTATGGGATGACATTTGTAGAATATATTTACTTGAGTAAATTTGATAAAAAAAACGATCATATCCAAATTAAAGGCGAAAAAATACTAAGAGAGATTTTAAAAAAAAATAAACCTGTAATCTTTATTTCAGGTCATTTTGCAAATTTTGAATTAATGTCAATGGAAATTAGAAAAAGAGGAATAAATCTGGCAACAATATATAGGCCTTTAAATAATTATTTTATAAATCCATTTATGGAATATTTAAGAAAAAGATATGTTTGCAAAAATCAAATAAAAAAAGGAATCAATGGAGTGAGGGACTCGATAAAATTTATAAAAAACGGCTTTAGTATAGCCCTAATGATAGATCAAAGAGTAAGTGAAGGTGAGAAAATTAATTTTTTCAAAAAACCAGCCCTTACAACTACTTTACCTGCACAGCTCTCTATTAAGTTTGATATTCCAATTATCCCCGTTTTTATAGAAAGAACTAGTAATAACGATTTTGTAATAGAGTTTCATAGTTCAATAAACCCACAAAGTTTTAATAATAAAATAGAAATTACAAATAAATTAAATGAATTTCTTGAAAAGTTAATAGAAAGAAAACCTAACCAATGGATCTGGACGCATAATAGATGGAAATAAAATCAATTCCTAATTTTTTTGTAGCTTTGGTTTACTTCCAATGGTGAAAAATAAGCCTCTTGTAAGTCTACATTCCAATAATGAAGGTCTTGTAAAGATATTTCTTTTCCAGTAACGGCGCAAAGTACATAATCACCATCCTCAACAATATCAAAAGAGTTGTGTTTAAAAATAAGTTTAGCTTTTTTTTTATTCATCAATAAATTATACAATATATTATCTATCATGAATATCGGTTTAATAGGAAGCGGTGGAAGAGAACATGCATTGTGCAAAAAGATATCTGATTCTAAATTAGTTGAAAAAATTATATGTATCCCCGGAAATGCTGGTACATCACAAATAGCCGAGAATGTTAATATTGATATTTTAAACTTTAAACACGTCCTTGAAGTCATAAATATTTATAAAATAGATTTAGTTATTGTAGGGCCAGAAGAACCTTTGGTTAAAGGTTTAGTTAATTATTTAGAAAAAAATAAAATTCCAGTTTTCGGACCTAATAGATATGCAGCAAAGCTAGAGGGGTCGAAAGCTTTCATGAAAAAATTGTGTTTTAAAAGAGAGATTCCAACAGCAAAATTTAAAATTTGTAAAAATAAAACTGATGTTTTAAATTTTTTAAGCAAAAACAATATGCCTGTGGTGGTGAAAGCTGATGGTCTAGCTGCTGGTAAAGGTGTTTCAATATGTAAGACTAAAAAAAAAGTTATAGAAATCTCTAATGAGATTTTTAAAGGTAAATTTAAATCCTCAAAAAAACTTGTTCTTGAAGAATTTTTAAATGGTGAGGAGGCCAGTTATTTTCTAATTGTTGATAAAAATAATTTTAAATTCTTTGGTACCGCGCAAGACCACAAACGTGCAAGAGTAAATGACAAAGGTCCAAACACTGGTGGAATGGGGGCTTACTCACCTGCACCAATCATTAATAAAAAAGTTGAAAAAAAAATTATTGATAAAATTGTAAGGCCTACTCTAGACGAATTAAAGAGGAGAGGTCATCCATACAAAGGTTTTTTGTATGTTGGATTAATGATGAAGGACAATGAGCCTTACTTGATTGAATATAATGTTAGGATGGGCGATCCTGAGTGTCAAGTCATACTGCCGCGACTTAAAACAGACTTGGTAAAAATTTTAACCAACGCAGTTAAAAATAATTTAAATAAAACTACTATAAAATGGAAAAATAAAAAAAGCATGACAATTGTGTTATGTTCAAAGGGCTATCCAGGAAAATATAAAAAAAATAAAATCATTAAAAATATTAATAAAATTAAATCTAATACGAATTCTTTTATTTATCATGCTGGAACAATTTTAAAGGACCAAAAGATAGCTTCTAATGGTGGAAGAGTTTTAAATATAGTTTCTCTTGGAAAAAATTTTTTTAATATTAGAAAAAATATAATAAATGTCATAAAAAAATTAAATTGGAAAGATGGCTTTTACCGTAATGACATTGGATGGAAAATTATAAACAAAGTTAGATGAGAATAATTAGTGGAAAACACAGAGGTGTTAAAATAGATTTTTTGAAATCAAAAACAACAAGGCCCTTAAAGGACTCGGTAAAAGAAAATATTTTCAACATTTTATCTCACTCAAAAAAAATTAATATTGACGTAAATAAATCAAAAATTTTAGACATTTATGCTGGAATTGGATCATTTGGCTTGGAATGCATATCCAGAGGAGCAGAAGAAGTTACATTTATAGAGCATAACAAAGAAGTCATAAATATTCTTGAAAAAAACTGCAAAAAATTTTCAATTTTAAATCAAGTGATACTTATTAATAATAACGTAGATGATTTTTTAAATTTAAATTCTAAAAAAAAATATAATATAATTTTCTTTGATCCACCATTCGCTGATAAAGAATTTGTAAAAATTTTAAAAATTTTAAAAAATAAAAAAAATTTTGAAAAGAATCACATAATCATAATTCATCGCGAGAGAGGGTCTAACGATTATTTTGAAGATCTTTTGAACATTTTGTTGATAAGAAGTTACGGAAGATCAAAAATAATTTTTGGGAAGTTTTAAAAGTAGTTTTTTTGTTTTATTTTTTACTTGCTCCACTGCAGGCTGATTGTAAGGATTTATATTGCTTAATTTACCAATAATAATAGTTTCTAAAATAAAATATGAAAAAATTTCTCCTAAAACATTTTCTTTTACAGATTTAATTTTAAACTCTCTATAATCCAATTTATATTTTTTTAAGGTTTGAATTAATGAATTTTTTTGTGCTTTTTTTACGGTAGTTAAATTTTTATTCTCTAAAAATTTAATTTTTGAAGAATATTTTTTTACATTAAATTTTTCACCTGAGTGTTCGTCAAGAGAAAAAATGTAAAATATATTGTTTTTTGGTCCATCCAAATATAATTGCAATAAGCTGTGATGATCTTTTGGTACATTTGAAATTAATGGCAAAAACCCTTTGCCTTTTTTCCCCAAGCTTTCAGCGATGAGTTGTTGACACCAAAAAAGGAATTTTTCAAATTCTGGAATATAATTAAGAAACACTAAGTTAGAAAATTTTTTTTGTAAAAATAAATTACTAATTTTTATTACACTTTCCTTTAATATATTTTTTTTAACACTTAACACAAAATTTCCTAAACAACTTCTTAGTTCATTAACATTTATTCCCATAAGATATGCTGGAACTATTCCAACTTCTGATAAAACAGAAAATCTACCTCCTATAAATTTTTTATGTTCGATAAAAAACAATTTATATTTTTTTGATATTTCATATAAAGGATTATTTTTTTTTTCTGATATACATATTATATTTTTCTTATTTTTTTTTATAATATCTAATGATACTAGATTGGATAGTGTTTCTATCGTTGTTCCTGATTTAGAAATAATTATAAATAAAGTTTTCTGAAAATTTAGTTCTTTTTTAAGTTTTTTAATTTGATTTTCATTTATATTATTTAGAAAATGTATTTTTTTTTTTATCTTATGATTTAAAAATTTATAGATTGCCTCTGCTCCCAAAATTGATCCGCCCATACCGACAATTACAATATTTTTGAATTTTTTGTATTTTTTAAGTTTTTTGTAAGAGAAAGTCATTTTATAATTTGAACTTAAAATATTAAAAAATTTTTTAGGATTTTCTAAATCTGATTCTATTTCAGAAAAAATTGTACTTATCCTTTTTCTTGTTTTTTTCAATAAACTTTTATTCAAATTCTTTATTTGAATGAAATTATTAATTTTTATATTTTCCGCTTTCACTTTCTAATTTGATTGAGAATTGACTTTTCTGTAGATGAACTTTTATTATTTGATATGATTTCGTTTTTAGGGGCATTTAATATGCTTTTAATTTTCTGTTCTCTGCTTATTTTCTTTTTATTGATACTTTCGGGCTCTGGAATTTTTTTATAATCAGGTGGCATAATTAAAGGGTCCTTTTTTTTGACAAGAAATTCATCTGTTGAATTTACTTTTTCATTTCTTAAAACTTTCCCTGCCTCATTTAAGCTATTACACGATAATAAAAAAATTGAAAAAACTATTATAAGTAAAATATTAATCATCTTTTTTATTTGAGTAACCATTTATTAAGTAAAATAATATTCCAACAGTAATGAAGATATCAGCAACGTTAAAAGTAAACCAATGAAAATTTCCATAATGAAAATCTATAAAATCTGGCACGGCCTTATAAACTATCCTATCATAAAAATTACCCAAAGCTCCACCGATTACACATGATAGAATAATTTTATCGAATTTATCTGCTTTTAAAGCAATAAAAAATAATAACACAACTATAGATCCAATTAAAACTGAAACATTATTATAAAAAAAAGAGGAATCTGAACTTAATAGACCAAAGCCAATACCTGTATTCCAAATTAAATCAAAATTCAAAAAATTATTAACATAAAAAACTGTATTACTAAAATCTTTTAATATTAGAATTTTGGAATATCTATCTAAAAGAAAAATCAAAGAAATAATTAGTAGAAAATAAAAATTTTCTTTTATTAAAATTTTATTTTGTATTTCTTTGAGATCAATCAAAATTGACTTTCTATTTTACTGGAGAACTTTAGAGCATCTTTCACATTTATTCTCTAAAATTTTCCAACATCTTTCGCATTTTTGTCCTTTGGCTTTTTTCACTTCAATCTTTATATCATCATTATTTGATAATTCTTTTTCTGCTTTTGAAACTATAAAATAATCCTCTAAATCTAATTTATTGAGAAGTTCAAATTTATCTTTCTTTAAGATTAATTTAATTTCTGCTTCTAAACTTGATCCAATTTCTTTGTTAGCTCTTTT